>Ga0228536_1000580_pt1 | contig 61006 bp, 60 predicted proteins | sample SJ1Smetagenome_FD_168611 | JGI IMG/M metagenome (GOLD analysis project Ga0228536, IMG submission 168611) | Enriched culture of PCE-dechlorinating microbial communities from Ithaca, New York, USA - SJ1.S | ecosystem: Engineered > Modeled > Simulated communities (microbial... > Unclassified...
CGCCGTACGCCGTTTTCCTTGAAGGCCTCTTCCCTTTTAAGGAATCCGACGCGGACGAGGATATGGAAGCAGCCTAATCGCTACCCCGCCGGGGACGGCGGTGTCAGGTGAATACTATCACTGTACACATAAGGGAAACGCGAACGGTTCGTCGGACAGTTCACACCACTGGCGTCTTCAATACAGTATGGAATGCGCCACGAGGCGCGCGGGGCTTTTACCGGGACACGCGGTCGATCTGCGCTTGGCCCGGAGTCTCAGGAAAAGGGCAGGTGGGGTTTCAGACGTTCAAAGGTTTTCCGGATCTTTTCCGTCGGGTACTTCTCTCCTTTCCATGCCTTGAACTCTTTTTCAACCTTTCGCGCACTGATCGAAGCGCCCTGCGAGGCCAGTGATTCCGAGCAATACAAGGTGGTCCCGGCGCATTCCAGGTCTTCGAAGCCGAATGATCCGGCGATTTCATGGAAGGTTTTCAGGTGCTCGTCGATGCGAGTTCCAATCGTTCTCTCCAGGGGCGGGTATTTTGAGACATCCTGGATTTCGTAGGCATTTTTCGATTCCTGAAGCTGAAGCTCGTCCCAGAAGACCATGGTGTTCAGGGTCCGGGCCAGATCAAAAGAGAACGGTCCATATGTGTAGGGCTCGAAATGAAACCCGGCACGAACGCCCATCACATCAAGATAATACATAAATTTGTGAATCATGATTTTCGTCAGGGGTGCGCCGCGCTTTTGAAGCGCCTGCAAAACGCCAACAATGAGTTCACGCGGGTCCATGGCTCCTCCCAGGTTCATGCCGTCACTTGCGCCAGAATGTCCCGTGCGCGGTCGGCCTTTTCCGCGACCACGTAAACCCGGTAGAGAGTATGCGGGGCTTGCACAAAATGTTTGAATATCCATGAACGTTCCCGGATGTCAACGTACTCGGGTTCACGGCCTTTCCCTTCCCGGCTATGGAGAAGAATCATACCGGATTGGCGGGCGGGTGCCTGCCCGTTATCGTCCGCTTTTTCGGCAAACTCCGTTCCTGCGCCTTTGATGATCTCAACCTCCTGCGAGCGATGAAAAAAGTCCGCTCCTTCGCAAAAGGCAGCGTCGTTTTTCAGGGCGCGGACAAGGTCCTTGTAGGCACGGTCGCCCTTGAAGGAGTTTGAACTCGTGTCGATGACCGGGATGAGATGCTTAGCCCTGAGCAGGTAGGGTGCCCAGGGGTTATCCTGCCGGAACTCCTTCTTGATACGTTCCATAATCTCGCAGTCGTCAAGGTCGGTGAAACGTTCGAGGTCCACGTGGGTCAGGCGGCCCTCTTCGACTGTGAACGGATCACGGTATTCCGGGAAGTCCCGGATGAACCGTTCGAGGACGAGGTCGAATCCCATCCTGGTCCTGTGGTAGGGAATCTGCAAATTATAATGATATCTGGCGATAAGCATAGATTCGGCGATGTGCAAATCGTTTTCGTCGACAAAGAGGGTGAGGTGCCCATGTTCGTCATCATCCTCCCGGCCTGAAAAAAGCTGGAGAAAGCGAGGGAAGTCGTACTCTCCGTACTTCGCGCCGCTTAAATGCGCATCCCTGAGAAGATAGTCGGCCCTGTCCGCATCAAGCTGGCCGGAAATGACTTCATGCAGAAGCCGGAATCTCGCCGGGGGTTTTTTTGCCAGCAACGCCCCGATAGCCTTCGGATCGACTCCGTCGCTTTCAATGATGCTTGATATTCGAGGATCGCTGATGATGTACTCGCTTAAGGCCTCATGCTTCAGGCCGGACAAAAAATGCTTTTCAAGGGCATGCGAGAAGGGAAGATGGCCGATGTCATGAAGCAATGCGGAGAATCTAAGAGTCTTGATTTGGATTTCGTTTGGGTCGCTGGATATCTTTTTATATTTATGGTTATAAATTCCGGACAGTATCATTGTTGCGCAGTGCATGACACCAAGCGAGTGCACGAACCTGGAATGTTCCGCGGAAGGGTATACATATTTGGTCAGGGCGAGTTGATGGACCCGGCGTAGCCTTTGGAATATCTGTGTGTCTATGATTGCTTTTTCCGCATCCGTGAAGAAGATAAAACCGTAGAGTGGATCCCGAATGCGGTGTTTTGCCTGGATTTTTTTGAGAAATTCTTCCATAAACCAAGCCAGCCCTTCGGCGGAGTGTTGGAGAGAAAGAGGATGACCCGGTAAAAATATTTTGTGTTAATATGCTTTTTCCCAAAGAAAGTGAAGAGATATCCGTTTTCTCGAAACACGGTGGGGCGTGGGCGAGAAAGAGAGGCTCCTATCGCTTTTCCACTCCCGCCGCGTCTCCCTCCACGATGACGAACACATCCATGCGCAGCCCCACGGGCAGTCCGGGCTCGTCCAGGTCGATGACCGCCTCCAGGATGCGGGTGTCGTTTTTCTCGGCCGGGTCATCGGTGCGCACGTTCTTGCGGCCCAGAATCTTGGCCACCCGGAACACCGTGCCCCAGAATTTGCGCTCGCCGTAGGCGTCGGCCACCATGTACGCCCGCTGCCCCTGGCGCACCTTGGCAATGTCCTTTTCGTCCACATCGGCCCGCACCCGCAGCCGCCCGATGTCCCCCACCGTGAGCACCGGCGTGTCGAAGGACACGGACACCATCTCGCCCGCCCGGCGGTGCTTGCGCAGAACCACCCCGTCGATGGGCGAGCGGATCTCGGCCTTGGCCGCATAGGCCTTGGCCCGGTCCAGGGTGGCCCGGGCCTCGTCGGCCAGGGCCCAGGCCCTCTTGATGTCCTCGGCCCGGGACGGGTCGTCCACCAGATGGAACCGTTGCCTGGCGGCCTCCACGCGCTGCCGGGAGACCAGATATTCCTTCTCGGCCCGGTCGGCCTCCTCCTTGGCCAGCACCTCCCCGGCCAGCAGTTTTTCGCGCCGCTCGTGCTCGAGGCGGGCCTGGCGCATGACCGTGTCGGCCTCGGCCAGGGCCGCCTGGGCTTCTTTGCGTTCCATGCTGCGCGCCCCGGCCAGGATTTTTTCAAGCTCGGCCTCCCGGGCGGCCAGGGCGGCCTGGGACGCGGCCACGGCGGCCTTGAGATCGGCGTCCCACAGCCGGGCCACGACCTGGTCGCGGCGCACCGTGTCGCCTTCCTCCACCAACACCTCGGTGATCTTTCCCGCGATGTCGAAGCCCAGGCGCATCTCCTCGCTCACGGGCTCAACCCGCCCCGGCGCGGCCACCCAGGCCAGCGTCCCGGTTGCGCCGCCACCCGGCAGGGCCATGCCCGGGCGGGCCACGGGGGGAGGCGGGGCGTCCGCCCCGGCCAGGGCCGCCGCCGCCAGGATGACCGTTGCCGCCAGGGCCGCCACGTACCGTTTCCAGCAGAATTTCATGCCGTTTCGCCGCCTTGGGTGATGCGCCCGTCTTCGATGGAGACGGTGCGATCCGCGAATTCCAGGATGCGCGGGTCGTGGGTGACGATGACCACCCCCCGGCCGCGCTCAAGGGCCAGTTGCCGCAACAGTCCGATGACCAGCCGCCCGTTCTCCGAGTCCAGGGCCGCCGTGGGCTCGTCGGCCAGGATGATCTCCGGCTCCCCGGCCAGGGCCCGGGCGATGGCCACCCGCTGCTTCTGGCCGCCGCTCAGGTCCTCGGGCCGCATGGGGGCCTTGTCGGCCAGGCCCACGGCCGCCAGGGCCGCCGCCACCCGGTCCTGGGCCTCCTGGCCCCGGATGCCCTTGAGATCCAGGGATACCTGGATGTTTTCGGCGGCGGTCAGGGTGCGAAAAAGGTTGTAGTTCTGGAAGATGAATCCGAAATGTGCCAGACGCAGGACGGCCAGTTCCTTTTCCGGGAGCCCCGCCGCCTCCCGGCCCTTGATGCGCAGGCTGCCCGAGGTGGGGGAGAGGATGCAGCCCAGGATGGACAGCAGGGTGGTCTTGCCGCTGCCCGACGGTCCCATGAAAAGGGCCACCTCCCCGGCCCGCACGTCCAGGTCCACGCCGCGCAGGGCCGGGACCGTGACGTGGCCGGTGCGAAACTCCTTGGTCAGGCCGCGCACGCTCACCAATGCCTGGCCGTTTCGGGTCTCGGCGGCCGGAGCCGGGAATGCCGCGCCGTCCATGCCCTAGGCCCCCTTGAAGACCATGGCCGGGTCGATGCGGGTGACCCGGTTGATGGACACGAAGGCCGCGGCCACGCACATGGTCACGGTCAGGAAGAACAGCCCCACGGACATCCTCCAGGTGAGAAGGATGGAGGCCCCGCCGGCCTCGGCCAGATGCACCAGCAGGTGGCTGAGCGCGATGCCCGGCACGTAGCCCACCACGGCGGCGGCCACGGCCTGGGCCATGATGATCCTGTACAGGTAGCCGTTTCTGGCCCCCATGGCCCGAAGCGTGCCGAATTCCGGCAGATGGTCCATGGTCGTGGCGTAGAGCGTCTGGGCCACCACCACGCCCCCCACCACCAGCCCCAGCCCGGCGGCGATGACCAGGGCCATGCCCGCGCCGGTGGTGAACATCCAGTACCACTGGGTCTTTTGGGCGAATTCCTGCCGGGTGAACACGTCCACGTCGCCGACCTCGGCGGCGATGGCCGCCCGCAGGGCCTTGGGATCCGTCCCGGGCTCGGCCAGGACCAGTACGTAGGTCAGTTGGTCTGGCTTTAAGTGCGTGAAATTAAGCGCATTTTGGAAGGAGGTGAAGACGTAGGGCGAGGTGGTGAACGACCGGATGCCTTTGGTCAGTCCCACCACCCGGGCCCGGCGTTCGCTGATCTCGGCCGACTGGCCCATGGCTGTGATGCCGAGCTTTTTCAGGTAGAGCTCGTCGATGATCACCGTGTCGCGGACCTCGAGGGCCTCGATGGACCCCTGGGACATGGCCCAGGGCTTGCCCAGGCCGGACTGGAGGTCGAAGCCCACCACCTCCACGCTCTCCATGCCGCCCTCGGGCTTTTTCCAGTTGGCGAACTGCACGATGAACTTCTCGGCCCGGCACACGCCGGGCACGGACAGCACCTGATGGTATTTGCGTTCGCGCAAGGGGTGGGTGACGTCGAAGTTGCGCACGCCCCTGGAGGCCACCCACACGTCGGCCTCGGTGTTGTCGATGACGCAGGAGGTGGCCGTGGTGAAGCCCACGAAGAGCCCGCCCTGCACGGCGATGAGCACCACGGCGAAGACGACGCCGGTCAGGGTCACGGCCAGGCGGATGCGGTCGTGCAGGAGGTTTCGCAGGGCGATGCGGACGGTCATGGTTCGGCCTTCGCGGCGCGCGCCAGGCTGCCCGCGCCGACATGGTCCGTCCTATGGCACGGAGACGGGGGGTGGGTAAAGGGGAGCGGATGCGTCGCTAGGACGCCGCCTTGTACAGATCCCAGGCTCCCAGAAACGCCGCATCGAAGGACCGTCCCTCCATGCTGGCCCGGGCCGCCTCGCCCATGCGGCGCAGCCGCCCGGGATCGGCCACCAGGTCGCGCAGGGCCGCCTCCAGGCCCCGGGCGTCCATGTCCGGCACGATCACCCCGGTGATGCCCGGAATCACGTTCTCGCACGGCCCGCCTTGGTCCGAGACCACCACGGGCAGCCCCGAGGCCTGGGCCTCCAGCACCACGTTGCCGAAGGTGTCGGTGGCCGAGGGGAAGACGAACAGGTCGCTTGAGGCATAGGCCCCGGCCAGATCCTCGCCGTCCAGGCAGCCGGTGAAGTGGCAGCGGGTTCCGGCCAGGGACTGGCGCATCTCCTCCAGGTAGGGCCCGTCGCCCACCACCACCAGGTTCACGTCGCCGCGATGGGCCGACAGGGCGCAAAAGGCCTCGGCCAGGTGATGCAGGTTCTTTTCCCGGGAGATGCGGCCCACGTAGAGCAGGGTGATGCCGTCCTCGAGGCCGCGCTTGGCGAAAAATCCGTTGCGCTTGGCCGGGTGGAAACGCTCCACGTCCACTCCGCGCGGGTAGGTGCGGATTTTTTCCGGGGCCACGCCGTGGGCCTTGAGTTCCTCGCCGGTGCTGGCCGAGGGCACGAACACCGCGTCCATCTGGTTGTAATACCACACCACGAAACGCCACATGAGTTCTTCCATGGAGTCGTCGCCGGTGAGCAGGCGCGCGTACTGGGGGATGGCCGTGTGGTAGGTGGCGTGGATGGGCAGCTTGAGGATCCGGGCGATGGCCAGGGCGGCCAGCCCCACCGGGCCCGGGGTGGCCGAGTGCAGCAGGGTGAAGCCCTGCTCGTAGACGTATTCGAGCATCTCCAGAAACGGCGGGTAGGAGAACTTCTGGGTGGGGTATTCCTCCAGGCGGTATTCGCCCACGGCCTTGAAGTTCATGACCCCCTCGCCCGGCAGATCGCCCTCCTGGCCGCAGGTGACGACGGTCAGGTGCTTGCCGTGCTTGCCGGCCATGTCCAGGTGCATGCGGAGCGTCAGGGCCACGCCGTTGACCTCGGCCAGGGTGTCCGTGAAATGGGCCATCCTGGCCCGGCGGGGGCGATTTTTACCGCCCCGGCCCGTCTCCCGCACGGCCCCGGACTCGTCAGGCACGGCCGCGCCGAAGCGTTCGGCCACCCGGCGGCAGAAGCCCCGGTCCTTGGTGAATACGGTGTAGGCCACGAAATAGGGGGCCAAAACCGTGTACAGGGCCCCGGCCGAGCCCACGCACTGGAAGATGTCGAAGAAATTGGCCCCGCTGACCTGGTCCAGGAAGTGGCTTCCGAAGTGGGACAGCACCTTGTCCGAGACCCGGGTGACGAACCGGAACCATTCCTCCTCCAGGCAGACGTCCCGGGAGAGGCCGTGCCGGGCCTGGGCGTGGAACCGCCGGTCCTCGTTGATGAGTTCCCAGGCCTTGCCCCGGAACAGATCGTTCAACGAGGCCCCGGGTTTCACGCCGCTGCTGCGGGCCATGCCCGACAGGAGGGTGCGGGCCTTGAAGACCATGCCGGTTTTTTCCTCGGGGTTGCCGGACAGGAAGCGGTCCACGAATTTGAGGAAGAGATCCTTGTCCACGTATTTGTGGAAGTCGAATTTGCTTTTGTAGAACTGGTAGGCGATGGCGTAGAGATTCAAGGCCATGGCCTTGGGGTGCGAGGGCCGTCCGCCGGGCCGGGCCATACCGCCGCGCAGGCCCGAGAGGAATTCCGCCAGGGTCGAGGCCCCGGGCACCTCGGTGTACATGGAGGCGATGTTGAGCGACGAATGGTCGTCGGAGCCGCCGGTCAGGCGCTTGATCCAGGGGGCCTCGAAGGCCGGTTCCAGATCGTGCTTGACGGACAGGCGCTGGATGTCCTCGCTGGAAAGCCCGGCCAGCACGGCGCGCAGGATGTCGTTTTGGAAGGCGTCGCGGGTGCCGTTTATCTCGAAATTTTCAAATAAAAGCAGCATCTTCTCGAAGTGTTCCACCGTGAGCCGGTCGTTGACCCCGTACAGGGGGTGGGCGGCCACGTGGGTGATGCCCTTCTCCCGCAGATAGGCCACCAACTCGAAGACGTTTTCCCGGACCTTCTGGATGTCGGCGTGGATGGCCTCGGTGATGTCCAGGGCCAGGACGTGGATTTTGCAGCGGTCCTCGGGAAAATAGCTGGTGATCTCCTCGCTGACGAAGGCGTCGGGGAGGTGGGCGATCTCCAGGGCGCCGTTGATGGTGTTGTGGTCGGCGATGGTCACCATGTCCATGCCCCGGGCCTTGGCGATGTCGTACAGGCGCCTGGGTTCGGTGAAGCTCTCCGGGCAGGCGAGCTTTTGCAGAAACCACTGGGAAGGCCGCGTGGAATGCCTGGAATGCACGTGCAGATCGATTTTCATGCCTCTCCCCCTTGTTGCCCGTGTTGCCCTTGTTGCCCTTGTTGCCTTTGTTGCGCATGTTGCCGGACATGGTGGCGCGTGGCGCGATGACGCCCTCCCGCCCCGGGGGCGGGGAAGGACCGTTTCGACGTTGCTCCGCCCTGCGGCCGACCGGCGACCCCCGTGCGGTGGCGGCTGGCGGCGGTGGTGGCGGTGGCGATGGTGGCGGGTTTCCCGTTGCGGCAGGCGGCCCCGGCCGGGGCGGCTAGCGGGCGTGGCGGCTGACGGCGGGCGTCCATGCGGTGTGGGAAAATACGGGTGTTTCGGGTGAAAGCGCGGTCATGGACGCCATCCTTTTCCTCTTCGGTCGGGCTGGACGGCGTCTACCACGCCCCCGGGCGGGGACGTGTTACAAGGGCGACAAGATAGGGTGACGTTTGGCGGGCGGGAGGCTTACTCCCGCACAAGGGCCGCCTCTCCGGCAAAAAAGACGAACTGGGACGGGAGGTTGCCGCCCGAGGCGGCCCGTACCGCCGCCGTGGAGGTGAAGACCGTCCGGTAGCCGAAGGACACGGACAGGCTGGTGTCCGGGCGTTTCATCCTGGGGACCAGGAAAAAGTCGAAGGACACGGCCTTTGCGTCGGCCAGGCTCATGGGCAGGTAGGTTTTTTCGTCCTGGGCCAGCACCGTACCCGCCGCGTCGCGCAGATAGGCGGTCAGGGTCAGTTCCTGCACCCGGTCCACCCACGCGGGCAGGGTGTCAGTAAGGGCGGTGGCCGTGCCCTTGACCCCGTAGCTGTCCCGGGTGGGCACCGAGATGAAGTCGAACCGCCAGTGGCGCATGTCCAGGGTTTGCCGGGCCTGGGGACTCCAGTGGCGCGAATCCAGGTGCCGCGCCGTCAGTTCCGCGCAGCCCGCGACGACACACACGACCGCGAGGATGGCCAAAAGCCCCCGGCTCCCCTGCCGCAATGCAGACGACCTGTTCATCCCGCCTCGCCTTGCGGCCCTGGGGCCGCGATTATGTGGCGTTTGGAATCCAAAACCATCACGCGCACGTCCCGGCCGGGCTGTCCGGCCAGGGGCCATGCCGTCCCCTTCCAGCCCTCTTTACAGCTGGGGGGGCCCGGCCACGAGCATCTCGGCCAGGGTCAGGTCCACCTTGGGCAGCCGGCCCCATTTTTTGCCCAAAAGCGCCATCTCGGTGGCCGCCAGCTCCCGGTAGAGCGCCGTGCGGTCCATGAGCCCGGCCCCGGGAGACGCGGCCCGAAGCCCTTCGCAGCGCACGCAGCCCGGAAACTCCCGCACCCCGCCCGGGCCGATGAACACATGGGGTACCCCGTGCAGACGGCAGATCATGAGCCGGTGGGCGTACAGGCCGCAGCGTCCGTCGTCGTTCACCGGACACATGACCCGGGGCGTTTCTCCCCGGGCCAGGGCCTGGCGGGCCGCGTCCACGGCGTCGGCCGCGCGCGCCAGGTAGTCCTGCCGCCGGTTGCCGGGCAGGGCGTCCAGGCCTTCGAACAGGTAGAGCCATTCCGCCCGGGTGTGGTGCTGGAAGTGGCTCGTGCAACAGTTGGTGGCGCAGCCGTCGCAGGTGAACCCGAGGGGCGCGGCCACCGTGTCGTAGGCCTCGTCCATGCGCCGGTACAGGGCCGCGAGGCGGTGAAAAATCGTCCGGCGGGGCACACCCGTCATGCGACATCCTTTTTGTCGAGCCCGAGCCTGGATCGCGCCCAGTCCACGATGCCCGCGGCGCAGTCCTCGGGGGACACGCCGCAGGTGCCGGTCTGGTAATCGGCCATGGCCTCGTACAGGGGTTGGCGTTCGGCGAAGACCTCTTCCAGGGATTTGCCGCCGGGCCGGGCGAATCCCCGGTCCTCGGCCGCGCCCACCCGGGCCAGGAAGGTGGGCAGATCGATGCGCAGGAAAACCACGGGCCCGCACTGCTTGAGCCGCTCCACGGCCTGGGGCCCGTAGACCACGCTGCCGCCGGTGGCGATCACGCAGCGCCGCAGCCATAACCGGGAGACCACATCCTGTTCGATGCGCAAAAATTCGTCCAGCCCCTTGGCGTCGAGCAGGGTCTGCAGCGGCATCCCCCAGGTGGCCTCGATGAGCCGGTCCGTGTCCAGGTGGGCAAAGCCCAGCATCCCGGCCACCAGCCGGGCCAGAGTGGACTTCCCGGCCCCGGCCATGCCGACAAGGCTCAGGCAGGGTTCGTCGCTGGCCGTGCCCACGAAGGGGGGAACCCGCGGCAAAAGCGCCGGATCGAATCGTTTTTTCTCGTCGCCCATGGCCCTGCAGGGTACATGAAGCGGCGGCAAAATAAAAGTTGTCCGGGGGCCGTTTTCGTCCCCGGGACCGTGGCGTCCGAGAAAGGCGGACCACCCCGAAGGGAGCCGGAGCGGGACGGGACGGGCCGGGCCGCGCCCGTCTTGACTTCCCGGGGAAAGCCGCCGATATCATGCAGTCAGGAGTTCTTTCAAAGGAACCGGGACATGTTTTCCAGAACCGTCAGCGAGATCGCCGACCGGCGCCCCGTCCATGTCGCGCCGGACACCCCCCTGGCCGAGGTGGCGCGGGCCATGGCCGCTCATGGCCGGGGCTGCGTTTTCGTGCGCGAAAACGAGGCCGTGTCGGGCATGGTCACCGAGGGGTCGCTGCTTCGCTGCCTGCTTGGGGCTCCGGCGGCCGAGGCAACGGCCTCCAGGGCCATGCTGGCGCCGCCGCCGGGCATCGCCCTGGGCGGTATCGTTCCCCATGCCTGCCGCATCCTGCGGGAAAAAAGCGTCAAGCACCTGGCGGTGTACGATACGGCAGGACTTTTGGCCGGCGTGGTCTCGGACATGGATCTGGCTGCGGCGCTGAGCCTGGACTTCATGATGGAGAACACCACCTGCCAGACCATCATGACCAAAAGCGTGCTGGCCGGGCCGCCCGAAATGACGGCCAGGGCCGTGGCCCAGGCCCTCGTCGAGCGCCGTGTGGGCTGCATGCTCACCCTGCAGGAGGGGCGGCCCACGGGCATCGTCACCGAGTGGGATCTGGCCGTCAAGGGCCTTGGCCTGCCGGACGGCCTGGATGGCGCGGTCGCCGGCCTGCTGTCGTCCCCGGTGACCTGCGTGCCCATGACCGGCATGGTCTACAAGGTCATCCTGCACCTGCGCCAAAAGGGCGTGCGCCATGTGCCCGTGGTGGACGATTCCGGCCGCATCCAGGGCATCCTGACCTTTACGGACATCATCCGCCGCGCCAGCGGCTTCGCCTGAGCGCCCCGCTCCCAGGGGCTTTCAAACCGCCGGGAAAACAGGTAGCCATGCCGCCAGGACGCGGGACGCCTCGGCCGTCCCGGATTCCACGTCCCCGGAGGCTCTCCATGCCCGACACCTTTCACGCCGTCTGTCCCGCCTGCCTGGCCGTCAACCGCGTGGCGCCTGATCGGGTGGCCCAGGGACCGGCCTGCGGCAAATGCCGCAGCGCGCTCCTCGAACCACGTCCCGTGACCCTGACCGCCGCGAATTTCGATGCCCTCGTCGCCAAAAGCGGCCTGCCGGTCCTGGTGGATTTCTGGGCCCCCTGGTGCGCCCCGTGCCGGGCCATGGCCCCGGCCTTCGACCAGGCCGCCGCGGCGCTCTTCGGAACCGTCATCCTGGCCAAGCTGGACACCCAGGAGGAGCAGGACATCGCCGACCGCCTGCACATCCAGGGCGTGCCCACCATGGTTCTTTTCCGTGGCGGCCGGGAGGTCGCCCGGGTCTCGGGGGCCAAAAGCGCCTCGGATCTGGCGGCCTGGACCAGATCTCATCTGACGTAACCAACCCGGGAGGCCCCATGTCCCATATCGTGATTGATCCTACCGTCTGCGCCCGGGACGGCATCTGCGTGGCCGAGTGTCCCCTGGGGCTTTTGGTCCGGGGGCAGGGCGGCCTGCCGGCGGTCCTTGCCGACGCGGCCGAAAAATGCACCCGCTGCGGGCACTGTTTGGTAGCCTGCCCTACCGGGGCGCTGCGGCTGGACGGCCTGGATCCGTCGCGCATGCCGCCCGTTCCGGCCAGGGGCGCCCTGGACGCCGAGGCGGCCCTTGGATTTCTGACCTCGCGCCGCTCCATCCGCAACTGGAAGGACCGGGCCGTGCCCCGGGAGCTTTTCGAACGGGCCCTGGATGCCGCCCGGTATGCGCCGTCGGGGCTCAACCTGCAACCCGTGCACTGGCTGGTGGTGGAGAAAAGGGCGGATGTCCGGCGCATGGCCGGGATGGTGGCGGATTTCCTGCGTCAGGCGGGGATCATGCCGGAATTTCTGGCAGCCTACGACGCCGGGCGGGAGGTCATGCTGCGCGGCGCGCCGCATCTGGTCGTGGCCCATGCCGACGCCGGGGGCTGGTACGACCCGTCCACGGATTGCATCCTGGGTCTGGCCCATTTCGAACTGGCTGCCCATGCCCTGGGCCTGGGAACCTGCTGGGCCGGACTTTTCCGCCTCGCCGCGCCCAACTGGCCGCCCCTGGCCGATATGCTCGACCTGCCGCCGGGACATAAGGTCTACGGTGCGCTCATGGTCGGCTATCCGAAGTACCGCTTTTTCCGCCTGCCGCCGCGAAAAAGCCTGCGGCTGCGCTACCAGTAGGCGGGCCTGGAACGAACAAGGCCCCGGACCGCGGTTCGGGGCCTTGCGTGGCGCGCTTGCGTTGAAAGGCGGTCTATTGGCCGCATTTGTCCCTGTCCGAGGGAGCGCCGCCGCACGAGGAGCAGCCGCACCCGCACGAGGGCGACTTGCCGCTGCGCACCATGCGCCGGATCGTGTACGCCAGGGCGGCCACCACGATGGCCGCGATGATCAGTTTCTCCCACATGCTTGAATCCTCCTTGCCCGGGGGCGGACCCCATGACGCCTCCCGGCGGAAAAAGAAGTAACATCATCCCCGGACATGGCAAGGGGCTGCGGAGAAACCGGCATCCCTTGACAGGTGTTGAAGCGTGCGGATAGTGTTGTCAGTCGGGCTGATGTCATGCCCGGCATGGCGTGGTTGTCCTTTTTGAGAGCATGTTCGCGCGGGTGCGAAAGGAAGCATCGGAGGATCGCAATGGGCTACAAGATCACGGTCGATCACGACAAGTGTATCGGGGACGGCGAGTGTGTGGACGTCTGCCCGGTGGAGGTCTACGAGCTGCGCGACGGGAAGGCCGTGCCCGTGAACATGGAGGAATGCCTCGGCTGCGAGTCGTGCGTGGAGGTCTGCGACCAGGACGCCATCACCGTCGAGGAACAATAGTTTTTCAAACGCATTCGACCGGGGAGCGGGGGCGGCCGGGATGCCGGACGCTCCCGCCGCCGTCTGCGGCCGCCGAAGCGGCCGCGAGAGAACCGGAGTGCTCATGCCCGTGACCCTTGCCCCCTATTTCGAGAAATACAAGGCCCTGCTCGCCGAGGTGGACGCCGTGTTCGCCAAGGTGGGACAGGCCTGCCCGGAGGAAGTGACCTGCGCCGAGGGGTGCAGCGACTGCTGCCACGCCCTGTTCGACGTCAGTCTGGTGGAGGCCTTGTATCTCAATACGGCCTTCCACGAACGGTTTCCCAAGGGACCGGCCCGGGAGCGCATCCTCGATCTGGCCGACGCCGCCGACCGGGCCCACTACAAGCTCAAACGCAAGGCCGTCAAAGCCGGGGAAAAGGGCGTGGCCACGGAGGCGATCCTGGCCGACCTGGCCCGGGAGCGCATCCGCTGCCCGCTTCTGGGCGACGACGACCGCTGCGTGCTCTACGACTGCCGTCCCGTGACCTGCCGCCTGTACGGCGTGCCCCTGGAGATCGGCGGCAAGGCCCATTCCTGCGGCAAGTCCGGGTTCGCCCCGGGCGGGGCCTATCCCACGGTGAAGGTGGAGATCCTCCAGGACCGGCTGTTCGCCCTGTCCGGGGAACTGGCGGCCGGAATCGGCTCCTCCTATCCGCTTTTGGCCGACATGCTGGTGCCCGTGTCCATGGCCCTTTTGACCGAATACACCCCGGAATACCTGGGCATTTCCGGCGAAGGCGCTGCGGCGCAGGCCCCGGCGGACGCGGCCCCTCCGGCCGGGCTGGGCCTGGCCCCAGAGGCCCCGGCCGGCGACTGTAGCGGCTGCGGCGAGGCCCCGGGCTCGGCGGCCTGCGCCTCCTGCGGCGGGTCCACGTCCTGGGTGCTGCCCGGCCCCGAGAGTTCCGCCGACTCCGCCGATTCCGGCGATTCCGATGCCGGCCCGGGCGGCTCCGGCAAGGGGAGCTGACATGGAACAGATGACCGACGCCGAGCGCGCCGCGCTCAAAAAGGCCATCTACGACAAGATTTCGCCCCGGCGCAAGAAATTCATCGACAAAGTCGGCTACGACGCCTGGGATCCTTTTCCGGAACCCCACGATCCCCTGGACATCCGCAAGGATCCCACCCAACGCACCTCGCAGCAGCTCATCCGGGAGTTTTTGCAGACCCGGGCCCAGGGCGAGGCCAGCACGGAGTTTTCCAAGGGGGCCTGGGAGCTGTGCCTGGGGGTCATGAACGGCTCCGAGCGGCACCGGGGCATGTACGAATTCTGCCGCTGGTACCAGGAACTCCTGGACAGGGAAGGGATCAAGGGCAAGCTCGGCCCCAAGCCCTAGTGGTGCGTCCCGTAAGAAATACGAGAGCATTTTTTAATAAAAGTCAGTGGCTTTAGTTTGTTACCTACAAAACGCCATAGACGCTTTTCGTGGACGCGACACGAGTGACGGGCCCGCGACGTTCGATGATGCGACGTTCGAAGATAACAGCTTAGCAGAATGATTTTTCAAAAATAAAGACGTGTTGTTAAGGGGCGCGGCATCTGACGGCGCGTCGCCTCCCCGAAATCTCCAACCAGCAGGAATGGGCGAGATCATGGATTTTCAAGCCAAAAACACCGACGAATTCATCGTCGAGATGCAGGGTCGCCTGCGCGACAACGACGGCTGCGGCGTCACCCACTACAACCTGGGTTCGGCCTATGTGGCCAAGGGCCGCTATGTGGAGGCCGAGGCGGAGTTTCTGCGTGCCGTGGAATGCTCCCCCACCCTGGTGGAGGCCTTCGTCCAGCTGGGCGGCCTGGCCATGAACAAGGGCGACCTGGACGGCTGCCTGGAATACAACGAGCGGGCCATCAAGGTCCGGCCGCTTTTCGCCGTGCCCCACGCCAACGTGGGCTTCGTGCACCTGCAGCGGGGCGAGGCCGACAAGGCCATCGCGGCGCTCAAAAAGGCCATCCGCCAGGATCCCAAGTTCGTCCAGGCCCTGTCGTCCCTGGCCAGCGCCCATTTCATGAAGGGCGAGCTGGACATGAGCATGGACTACAGTAAAAAGACCGTTGCGATCGAGCCCAAGTTCGGCCCGGCCTACAACAACATGGCCCTGGTGCACATGGAGCGCGGCGAATACGCCCAGGCCAAGGAGTGCCTGGACAAGGCCGTGGAGACGGGATTTACCCCGCACCCTGGAATGGTGCGGGAGCTTGCCGAGAAGCTTTCGGCCTAGGGACGCCCTCCACCAAAGACGGCCGTCTTTGTTCCGGGAAGAAGCCGTGTTGCGTGGGTTAGTTACGAAATCCGGATGTCCGGATTTCCCGGACGCGGCGTCAGGGGCCTGATCCGTTGAGGGGTTTCCCGGCGTCGCGTCATCTGGCGTCGCGTCGGGCGGCGTTGCGGGGCCGATGGGTCCGTGGCGTCGCCAAGGGAGCGATCCATGCCGCGCACCCGCCATCTCAAGGAGACCGTCCAGGCGGCCCTGGCCGGGGCCGCAACCACGGACGAGGCCCTGGCCCGTCTGGAGCCGTTGCCTGCGGCCGGGCTCACCGGGCCGCTTCTCTCGGCCCTGTTGTCCCCGGTTTCCCTGGTGCGCTGGCGGGCCGTGGCCGCCCTGGGCCGCACCGTGGCCCGATTGGCCGAGGTCCGGCTGGAGGATGGCCGCAACGCCATACGCCGCTTCATGTGGTCGCTCAATGAGGAATCCGGGGCCATAGGCTGGGGCGTGCCCGAGGCCATGGCCGAGACCCTGGTCCGAAGCGGGCCCCTGGCCGCCGAATTTTCCCGCATCTACCTGTCGTACATCCGCGACCTGGACAAGGACTGCACGTACATCGACCACGCTCCCTTGCGCCGGGGCGTCTACTGGGGCATCGCCCGGCTGGCCCAGGTCCGTCCGGAGCTGGCCGCCCCGGCCGTGCCCGATCTGGTCACGGGGCTCGCCGACTGCGACCCCGAGTCCCGGGGGCACTGCGCCCTGGCCCTGGAACGCCTGGCCCCGCCGGCCACCCCGGCCATGCTCGCCGCCCTGGCCGCGCTTTTTTCCGACTCCCACCGCTTCGAGCTTTTCCGGGACGGCGCCCTTGTCCCCACGGCCGTTTCCGAACTGGCCCGCGCCGCCCATGCCCGCCTGACGCGGCCGGAGCCCGGGGCATGAGCCCCGCCGCCCCGCCCGGGGATGCCAACGGGAGCGTGCCCCCTTTGGCCGCCGCAGGCCTTCCCCACCCTCTTCCTTTCGCCGCGCCTCCTCCCCGGCGCGTGGCCGTGCTGGCCGACATCCACGCCAATCTTCAAGCACTGGCGGCGGTCCTGGCCGACCTGGACGCGTTGGCCGCCGGGTGGGATGAGCCGCCCCGGCTGGTGGCCCTGGGGGACATGATCGGCTATGGCGGCGATCCCGGGGCGGTGCTCGATCTGGTGCGGGCCCGGGGCATGGCCGCAATTTTGGGCAATCATGAAAAAGGGGCCCTGGATGCGGCCTGCCGCAGGCAATGTTTCCACATCCAGAGCCGCGAGGCCCTGGAGCGCACCTGCGAGCTTTTGTCCGGCGCAGACCGGAAATACCTCTCCGGGCTGCCGTCGAGCATGGTTCTGGGCGACCTGCGGTTCGTCCACGGCATGCCCCCGGACGACCCCCTGACCTATTTCATCACCCGGGACGACGAGGAGCTTCTGGCGGCCTTTGCGGATCTTCCCGAGCGGGTGTGTTTTGTGGGCCACTCCCACGTGCTTGATGGGGCGTGCCTGTCGGGCGGCCGTCTGACGCGCCTGGAGCTTGGCGACGAGCCGCTCTGCCTGGAGCAGGCGGGGCGGTACATCCTGTGCTGCGGCAGCGTGGGCCAGCCCCGGGACGGGGACAACCGGGCCAAGTACGTGGTCTACGACCGGACCGGCGAGACCGTGGCCGTGCGCCGGGTGGCCTATGACATCGCGCGGGCGGCGGACCGGATCGTGTCCCGGGGGCTGCCCGAGCGGTACGCCAAAAGGCTGTGGTGAGACATGCGCTTTATCGGCAAATACCGGATACTGGGGCTCTTGGGCCGGGGCGGCATGGGCGTGGTGTACAAGGCCCTGGCCCCGGTGACGGGGCGGGTGGTGGCGGTGAAGGTGCTCCGGCCGGCGGAGATGCTGGAGGCCCTGTGGGGGCGCGACGCCCTTCGGGAGCGTTTCCAGGCCGAGGCGGCGGTCCTTGGGTCCGTGAGCCATCCCAACCTGCTCGACGTGTGGGATTTCGGCCAGGACGGGGGGGAGCCTTTTTTCGTCATGGACTACCACTGCGACGACCTGGGGCGGCTTTTGGGCGAGAGCTACCGGGTGGAGGAGCCCTGCCGCAGGCTCACGGCGCGCCGGGCCTTCCGGCTGGGGGACCAGCTTCTGGCCGGGCTCTCCAGGCTGCATTTCGCCGGGGTGGTGCACCGGGACATCAAGCCCTACAATCTGCTTTTGACCGGGGACGACGTGGTGAAGATCACGGATTTCGGGTTGTCCAAGGCCCGGGGGGAGCGTTTCGAAGTGCCGGCGGGCCTCAACGTGGGCTCGCCGTACTATTGCGCCCCGGAGCAGGAGGCCGACCCGGAGCGGGCCGACGCCGTATCCGACCTGTACGCCGCCGGGGTGACCCTTTTTCGGATGTTCACCGGGCATCTGCCCGTGAACGAGGAGGGGCGGCGGCAGGCCCCAAGCTCCCTTGACGCCGAATTCGGCGAACCCTTCGACGCCTTTTTCTCCACGGCCGTCAATCCCGACCCGGCCTGGCGCTTTCCGGACGCCGTGGCCATGCGGGCGGCCCTGGCCGGGCTGTCCCGGGAATACGAGGCCGGGCTGGCCCGGACCTGCGCCCTCATCGAGGACGGGCCGGGCCCTGCCTCCGGCGCATCGGCCTCGGACGCCCTGGCCCTGGCGGCCGAGGCCTGCCGCAACCCGCGCCGCGTCCCGGAGAAGATTCCCCTCAAGGCGGCCAGGGCGCGTTTCGGCCTGGACGGGCTGTGGCGGCCCGAGGCGGCGCTGGGGGAGGCCTGTCCCGGCCGGTTCGCGGACGCGGGCCGGGGCACGGTGCGCGACGCGGCCACGGGGCTTGTGTGGCAGCGGGGCGGGACGCTTTTCCCGGTGCCCTTCGCCCAGGCCGGGGACTTCGTGCGGGGGCTGTGCCGCACGGGATTCGGCGGCCGGGACGACTGGCGGCTGCCGACCATGGCCGAGCTTTTGACCCTGATCCAGCCGGTCAGGAAGGGGGCGGACCACTGCGCGGACCCGGTCTTCGATCCGGCGCTTCGCCGGGTGTGGAGCGCGGATCGGCGCACGTTCACCTCGGCCTGGATGGCGGACCTGGAGATGGGGTTCGTGACCTCGGGGGATTTCACATGCCCGTGCGGGGTGCGGGCCGTGGCCGGGTAGGCGGCTGAGGACGTTTTTTTTCCAAAAACACAGGGGGTGTTTTTGGGGGGGGAGATGGGTGCGGGCCGTGGCGGGTGAAGGGGGGCGTTTTTTTGGTTGGGCCCGGGCCGTGGCCGGGGATAGGGCATCGCGTTCCCCATAGATCCCCGGCCATCCCGGTGGGAAAACCGCCCGGACACACGTGGGACACCTCCCGTGCCGGGTGTGCGGCCTATCCTTCGCGCCTCGCCGGGGGGGGCATGGACGCCGTGACGGCCAGCCCCAGGACTGCGGCCGCAGCCCCCAGCAGAAACACCGCAGGATATCCGGACACGTCGGCCAGTGCCCCGGCAACGGGGGCCGAAAAGGCGTAGGCCACATCCTGGAAGGCGGCGAAGCCGCCGAAGGCCGTGGCCCTGAGTTCCGCCGGAACGCGCCTGACCACCTCCACACCCATGGCCGGGAAGATCATGGAGCAGCCGAGGCCGGTGAACAAAGCCCCTGCCAGGGCGATAGAGACGTTTGGAGCCAGCCACAGAAGGGCCTGCCCGGCCGTTTCCACGATCAGGGAAAAACGTGCCAGCCGGATGCCGCCGATCCTGTCCGGCAATCCGCCGAACAGGATGCGAATCAGGACGAATCCGGACCCGAAGCAGGTCAGACCCAATCCCGCATAGGGCCATGCCCTGCTCTTGAAATACAGGGAGACGAATGCGCCAAGCACGGCGAAGCCGACCCCCTGGAGGCAGACCACGGTCCCCTGTTTCCAGATCATGCGCATGACCCCGGCAAATGACCGCTGCATGGAAGAGGCCTTTCGCGGCGGGACATCCGGCGCGGCGATCAGAAGAAATGCGCCCGCCAGGGGGAAGAGAAACGACAGGAGCATCAGCGCCGGGAAGCCGGAGCGGGCGTACACCTCCAGACCCACCGGGCCGCCGACCGCGAAGGCCCCGTACATGGCCATGCCGACGATTGACAGGATTTTCCCCGATAAAGTCGGACCTATCAGCGAAAAGTGCCAACTGGTGATCCCCACCAGGGCCATGCCCTCTCCCAGACCGAGCACGAGCCGGCCGCAGACCAGAACCGCGTAGGCCAGGGGCGCAGGCAGCCGGGGGACCAGGGAGGCGAGGCATATCGCCGCCGCGAGCATATACAGGCCAAGCCCCAGTATGGCGCAGCGTTTGGGGCTGCGCAGGTCCGCGAACGATCCGGCATATTTTCTCGACAAGATCGTGGAGAGAAACGAAACGCCCACGGCTAAGCCGCCCAGCCAGTTGGATAGGCCAAGCTCGCGGCCGACATGGACGGAAATCACGGGCAGCGCCACCGCTACGGAGAGATAGGAGAAGAAAACGGCAACGCCCAGCCGCAGCAGGCGCATACGAAGGGAAATGTCCGGCATAAGTCCTCCTCGGTTGAGATTCCAGGCACGGGGAGGACATGGAAAAACGCACTCCCCTGCCCGGAATCGGACAGGTTCGTGCGTTGGATGGCGTTAACGCTTACGGGGAAGGCGAACGTCGCCCACCCATTTTCGACGGAGGGACTTTGCCCTGGGAGCGCCTGCCTGTCAAGAGTCAAAAAGGAGGGGAGATATGGCGGTCCACGTCCCGGTCCGACGGGGGCCGTAGCGGGTGAGGGACGGTGTTTTTGGGGTTGGGCCCGGGCCTTGACCGTATGAACACGAGAGCAATACGACTGAAAACAGCGTGTAATTCCAGGGCGATGAAAGTCCGGCTAACAGTTGTTTAGGTGGTTTTGGCCGGTTTTCCCAGCCGTTTCCCGGTCAGGCGTTTCCAGAAAAATTCCTCCGGGCCCTGCCCGGCAAGCTTCTCCAGGTCGATCTCGGCCCGGGCCATGGTCTTGTGCCCCCCGGCCGACCCCGCGTCGCCGAAATGCCCGGACGCCACCTTGCCCATGTCCCGGAAAAGCCCATCCCCTCGGAACACGGCCACGGCCTTGCCCTCGGAGACCCCGCAGATCATGTCCCAGGACAGGCCGTGCACCCGGGTGAAGAAATCCGCCAGGATGACCAGGATGTCCGGGCTCTCCAGACGGTCCATGTACACGAAAAGCCCGCGCGACCCCACGAAGCGCATCTTGCGGAAGGCCCGGGAGAAGTACTTGAGCCAGCTTTTATGGAACTCGCTGTGCACGATGCGGCGCAGAAGATCCTGCCCGGCGTATTTGTTGAGGCCGCTAAAGGCCAGGATGTCGCCGTGCTTGAAGGGCCGGGAGAAGTTCTGGGTGTCGGTCTTGATGCCGTAGACCAGGGCCGTGGCCAAAAGCTTGCCGGGCCGGATGCGCATGGCCCGCAGGTATTCGGCCAGGATGGTGGAGGTGGCCCCAAGGCCCGGCCGGATGTCCACGTAGTCCGCCGCAACCGGGGCGTCGGCCTTGAGCGGATGGTGGTCGATGACCACGGAGAAGGGAATCCCGGCGAAGTCCGGATGGTGGTGGGGCTGGGAGTCCACCAGGGCGAAGCGGGTGTATTTTTTGGCCAATTCCGGGGTGAAGCGCACAAGGGGGATGCGCAGGAAGCGGATCATGGCCAGGTTGTCCGGCCGGGTGACCTCGTTGACCTTGGCGATGTCCGCCGCCTCCACCCGCCGGGACATGATGCGCCGCAGGGCCATGGCCGAGCCCAGGGCGTCGGGGTCGGCGTTGACCAGGATCAGCCAGCGGTCCTCGCGCCGGAAAAACTTGCACAGCTTGACGGCATCCACGGGCGTGACGCGCTGCACCTTGATGGTCTTCATCTTCATTGGCTCATGCCCCCTTGAGCCGCACGGGCAGTCCGGCCACCACCAGGCGCGCGTCGGCGGCCAGGGCGGCCACGGCCCTGTTGAGCGCCGACAGACGGCGCAAAAAGGCCCGGGACGCGGCGTCGGCCGCCAGGGGCCCGAGCCCCGCCTCCACGGACACCAGGATGCACTCCGGGGCCCCCGGCGCGGCGTAGCGTGCCAGGACGTCGAGCAGCTCCCTGACCTTGCCGTCCATAACCCCTTCCCCGGCACAGGAAAAAATCCAGAAATCCAGGCTGTCCACCAGGATCGATCCTCCCTGGGAGAGTTCTGCGGCCAGGAACCCGGGAAGCTCGATTCCCGGCTCAGTCACCGGAATCTCCGGCGGCCGCGCCCAGCGGTGGGCCTCGATCTGGGCCCGGAATTCGGAATCCAGGGCCCGGCCCATGGCCGCCATGCGCCGGGGCGCGGCGGCAGCCAGGAAAAGCTCCATGGCGTGGTCCGACTTCCCGGACTTGTCCCCGCCAAGGACCAGCCGGATCACGAGGCGAATCCCCACTCGCGGCACAGGGCCGCAAGGGCCTGCTCGCTTTCGGCCAGGGCCGCGTCGTCGAACACCTCGTGCATGATCACGGCCTCCGGGCCCAGGCCCGAAAGCAGGGCCGACAGGGCCTGCCGTCCCTCGCCGTCCAGGCGGGACAGGGCCCGGTGCCGGTGCTCCCGCCTGGGGAGCCGCCAGCGGGCCGCGTCGCGGGGGTTTTCCGGGTCGTAGGGGGCATAGACATGGGCCAGCCGGGTGCGCTCGAAGACGCCCGGCGTGTCGAGGAGCGAGGTCTGGCCGAAGGCCAGCATATGTCCCACGTCCAGGCACAGGCCCGTGCCAAGCTCCCGGGCCGTGGGCCACAGGGCATCCTGTCCGGCGTCCTCCACGTTTTCCAGCAGGATGTCCCCCGGGTCGCGGCCGGCCGCTGCCCACAGCTCCACAAAGGCCGCCAGCTGTCCGGGCTGGTGCGGCGGATGCAGTACGAAGCCCCAGGGGTCGAGATGCGCGACCTTGGCCGCCAGGCGCGCGGTCACGTCGAACGCCGCCCGGACGCCCTCGGCCCAGGGCAGATCCAGGGGCAGATGGACATGGTAGCGCGTGGCGTCGCCCCCCGGGGGCAGGTCGCCCGGGGCGTAGGCCAGGGAGCCGCTGGTCTCCAGGAAATAGAGCCCGATCTCGGCATAGCGGCCGCCCAGATAGGTCCGGTTCTCGGCCGGGGTGCCGGGGATCACCCAACTCGGGGCGGCGATGCGCCAGGGGCAGACTTGTGTGAAATCGTTCGCCATTTTTACAATTTTGGGTTTATCGTCCGGTTAGGCTTGTGCTTGCCGGGATGATGGATTAGACCATCGAAACCGTTGCGGCATGGGTACTTCCCGCCATCCGGGACAGGGGGCCGCCGTGACGGATTTTGCCTCGATTTCGCGGTGTTGGTCGCGCCGCCCGGGGCCAGGGAGGTTTCATGTCCCGCTTGCGCATGGCCGTGCAACACTTTTTCAATCCCCTGCACATGTACTGTCGACTCATGGACATGGGCCTGGCCCGGCCCACGGCCCATAAAATGTGCCGCGTCTATGAGCGCCTGATCTACCGCCGCATCCTGTAGGGTTTGCTCACGGGGTCAAAAGCCCCAACTGCTTTTCCTGGCTGACCTTCCTGGCCACCAGGGCCGACCGCTTCACCCCCGACAGATCCAGCTCCCCGAGATACCGCGAGGCCTTGAGCATCACCATGCGCCCGAACAGGTCGCGTTTGGCGGCATGGCTCACAAACAGCCGGTCCCGGGCCCGGGTCAGGCCCACATAGAAAAGCCGCCGCTCCTCGTCGGGATCGGGCGCGTCCTGACCGCCCTGGGCGTTGCCGGTCAAAAGCCCGGTCCCGGCGAAGGGCAGGATGCCGTCCTCCAGGGCGGGCAGGAACACGGCGGAAAATTCCAGCCCCTTGGCTGCGTGCAGGGTCATGATGCGCACCTTCTCGGCCGTGCGCCCCACCAGCTCAAGCTCGCTTTGGCTGCTCACGAAGGACAAAAGCCCCCCCCAGCCGCCGTGCTCGTCGAAGGCCCGGCACAGTTGCTTGAAGGCCGGACTCTGCCAGAACAGCCGGTCGAACGGAGGGATGTCGCCCAGGTAGGCTGAAAGCCCCAGAGGCCCCTTGGCCAGGATGCGGTCCGGGCAACGCAGCGGCGCGGCCTCGTCGCTTGGCGCCATGCCCAAGAGTCTGGCCGCCGCGTCGAGCAAAAGCTTGATGCGCGGTTCGGCGAAAAAGGCGTCGGCCTCGGGCACCGAGCAGGGGATGCCCAGGCGGTCCAGGCTGCGCCGGATGGGCGGGGCCAGGGCCTTGAAGCGCACCAGCACCGCGATGTCGCCGGGGCTTAGGGTCTGGGCGCCGAGATCCTTGGTCAGGGTCAGGGAGGTGCCGCCCAGAAGCCTGCGGATGCGCTCGCCGATCCAGGATATCTCGGCGGCGGCCGTGGGGGCCGCGAAAAGCTGCAACTCGCCATGCCCCGGGGCGTCTTCCCGGCGTCTGGGCGTAAGCCGCAGCGCGGCCGGGAAGAGTCCGGCGGCCAGGGACAGGACGGACGCGGCCGAACGGTAGTTGTCCGTGAGGCTGACGGTCGCCAGGTCCGGCCACAGCCGGGCCAGCCGGCCGGCCATGTCCGGCGCGGCCCCCCGGAAGCCGTAGATGGACTGGTTGGGATCGCCGATGGCGAAGACCGACACCTCCGGGGACTGGGCCAGACCGGCCAGGACCGCCAGTTGCAGGGGGGAGAGATCCTGCACCTCGTCCACCAGGATGTGCCGGAAGGGGCTGGCGAAACTGCCCACCCGGATCTTTTCCAGCCAGAATTCCAGGAGGTCGGTGAAATCCACCAGATTCCAGGCGGCCTTCTGGCGGGCGTAGTTCTCGGCGGCCTGGGCCTCACCGCTGCCCGGGTAGACGGGCAGGGGGGTCATGGTCTCCCGGGCCAGGGACAGATCCTGCCAGGCCGCAGACAGGCGCGCCCCGCGAAATTCCGGATTGACCTCGGCGAAAAGGCGCTTGGCCGCCTCCTCGGACAGAAGCACCGGGGCCTGTCCGTCGGATTCGGTCCAAAAGTCGTAGGCCACGGCGTGCAGGGTGTCGATGCGCGGCGGGGACAGGTTGGCCCGGCCATGGCGCAGGGCCAGGGCCGCCAGGCGCTCCCGCATCTCGGCGGCGGCGCGGCGGGTGAAGGTCACGGCCAGCACGGTCTCCGGGGCCACCCGTTGCGGCGCGGCGGGCCTGGGTTTTTTGGCCTCGCCCTGCGGGGCGGCCTCGGGATGTGCGGCCGTGTCCGTACCGGTCGTGCCCGTCCCCGTCATGGCCCCGACTGGGGCTTGCCCGGCCTGGACCATGGAGGCCTCGCGGTCCTCCGTGACCACGGGGGCCACGGGGGCCGCCGGGGGCATGGACGAGGCGGCCTCGGGGCACACCTCGGCATATCCCAGCAGGGAGGCCAGTTTGGCCGTGAGGGTGTGGGTCTTTCCCGTGCCCGGCCCGGCCAGGACCAGCACATGGCGGGAGGCGGCGCGCAGGGCCGCCATCTGGCCGGGGTTGAGGACAAGCCCGGGGGCCGGGGCGGCCGCCAGGGCAGCCGTGGCCGCAGCGGAGGCCGGGGCTTGCGGAACCGGGTCGTCGCCGGGCTGGTCCGGGTCGTCGCCGGCGGAACTGGCCGTCCGGGTAGCCTTTTTTCCCCGGACGGCGGTGCCGGGAAGAACCCGGCCGCCGCGCGCCAGGTCGCGGCGCTCCTCGGCGGAAAAGACCCGGATGCGGCCGTATTGGCCGTCGAAGCCCGGCTCCCGGTAGACCTGCCCCCGCCGCATGCGGGAGACGGCCTCGCCCAGGGGCGCATAGAATTTTCCCAGCACGTCCGTGGGCACGTGGCGCAGCACGGTCAGTTCCGGCCCGAAGGCGCGGTGGATGCGGGCCAGCATGGCCTTGACCTTGCCGGTCTTGGGCCCCACGTCCAAAATCTCGCCCACGATCTCGTCCAGGGGGATCAGGGAGGTGAACCCGGGCATGCCCTCGGGCGTCACCGGAACCTGCCGGTCGGCCAATTCCAGCACCCGGTGCAGCACCCCGAAGGTCAGGGGCTTGCCGCACACCGGACACAGGCCCCCCCGGGACTTGGTCTCCGTGGGCTCCATGACCACGCCGCATTCCCGGTGCCCGTCCAGGTGGTACTTGCCCTCCTCGGGGAAAAATTCCACCGTGCCCAGGAATTTCGGCCCCACGCCCTCGCCGCGAAGGGCCCGGTAGATGCCCTCGTAGGACGGGTCGCCGCTGATGATGTTGCATTCCCGGCCGAGCTTTTCGCCGGAATGGGCGTCGGAATTGGAGATGAGCCGGAAGCGGTCCAGGGCCGAGAGCAGGCGGTTCATGTCCGGGTCCGAGGACAGCCCCGTCTCCAGAGCGAAGACTTCCCGCGCCAGGTCGCCGAAACACTCCTCGATGGAATCGAAGCCGGACTTGGAGCCGAAAAGCGAGAACCAGGGGGTCCAGACGTGGGCCGGGACCAGAAAGGCCAGGGGGTCCGTCTCCAGGACCATCTCCAGGAGGTTGCGGCTGTCCAAGCCCAGGATGGGCCGGCCGTCGGACTCCAGGTTGCCCACCATGGCCAGCTTGGCGTTGAGCTTTTTGGCGGCCTCGAGGCTGGGGGCGAAGACGATGTTGTGGACCTTGCGGACCTTGCCGCCGCGTTTGTAGATGGAGCTGATCTCCGCCGTGAGGATGAAGCGGGCCCGGCTGGTCAGGGGCTCGCCGCCGAGCCAGGGGATTTCCGCAGACAGGTTCTCGCGCTCGTCCAGGCGGAAGAGTCCCGTGCCGTCCGGGACCAGTTGTCCGGCCACCTCGCCAAGCCACTTGGGATGGGTGAAGTCGCCGCAGCCCACCACCGTAAGCCCCTTGTACCGGGCCCAGGCGGCCAGATGGCGCGGGGTCAGGGCCTTGCTGGTGGCCCGGGAATAGCGGGAATGGATATGGAAATCGGCAAGATACTGATCCATGCGTCAGACATACCCGTTCCATTCGTCCGAAGCAAGGGCGCGCGGGGGCAGGACGGCCTATCTCCTTGACGTTGCGGCACAATTGTCACCATCCGGCCGTGTCTCCTCCTCGGCGGGATTCCACAGTGCGAAGCCCGTTGGCCCCCGGAGGGTTCCCTGGCCCCTACCTTCGCCCCTCCTTCGCCCCGTCACCGCACCGCCGACACGGCCGCGCAATCGGCCGGGTCGCCCTGCAGCTTGTCCAGGGCATGGCGCAGGACGGGCAAAACGGCCGCGAAGTTCTCGCGCACGGCCTTGGGGCTGCCCGGCAGGTTGACGATGAGGCTCGCCCCGAGCGCCCCGGCCACGGCCCGGGAGATGGCCCCGTGCGGGGTCTTGGCCAGGGAGGCCGCCAGCATGGCCGCCTCGAAGCCGGGCAGGCGCTTGTCGATGACGGAGAGCGTGGCCTCGGGGGTGATGTCCCGGGGCCCCAGGCCCGTGCCGCCCGTGGTCACGATCAGGTCGAAGCCCTGGGTCAGGGCCAGGTCGGTCAGAAGGGCCCGCAAAAGCGCTGCGTCGTCGGGGATGACCTGGCCGCGCGTCAAGGCCGCCTGTCCGGCCTCGTGCAGCATCTCGGCGATGAGCGGGCCGCTTTCGTCCGTGCGTTTCCCGGCCGCGCCCTTGTCGCTCAAGGTGATCCAGGCCAGGCTGATGCCGGAACGGGTCGGGGTCAGGCACGTTTCGCCGTCCGGGAACAGGCAGGGCCGAAGGGCCCGGCAGGACAGGGCCGTGCGGTACAACCCCCTGGCCCCGGGCCAGAAATAGCTGCCGAGCACCTGGATGACCGGTTCGCCGCCGCCGTCGCGGTAGATCGTCCCGGCCCTGGCCCGCAAAAGGGCCGGTCCGCCCTCGGGCACGCCCCGCAGCGTCCGGTCGGTGAGGGTGGCCGAGTCGGGATCGACCAGGAGCAGCCCTTCCCCGGCCACGGCCTCGAAGGGGCCGCGCACCAGCACGTTTTTCTGCGTCATGCCCATGGACTTCCGCCTTTGTGGTTTGTGTGTTGCATGTTGGGCCAAGCGCTTTTACACTCGCCCGCGCCGTCGCGCCGAAACGGGCGGGCCAAGGCCTGGGGCGACCCGGCGGCCAATATACGCGAAAAGGGGCACCTTCATGAAGGGAATCATCCTGGCCGGCGGCTCCGGCACCAGACTCTACCCCATCACCCGGGTGGTCAGCAAACAGCTGTTGCCCATCTACGACAAACCCATGATCTACTATCCCCTGTCCGTGCTCATGCTGGCCGGAATCAGGGAAATCCTTATCATCTCCACCCCCACCGACCTGCCGCGCTTCCAGGAGATGTTCGGCGACGGCTCCCAGATCGGCCTGTCCCTGTCCTACAAGGTGCAGGAACGTCCCGAGGGCCTGGCCCAGGCCTTTATCCTGGGCAAGGAGTTCATCGGCAAAGACCCCGTGTGCCTGGTGCTCGGAGACAACATCTTCCACGGCCACGGCCTGGCCACCGTGCTGCAACGCTCGGCCAAACTGGCCTCGGGCGGCATCGTCTTCGGCTACAAGGTGCGCGATCCCAAACGCTACGGCGTGGTGGAGTTCGACGCCAACCACCACGTGGTCAGCATCGAGGAAAAACCCGAGCGGCCCAAGTCCAAATACGCCGTCACGGGCCTGTATTTCTACGACAACGACGTGGTCGGAATCGCCGAGGGCCTCAAACCCTCGCCCCGGGGGGAGCTTGAGATCACCGACGTCAACAACGCCTACCTGCGGCGCGGCGACCTCAAGGTGGAGTTCCTCGGCCGCGGCTACGCCTGGCTGGACACCGGCACCCACGAATCCCTGCTCCAGGCCGCAAGCTTCGTGCAGGTCGTGCAGGACCGCCAGGGCGTCAAGGTCTCCTGCATCGAGGAAATCGCCTACCGCATGGGCTACATCGACGCCGACACCCTGGAGCATCTGGCCGCCGACATGCTCAAAAACGACTACGGCCAATACCTGATGGAAGTGGTCAAGGAGGCCCGGGAGGGATAGCCCGCCTTGCCGCCCCGCCTGCCGGAGCAGGGCCATCGGGGCTGCCGCCCCGAACCCCGCCCGGGGGGAATCATTCCCCCCCGGTCCCCCCGGGCGGAGTGTGCCAATCGCCGCATGCGGGAGGAAAGCCGTGCCGCCCGGTCGTTGGTCACGGAAAGCGGAATGTCGGGAACCCCGGCATTTTTGATGGGAAAGAGCATGGGTTATGGAATTGGGCGAAAAAACTGAAGCTCCCCCTCAATTCCCGTACAAGTTCTCCCGGTGTTTCACTGCGATACTCTCCGCCAATCCATCCAGCGCAGCCAGCGTGTCTTCTTTCGGCAGGCCTTTGCACAGCACGGGGTCCAGAACCTCGACTTTGAGGTTCGGAATCATCCCGGCCAGGATCTCAATGGTCTTGCCGCCCCACCCATAGGAACCAATGATGGACAGGAACCGGGCCTTGGGCCGAAGGGCATTGGCGAGAAAGGCGGCATAGGCGGCCAAGGGATGAGGCCCGGCCAGGACGGTGGGCACCCCGAGCACGATGCTCCCGGCATCGACCAGGGACATGGCGAGCTTGCCGATATCTGTCACCGAAAGATTGAACAGCTCGACGCCGACCTTGCGTTTGGACAGCGCCGACGCCAGATGGTCAACCATGATGCGGGTACTGCCGTGCATCGACACGAAAGGAAGGGTCACCAGGTTTCGGGGGGAAGCGGACACCCACTCCCGGTACGAATCCACAATCCACCCCGGTTGATCGTAGATCTGGCCATGGCTGGGAGCGATCATGCGGATGTCGTATGCTGAAAGCTTGTCCAGATTCTTGGCAATGATGGAACGAAACGGCAGCATGATTTCCGCGAAGTAGCGTTTTGCCGCTTCATGAACCCGGCACCGGTTCGTGGCGAAAAGATCGGAACTGGCGATATGTGAGCCGAAAAAATCACAGCTGAAAAGGATTTTCTCTTCAGCGAGATAGGTCGACATGGTCTCCGGCCAATGCACCCATGGCGTATGGATGAACGTGAGTGTCCGGTCACCGAGGGATAGGCTGTCTCCATCGGCGACAACGAGGAAAGCCTCTTCAGGTATGTGCATCAGATCCATGAGCATGCTTTTTGCCTTGGCGGTGACGACGGCCTTGGCATTGGGGAAGCGGGAGAGGATCAGGGGGATGGTTCCCGAATGATCTTGCTCGGCGTGCTGCGAAACGACGTAGTCAATCTGGGAAACGCCATCCAGGGCGGAGAGAAGCGTATCGGAGAACTGGGGGTCCACCGTGTCAAGAAGCGCCGTCTTTTCTGATCCCCGGACAAGGTATGCGTTGTATGTCGTTCCGTCGGGCAACGGGATGAGGGAATCAAAAAGACGCCTGTCCCAGTCAATGGCTCCAACCCATGTGACACGATCGGTAACCTCTTTCATTTGGGACTCCTTGTGTGTCTTCGCTGTTGCGGTCAAGGACCGGCCGCGTTCCGTGCCTTGGTCTTCCTGTCAGGTGACAGCCGTTTCGACATGCGCATCACGTCCTCACCGCGCCCCCACGGCCTTTCTCCTGTCGTACACCGCCCGCACGCACCCCACCAGCTCGTCCAGGGGACACGGCTTGAGCAGATAATCCGCCGCGCCGCCCGCGATCATCTCGGCCGCGATATCCACCGAGGCATGCCCGGTCAGGATCAGCACCTCCACGCCCGGCGCTGCGGCCTTGATGCGCGGCAGCACCTCCTGGCCGCTTAGGCCCGGCATCTTCACATCCAAAAGCACCACGTCGAAGGGTTTTTCGGCCAAAAGGGCCAGGGCCTCCTCCCCTCCCGGGGCCGCCTCGGCGGTAAGTCCCTGGGCCCCCAGAAGCTTCACCAGCGTGGTCCGGAAGCGGTCTTCGTCATCGACAACCAGGACGCGAATGGGGTCCGGCATATCTGGCTCCTTGTCGTTTGCGTCGTATCCACAAGACTCCCGCGCACAGGGAGTGAACACTCCGGTCGAAATTTTCACGAACCGCCGCCATCCCGGGGCGCGGCCTCATCGGGGCAGGGTCACGGTGAACGTCGCCCCCTGGCCCGGCGCGCTTTCCACGGCGATGCTCCCGCCCAGCCGGTCCACGATGCCGTGGCACATGGACAGCCCCAGGCCCGTGCCCACGCCGGGCGGCTTGGTGGTGAAAAACGGGTTGAAGATCTTGGACATGTTTTCCGGCGCAATCCCCACACCGGTGTCGGCCACGGCGATGGCCACCCGGGCCGGCCCGGCCGGCCGCGTGGACACGGTGATCGTGCCCTGGTCCGGGATGGCCTGGAAGGCGTTTAATAGCAGGTTCAGGATCACCTGCCGCAGAAGCGGCACGTCGGTCTGGATGGCCGCCAGATCGGGATCATAGTCGCGCACGATGGTCACGCCCTGGAGATTGGCCTCCTTCTCCACCAAAAGCACCATGTCCTCCATGATCTTTTCCAGGTGCTCCTGCTGCAGGATGGGCTCCATCTTGCGCGAAAAATTGAGCAGATTGTGGGTGATGGCCTTGCAGCGGTCCACTTGGCGCACGATCTCGGCCAGGGAATCCCGCAGCTCGGCCAGGTTCTCCGGCGTGACCTCGGGCAGGGACATGAGGTGGGTCATCCAGTCCGATTCCTGGGCGATGATGGCCATGGGGTTGTTGATCTCGTGGGCGATGCCCGCCGACATCTCGCCGATGGCCGCCAGCTTCTGGGTCTGGACGAGCTGGGCGTCCAGGGAGCAGCGCTCCCGTTCCGAGACCCGGATGCGCGAGGCCAGGGCCGCAGCGGACCAGGCCGCCAGGCTGGCGGTGAAAAGGGCCAGGATCACGGCCAGGGGGATGGGCAGCACCATGGCCGACAGCACCGCCGCGGCCGTCAACCCGGGCAGGGCGATCAGATGGAGCCACAGGGGCCGGGCCTCCTCCCCCACCGGCGCCGGCCCGGGGGCGGGGTCCGAAGCCGCCGAAGGCGGGTCAGCGCGAGGTGGAGCGTCCTTCATTGAGCAGCTTTCTTTCGTGGGCCTTGTGCACCTTTTCCAAAAGCTCGTCGAAGTCCACGGGTTTTAAGACGTAGTCGTATGCCCCAAGCGACATGCCGCGCATCCCCGATTCCACCGAGGCGTGTCCGGTGAGCATGATGACCTCGGTCAGGGGATAGCGTTTTTTGATTTCCTTGAGGGTCTCGATGCCGTCCTTGCCCGGCATGCGCACGTCCATGATGACCACGTCGAAGGAGTCGGTTTCCAGAAGCTTGAGGGCGGCGATGCCGCTTGACGCGGCCGTGACCGGCATCTTGCGGAAGGTGAACCGCTTGACCATGGTTTCGATGAAGTCCGGTTCGTCGTCCACGATGAGGATCCTGATGCTCATATGCGACCTCGTTGCCCGGTTGGGCCGGCAACCCGTCTATCTCACGGGAAGGGTGATGGTGAAGGTTGTGCCCTTTCCTTCGGCGCTTTGCAGGACGATCTTGCCGCCGAGCTTTTCGATGATGCTGTAGCTTATGGTCAGGCCCAGGCCCGTGCCCTCGCCGACTTTCTTGGTGGTGAAAAACGGGTCGAAGATTTTGTCCACGACCTCTTTGGGCATGCCCTTGCCCGTGTCCGCGATGGCGATGACTACGGCGCCGGCCTCCTTGTCGTGCCGGGTGGTCACGGTGATCACCCCGTCCTTGTCGATGGCGTCGATGGCGTTGTCCAGGATGTTCAAAAAGACCTGCTGCAACTGGGAGGCGTCGGAGGTGATGCAGGGCAGGCCCCGGTCGTAGTCGGTCATGATCTCGATGTTGCGGAACGAGGCCTCGTTTTCCAGGAAGGACTTGGTCTGGTCCAAAAGGATGTTCACGTTGACGTCGTCGCGCAGGGGATCCATGCGCCGGGCGAAGCCCAGGAGGCGGTGGGTCACGTCCTTGGCCCGTCGCACATGGAACTCGATTTTCTGGACGGCGTCCTCGTATTCCTTGAAATTGGGGCTGGTCTTGACGTCCTCCTCGGTCAGGAGGTCGCGCATCCACCCGGCCTTTTCCATGATGATGGCCAGGGGGTTGTTGACCTCGTGGGCCACCCCGGCGGCCAGCTTGCCAAGGGCCGCCATCTTGCTCGACTGGGTCAGGGAGGCGTCCAGGGCGGCCTTTTCGCGCTCCGAACGCACCAGTTGCCGGACCATGGAGTTGGCGATAAACACCGCCCCGCCGATGATGATCAGCGTGCCGCCGAAGAGGATGAAGACCAGGAGCCAGCGGGCCTGGTACAGGGGCAAAAGCTCCTCGCGGGGGTCGTCTTTTATGACCAGGAGCCAGTCCTTGTTGTCCAGCCAGGCCATGGCGTAGAGACTGGTCTTGCCCTTGACCGAGAACTCCTCGACCCGGCTGCCGGAAAACTTGGCGAAACGCGGGAAATCGATTTTTTCCAGGATGGTGTCGTCGAAGCGGGGCTTGGTCTGCAGCACGTTCTCCGAAGTCAAAAGGAAGGCGTCGCCGGATTTGCCCAGGTGGACGCTGCGTACCAGGGTGTCGAAGATGTCGGAGTCGATGGCCGCTCGCAGGATCCAGGACCGGTCGCCCTCGCGCCGGGTCACGGCGATGATGAAATGGGGATATTTGCGGAATCCCAGGAACACGTCGCTGACGAAAAGCCCCCGGGCCATGGCCATGTTGAACCAGGGTTCCTGGCTGTAATTGATGTTCTGGAGGCGGTAGGGGCCGCAGTAGGACACGGTGTTTCCGTCCTGGTCGATGACCTGGAGATCGATGAAGGACTTGGAATGGATCTGGAGGATGGAAAAGACCTTTTCCAGATGTTTTTCGTCCGAGAGCTGGTCGAAGGATTCGGTGAAGGCCAGGGTGGTGAGCTGGGAGATGCGTTCGTTTAAGAACAGATCGACGGTGTTTTTTTTGTTCTCCACCAGGGTGCGCAGGTTGCCGAAGACCTTGCCCACATAGACCGTCTCGGTCTTGAGGTAGATGGTCACGCCCAGGAAAAGGAGCGGCACGAAGGAAAAGGCCAGGGTGGTGGCGATGATCTTGAGACGAAGCCGCTTGTAGTCGTCCTGCTGCACCATGTCCGTTTCGCCCCCGGAGGTTGGGCCGGACGCGGCGAAAAACCGCCGCCCGGGCCGGACGCGGCCGGGGCGCGTCCCGCGCCCGCGTCCATGGTGCAAGACTAGAGCGGATGGCGCTGAAAATCAAACATTTCCATGCCGTCGCCGCCCCGGGCCGGGCGGCCGGATCAGGCCGAGGACAGGTCCGGGTGACGTGTCAGGAGGGTCAGGAACTGGGAGGTGCGCAGCGTCAGCCGGTCGTTGACCAGGCGGTACATGGCCAACAGGAACGGCACGCCAAAGGCCGGGGTTTCCTCGATGAACCGGACCAGTTGCGGTCCCGGAAAGGCAAGTGTGCGGCAGGCCCGGGCGGCCACCACGGTGTGGTCGTGGGTCTCTCCCGGGGTCAGGGCCGAAAAGCCGAAGCAGTAGCCGGGGTTGAGCGACCCCAGGGAGACGATGACGTCCGGGGGCAGACGCACCTGCAACAGCGCCTTGCCGTCTAGGAGCAGGGAGAAATGTTCGGCGGGTTTGCCCATTTCGTGGATGGTGTCGCCCTGGGCGAAGTCGCGCGGCACGGCCAGGGCCAGGAAGCGTTCCAGGAGCGGTTCGGGGATGCCGGCCAGGATCTGGAAATTGACGAGTTCGGGGGGCGTGGGCATGGGGCCTCCGGGAGATGCGTTACAAAACCAGGACCAGGATCAGGCACAGGCCGAGAAGGGCCGCCGCCAGGGTGACGCCCACGGGGGGCGTCCAGGTCTGGGCGGCCAGGACCGCCTCGTCGCGCAGGCGGTGGGCGTTTTTGCCCAAAAGCGGGAAAAAGAGGGTGACCGTCAGGGCGGCGAGTTTTTGCGGGCCCCGGGCGGTCAGGCGGCGAAGGGCGGCCACGGCCCGGGCGGCCGTATCCAGGGCGGCGGTATTGATGCCCCCTGTGACGGCGTCGGCCAGGCGGTACAGGAAACGGCCCCCCGTGCGGTAGAACCAGTCCGTGTCCAGGGTGATGCCGGGCCTGCGGCGCAGGACCGGGACGTAAAGGGCGAAAAAGAGCCCGGCAAAGGCCAAAAGCTCGAACACCGCCGTGATCCGGCCGGGCAGAAACGGGACGAATTCCGGGGCCGCATAGGGCATGAGGGCGTAGAGCGGCCAGGGATAGATCCCGATCCCCAGGCAGGCCAGGGCCGCCAGCCCCATGCCCGCAAGGGCGGCGGGCGGGGCCTCGCGGGAGGGGGCGGCCTTGGGCGATGCCCCGGGCGCGCCCGGGGACTGCCCGAAAAAGACGAAATACGGCACCGCCAGCCCGGCATACAGGAGCGTCCCGGCCGAGGCCGCCTCCAGGAACAGCCACACCAGGGCCATGTGGGCCTCGGCCGTGGCCGCGATCACCATGGGTTTGGACACGAAGCCGCAGGTGCCGGGCAGGGCGGACAGGGACATGGCCCCCACCACGGTGGCCGCGAAGGTCAGGGGCATGGCGGAAAAAAGCCCGCCGAGCTCGGTGAGTTTCCGCTTGCCCGTGGCCGCGATCACCGATCCGGCGGACATGAACATCAGGGACTTGTAAAGGATGTGGCAGAAGGCCAGGACGCAGGCGCCGTTTAAGGCCTGGGGCGTGCCGATGCCCACCCCCACCAGCATGAACCCCACCTGGTTGGTGATGCTGTAGGACAGAAGGCGGCGCAGGTCGTTTTCGCGTAAAGCGTAGACCAGGCCGTAGAGGATCATCAGGCACCCGGCGGCAATGAGCAGCCCGTAGCCCGGGAAGCCCCGGATGAGCACGTACACGGCGGTCTTGGTGGTGAAGGCCGACAGGAACACCGCTCCCGTGGGCGAGGACTCGGGATAGCTGTCGGGCAGCCAGGCCGAGAAGGGAAAGGCCGAGGCGTTGATCAGGAATCCGGCCAGGACCAGAAGCGGCCCAGGGCCGCCGTCGGCCAGGAGCGCGGCGGTGAAGGCCGTGGAGCCGGTCTTGGCCGCCAGGAGCGCAAGTCCGGCCAGCAGGCAGATGCCGCCGAACAGATGCACCAGGGCGTAGCGGTAGGCCGCCGCCCGGGAGCGTTCCGTGCCTCCGGCCAGGATCACGAAGACCGCGGCCAGGGCCATGGCCTCCCAGAAGACGTAGAGGGTGACCATGTCCCCGGCGAACACCGCGCCAAGGGCCGACCCGGCATAGGCCAGGGTGGCCGCCCGCTCGGCCGCACTCTGCCTGCCGAAGGAAAACAGGCAGGCGAGGCTGGCGCTTAGGGTGAAGATCCAGGCGAAGAGCACGGCCAGCCTGTCGGCGCGCAGAAATTCCAGGCTCAGCCCGGCCGGGTGCAGGGACAGGGACGTCCCGCCGTCGCCGGGCAGGGCGGACACGGCCCAGACCGAGGCCAGGGCGGCGGCCAGGGACACCGCCCCGCCGGTTTTTTTGCCGAAAAAGCCCGTGAGGGCGGCCCCGGCGAACAGGGGCAGGGCGGGATGCAGGCTAGCGATCATAGAACTCTTCGCCTCGGCCGAGGAACACCCCGGCCAGCCCGGTCACGAGGACCAGGGCCGCACAGGCCAGAAATCCCACCAGGGCGTGGAACCCGAAAAAGCCGTCGAACCCGAAATGGGCCGGGCCGTGGGCCAGAAGGCTTGCGCCCAGGCTGGCCAGGCACAGGCCCGCCGCCGCGCGCAGGGCCAGGAGCCGACCTTTGGCCATGGCCGGGCCCGCATGGCCTGTCTGGCCGGTCTGGCCTGTCTGGCCGGTTTTGCCGGTTTGGCCAGTTTGGCCCTTTTGGGAGGTAGTGCCGTTTTTCATGAGGGCCTCCCCGGGACGGAAAAAGGGTTGAGGGGGCGCCGTGCGGTCATGGTACGGCCCCCGCCAGACGCAGGAGCACGTCGGGCCACCAGAAAAGGGCCAGCACTAAAAGGGCCGTGATCACCGGCGGGACCACGCACCACCTCGGGGCCTCGCGCAGCCCGGAGGGCACGGCCTTCTTCTTCCGGCGTTTCCCGGAACCGTCCTGGACCGCATCGTCCGGGGCCTGGCCGAAAAAGGCCCGGATGATCACCGGCAGGAAATAGGCGGCGCTTAAAAGCGAGCTGACGCACAGGGCCGCCACCACCCCGTAGCGGGAGGTCTCGGCCGCGGCCAGCAGGATCTGCCATTTGCTCACGAAGCCAGCCGTCAGCGGCACGCCGATGATGGACAAGGCCCCCACGGCGAAGGCCGCGAAGGTAATCGGCATGCGCCGCCCCAGGCCGCTCATGCGGCTGACGTATTTCTCCCCCGTGGCCACGAAGATGGCCCCGGCGCAAAAAAAGAGCGTGATCTTGCCGCAGGCGTGCATGGCGATGTGCAAAAGGCCCCCGGCGTCCCCCCGGGGCACGAGCAGGGCCACGCCCAGGACCACGTAAGCCAGCTGTCCCACGGTGGAATAGGCCAGCCGCCGCTTCAGGCCGTCCTGGGTCAGGGCCACCACCGAGGCCGCGATCATGGTGAACACGCACACCCACACCAGGACGTCCCCCAGGTGCAGGGAGGAGAGATAATCGGTTCCCAGGATGCCGGTGACGGCCCGGTACACGGAAAAAACGCCCACCTTGACCACGGCCACGGCGTGCAGCAGGGCCGACACCGGGGTGGGGGCCACCATGGCCGCCGGGAGCCAGGCATGCATGGGCATGACCGCGGCCTTGGCGAAGCCGAAGACGAAGGCGAAGAGCAGGCAGCCCACGGCCAGGGAGCCCAGGCCCGGGGGCAGCACCCCGCCCGGGGTGAAGGCCAGGGTGCCCGAGAGGCCGTACACGGCGATCATGGCCGGCAGGGCCAGGGCGATGGAGCCGCCCAGGATGTAGGCCAGATAGCGGCGTCCCGAGGTGGCGGCCTCGGCGTCCTGGTGGTGGGTGACCAGGGGATAGGTGGCCAGGGAGAGGATCTCGTAGAAAAGGTACAGGGTAAAAAGGTTGGCGGCCAGGGCCACCCCCAGGGCGGCGCTCACGGATACGGCGAAAAAGACGAAATAGCGGGTCTGGGCGTGTTCCGAGAGGCCGCGCATGTAACCCACGGAATAGATGGAGGTGACGATCCATAAAAACGAGGCCACCAGGGCGAATAAAAGCCCCGGCCCGTCCACGGCGAAGGCCAGGGGGGTCCCGGGCAGGACGTTGGCCACGAGGTATTCCACCCGGTTCCCGGCCAGGACGGCGGGCAGCATGGTCACGACCAAAAGGAAGCTGGTCACGGCGGCCAGGAAGGTCCAGGCCTCGCGCCGGTTGGGGGATGAGGCCGCCCCGGCCAGGACCATGCCCGGGATGGCGCACAGGGGCGCAATCACGGCCAGAAGGGGCGCGATGGAGCCGAAGCTTGGCAGGGCGGCGGCGGCGGAGGCGATGACGGTGGCATCCATGGTCGTGAAGCGTCCTTTATCCCAATCCCGGCGGCAGTATGGGGTCCACCACCAGGCGCACGATCTGTCCGGTCATGAGTCCCATGACCACGAGGCTTAGGGCCACGAGGCACAGGGGGGCCAGGCGGACGGGCGACATCTCGTCGCGAAAAAACGGGACGTGCTCGGCGTGTCCGTGGCCGGTCTCTTCAGCCGGATTGGCCGGATCGGCCGGATCGGCCGGGCTGGCGGCCGTGCCGAAGAAGCCGATTTCGAAGATGCGGAAAAAAAGCACGGCGTTGACCAGGCTCGACACCACCAGCGCCCCGGCAAAGGCGTAGCTTCCGGCCGCCACGGCCCCGGTGAGCAGGTACCATTTGCTGAAAAAACCGCAAAAGGGCGGCACGCCGATCATGGACGCCGCCCCCAGGACCAGGGCCGCCCCCGTCACGGGCATGCGCCGGAAAAAACCGCCCATGTCCGAGAACCGCCCCCCCGTGCCGCGTTCGATGTTGGCTGCGGCCAGAAACAGGCACAGGGTCATGAGCAGGTCGGCGAAGATGTGGTAGATGGTCCCGGTCAGGCCCGCCCGGTTGCCAAGAAATGCCCCGCCCACCATGTAGCCGACCTCGGCCAGAAGAATGAAGCACAGCATCTTGCGCAGGGACCGCTGGGCCAGGGCGCAGAAGGAGCCGTAGAGGATGGCCGCCGTGGCCAGGACGACGGCCAGGGTGTTCATGGCCGGCACGGACCAGGCGATGTCCGGGGTGAAGAGGCTTATGATCATGCGGACCAGGACATAGGCCATGACCTTGGTGGTCAGGGGGGCCACCAGGGCTGCGGCCGGGGCGGCGGAAAAGGAATAGGCCGCCGGGAGCCAGGAATGGAAGGGGAAAAGGCCCATCTTGACCAAAAGCCCGGCCAGGATGACGCCCCAGGCCGCGGCCAGGGCCGTGGATCCGGACAGGCCGCCCGGAATCATCTGGCCGATGATGCCCGAGAGGTCGGCCATGTTGAGGGAGCCGGTCATGATGTACAGGTAGCCGACGCCCAGAAGATACAGCGAGGCCCCGAGCGACCCCACGAAGAGGTAGTTGAGGCTGGCCAGCATGGCCCGTTCCCGGCCCTGGGCCAGGATGGCGTAGCCGCTTAGGGCCGCGACCTCGATGAGCACGTAGAGGTTGAAGGCGTCGCCGGTGATGACGATGCCCATGTGCCCGGCCACGGCCAGGAGAAACAGGGCGTAGAAGGCCGAGTTTTTGAGCGGATAGCTGGTCTCGATCTCGGCCTTGGAGGCCAGGAAGGTGGCCAGGGCCGCCCCGGAGACGAAGGCCAGCATGAGGGCGGACAGGGGGTCGGCCACATAGGAGATGCCCACGGGCGGTGGCCAGCCGCCCAGGAAATAGACGGCCGGGCCTTGGGTGAGGGTCTGGACGGCCAGAAGGACCGAGGCGAAAAACGCCGCAGCCAGGGCCAGGGCGGCCAGGGCGTAGTTGGCCCGGCGGTAGAGGAACCGTCCGGCGGTCACGGCAAAGGCCCCGAAAAGCAGGGGGGCGATGGTCAGGATGGGCAGTTGGGCCGTCATTTGCCGCGCAGCCCTTTGAGGATCTCATCCTCCTCGATGGTGCCGTGGTCGCGGTGGATGTTCTGGACCAGGGCCAGGGCCACGCCCAGGGTGGCCACGGAGACCACGATGGCCGTCAGCATGAGCACCTGGGGCAGGGGGTTGGCGTAGGCGGCCGGGTCGGCCGTGCCCACGGCCGGGTCCAGGATGGGGATGCCCGCGCCCTCCTTGGCCCCGATGGACACGTAAAAAAGCATGATGGCCGTCTGGAAGATGCCCAGGCCGATGCATTTTTTCAGCAGGTTGGTCTTGGCGATCATGGCGTAGAGGCCGATCATCATGATGGCGAAGTAGCCGTAATAATGAAATTTGTTTGCGAACTCAGTCAAAAGCTCGTGCATGGCTCACAGCCCCTCTTCCACGGTGCCCCGGGAGGACAGCAGCTTGTAGATGGTCACCAGGGTGGCCATGACCGTGAGGGCCACGCCGATTTCCACGATGAGGATGCCCATGGACCGGGCGGCCGGGACGGCCGCGCCGAAAAATGGGCCGAAGGCCCCGTAGTCCAGGAAATTGCCGCCGAAGAAAAGGGCCAGAAGCCCGGTTCCGGCATAGAGGCACACCCCGGCGGCGGCAGCCAGGATGGCGGTCTTTTCGGTCAGAAGGCTTTCCACCGTGCGCAGGTCGCGGGACAGGCCGACCAGGATGAAGCTTGCGGCCAAAAGCACCCCGCCCTGGAATCCGCCGCCGGGGCTGTAATGGCCGTGGGCGATGACGTAGAGGGCGAAGACCTGGATGAAGGGGACCATGAACAGGCACATGGTCTCCACCACCATGTCCTGGGGCGTCCAGTCGGCGTCGATGCGCTCGAAGCAGCTCGAACGCGGCGAGATCCGGCGCGGCGTGAGCATGGCCAGGACCACCCCGGTGGGCCTGTGGCGGTAGTAGTAGACCTCGGCTATCCCCCGGCGGCGCAGGACGCGCAGGATGAAAAAGCAGGACATGCCGGCCAGAAAGACCACCGCCGTCTCGAACATGGTGTCGAAGCCCCGGTAGTCGGCCAGGACCGCGGTGACGAAGTTCGGGGTGGCCGTCTGGGGCTTGGAGCCGTGGATGTAGGCCGGGGAGAGGTGGCGCGACGGCGCGGAATCGGGGTCGCCCAGGCGGGGAAACTCCGAGGCCGTGGCCGCAAAAAGCACCCCGGCCAGGATGACGGCGAACAGGGCCAGGCGTTTCAATCCTTGGTCCTCCTGGTGGTGCGGAAGACGGCGGCGATCATGAGCACGGTGCTGATGCCCGCACCGATGGTGGCCTCGGTGAAGGCCACGTCCACGGCGGCCATGGAGGTCCAAAGCAGGCACATCATGAAGCTGTAGGTGCCGAATACCACGGCGGCGCCCAGAAGATCCTTGATGGTGATGGAGGCCACGGCGCAGACCATGACCAGGACGAGCATGGCGATCTTGATTTCAAGGATCACGGGTCGCTCCTTTGGCCGCCCTTGACCCAGGGGGCCAGTCCGGCCCGCAGGCAGGCGTTGACCATGGCGTGGCAGGCCGTGGGCGAGGCCAGAAACTGGAAGAAGAGCACCAGCAGGATCTTTAAGCCGACCAGGAAGTGGGCCATGTCGAAGGTCTCGATTTCGTTGAGGAACAGGGCGGCGATGAGGCTTATGGAGCCCATGGTGTCGATTTTTCCGGCCATGTGCAGGCGGGAATAGACGTCGGGCAGGCGGATGAGGCCCAGGGTGCCGCCGGTGAAGAACACAAGGCCCAGGCCCAGGAGGATGTACACGACGATGTCCATGCCGCCCCCCTCTAGCCTGTCCGCCGCGTCGCGTGGCGGCCCATGAAACCAACGGCAGTTGTTTTCAAAAAATCAGTGTTCAAGCCAGTTGCCTTGGAAAAAAAGCCCCTGCTGCCTGTCCGGCAGGCCGCGCCGAAACCCTTTGAAAATACGACAGTATTTTCAATGAAACAATCATTTCCACGTGTTGCCATGAAAGGAAGAGCCCTCATGGCTTGTCCGACAGGCCGCGCTTGAGAAAGTATCGCGAGGCGGCCAGGACGGAGATGAAATTGAGCATGGCGTAGGCCAGGGCGATATCCACGAACATTTCCAGGCGACCGAAGGCCGCGCCCAAAAAAAGGATGATGACGGTGGTCTTGGTGCCGAGGGCATTGGCCCCCATGAGCCGGTCCAGGGTGGTCGGCCCGGCCGCCGTGCGGTACAGGGAGACCAGCATGAGCAGGGAGATGAACACGGCGCTGTATAGAAAAATGCGGTCCATGGCTCACTCCCCGAAGGTGTCGGCGATTTTGCGTTCCATCTCGCCGGGAAGCCCCTCGGCGGATTTGACGTCGATGGCGTGGACCAGGAAATGGCCGCGTTCGTTGACGCTGACGGTGATGGTGCCCGGGGTCAGGGTGATGGAGTTGGCGAACACGGTGAGCGCCCCCCGGGAGGTGAGGCGGCTTTTGAAGGTGATGAGCCGGGGGTCGATCTTGTCCATCATCCGGGGGTGAAAGACCAGGTAGAGCACCCAGAAATTGGACTTGACGATCTGCCACGTCAGCCAGATGGCATAGCCGGGCAGGCGCAGCAGGGGGCGCAGGGGAAACGGGGCGTCCGTCCGGGGCGGCAAAAGGCGCAGGGAAAAAAGGGTCACGCCCAGGCAGGACACGACCCCCAGGGACATGTGGAAGACGTCGAACATGCCGGACAGGACCAGCCACACGGCGAAAAGGGAGAAAAACCGGGCCAGGACGGACGCGGTCCTGGCGGCCCGGGGCTGGATGGGGCGCGGCTGGCGGCGGCGCTCGACGCTGACGTCGTCCAGAATCTTGAAAATGACGCCGCCCTGTCCGGTGTCTGGATTTTGCATAATGCGCCGTTACATCGTTTGCGGTGGGAAGGGGCGCGGCGGCCCGGACCCGGAATGGAAAAAAAGCCGCGAGAGAACCTGTGTCGGGCGGCCGGACCGTGATTGACGAAAATGACGATACGACAGTCCGGCGGGCATTTCAAGGCAAAGCGTGATTCGGTGCGAAAAGCGGGAAGCATCGGGGAATTACCGCGATGAAGGCCTTGGCCAGATCATGTGCCCGCGACACCCCCGACACCCGGGGCTTGTCAGGACGCAGGCCTTTGGGCATTCTCTAAAATAGAGGGGAGGCAGCGGCCACTCCCGATCACAGCGGGTATTTGCGGGCATTCACGCCAAGCCGGGAACCTCGCGCCCATGCCTGCGGGGGAGGCCGGCCTGCCTGGGAGGTGTGCCATGCACGTCGGGCACAAACAACCGGAGACGAATATGACCAGATTCCTTCAGTCCGTGATATGTTGCGTTCTCATGGGATTTTTTCCATCCATCCTGCATGCCGCCACGGGCGACCTGTTCTGGAACGGGGCGATAGGCGGTGACCAAGCCACCTGGTCGACCCCCGTGATCTCCGGCAGCCTGGTCATCGTCAAGGGTCAGGACGGCGGCCTGACCGCGCTCAACGCCGCCGACGGCACCCAGGCCTGGTACAATGGAACCATTGTGTCGTCCGTAACCTCGCCGATCCTGCAAGACGGCGTGCTGTATCTTGGCGCGGACACGCATCTGTATCGGATCAACCCGGCCACGGGGGCGGTGCTCACCGACCGCACACTGGACGGTTCGGTGATCTCGAACGCTCCGGCCGCCCTGGGCGAGAACCTGTATTTCGTCAAGATCAAGGATTCGGCGTATTCCGTGGTCGCGGTGTCCAGCACCACCCTGGCGGACGTCTGGACCCAGGCCTTGTCCGATGTCGGCACGGTCCTGACGGACGGAACGAACATCTATGCCCTCTCGAGCATACTGCAAGCCATCAACCCGTCCACAGGAGCCCAGCGTTGGTCGGTGTCCCCCCCCTCGGGGTACACCACATTCCAGGAAGGGGCGTATAACGGCGGATACCTCGTGGCCGCCGTGTACTCGAATATGACGGGAACGACGGGACTTACGGGTTTGTATCTGGGCGACGGCGCGAGCGCGCCCAGTCGGCTTTGGACCGTCAGCCTGGGGAACAGCGCCTATGCCGACGGCATCCCTCCGGCCATCGACGGCGACAAGGTGTATTTCGCCACCGCAGACGGCTTTGTCCGGGCCTATTCCCTGACGTCCGGCGCCTCCCTGTGGAGTCTCCAGGTTCGTACCCCGGGGTTTGCCGGTCCCAAGCCTGTGGCCCTGGACGGCAAGGTCTACATCCAGGAGATGCTGGATGCAGCCAACAATGCCTTATGCCTTGACGGGGCCACGGGGGCCGTATTGTGGCGGACATCGGGCACCCTCGGGACGGTGTGGGGACAGGCTGCCGTGGGCGGCGGCACGGTCTATCTGGCGGCGGACTGGCAGGGGGTTTTCGCCTTGGATACCGGGGCCCTCGCCCACGCCTGGCCCATGCACAAGAACAATCCCGGCCAGACCTCTGCCTCAGGCGAGGCGCCGCCAGCCCCGACATCCGATGGCTCAGCCGCCAGGAACCTATTGCTTTTACAGGAGCCGTAAGGCCCGCAGCGCACACCGAAACATCGAACCGCTGGAAACGGAGGAAGCAGTCTTCGTTTTCAGCGGTTTTGTGGCGTGTGGTGCGTGGTCACCGCCGCTCTAAAAAAAGACGTTTCGTCTTATGATATCCTCCCCAAAAGCCGCAGCATCCCGTCCAGGGCCGTGACGGGGTGCGGCGGGCAGCCCGGGATGTACAGATCGACCGGGATCACGGCGTCGGCCCCGTCATGGGATTCGGGCAGCCCGGCGAAGGGCCCCCCGGAGATGGCGCAGGCCCCGGAGGCGATGACGATTTTGGGGTCGGGCGTGGCGTCGTAACACTTGAGAAGCGCCTCGCGCATGTTCTCGGGTACCGGGCCGGTGACGATCAATCCGTCGGCATGGCGCGGCGAGGCCACGAAATCGATGCCGAAGCGCCCCAGGTCGAAGACGATGGTGCCGAGCACGTTCAAATCCGCCTCGCAGGCGTTGCAGCCCCCGGCGCTGACTTGGCGCAGTTTCAGGGACCGGCCGAAGAGCTTTCGGGTCTTTTTCTCCAGGGCCTCGGCCAGGCGCAGGGCCTCGTTTCGATAGTGCAGGTGCTCCCTTTTTCTCACGGCCAGCCGGTAGTCGCGGCCAAAGACGATGGCCCCGGCGGGGCAGGCGGCCATGCAGTCCGTGCAAAACAGGCACTTGCCCAGGTCGATCAGCGGCGTGCCTGCGGCGCCCAGACCCGGGCGCATGGCCCCCACGGGACAGGCGGCGGCGCAGGCCGGGGCGGCCAGGCAGGCCGGGGGGCATTTTGCGGCATCGATGACCGGCAGGCCGCGCAGGCGGTCGGGCAGGCTCGGGGCGCTTCCGGGAAAGGCCACGGTGCGGCGTTTTTGACGTATGCGTTCCAGGGCGGCGCGAAGCACGGGGGGAGGCTCCCTTGGGCGGCCCGGCAGGGTCCGGGACGGTTGGCGGCGCGGCCCGGCAACGGGGCGCCGGTCATGGCGGTTCTACAGGTCGTGCCCGCAATAGGACAGGTTGAAGCTCTTGTTGCACAGGGGAAAATCCGAGATGGCCAGGCCGCGCAGGGCCATGGCCAGCCCCTCCCAGTTGTGGAACGACGGGTCCGTCATCTTGTAGCGCACGACCCGCCCCGTAGCGTCGGTCAGGGCCGCATGGCAGATCTCGCCGCGCCAGCCCTCGATAAGCGACACGGCGAGGCTTTCCGGCCGAAGGGGCCTTGGCCAGGAGCCGGGCTCGCCGTGGCGGATATCGCCGTCAGATGGGGCGGGCATCGCGGCCAGGGCGTCCAGGGCGGCCCGGATGAGCCGGGCGGATTCGCGGATCTCCTGGCGGCGCACGAAGGCCCGGGCATAGACGTCGCCCGAGGGCCAGGTGGCGGCCCGGGCCGCCAGGCGGCGGTAGGCCCCGAAGGGATGGTCCACGCGCACGTCCCGGGCCAGGCCGCAGGCCCGGGCCGCCGGTCCCACCAGTCCCAGGGCCGTGGCGGTCTCCCGGCTGACCTCGCCCGTGTGCTCGAAGCGGGCCCGCACCGAGGGCGTCTCGAAAAGCAGGTCCGCCGCGCCTTCCACGTCGCGGAAGGTGGACTCGAAGCGGCCGCGCAGTTCGGCCAGCCGGGACGGGCCGGCGTCGAAGGCCACCCCGCCCGGGACCACCAGGCCCCGGCCGAACCGGTTGCCGCACAAAAGCGCGGTCATGTTCAAAAAATCGCCGCGCAGGCGGCCGCAAAAGGACATGGTGGGCAGATAGGCCACGTCCCCGGCCAGGGCCCCCAGGTCGCCGGTATGGTTGGCGAGGCGCTCCAGTTCCAGGGCGATGAGCCGGAGAAGCGCGGCCCGCTCGGGAACCGCCGTCCCGGACAGGGACTCCATGGTCCGGCACCAAGCCAGGGTATGGCCGATGGTGGTGTCCCCGGCGGCCGTGGCCATGAGGTGGGAGATGCGGCCGTAGCCCTGGCCGCCCGTGGCCAGGGGGCCGGTCAGGCCGCCTTCCAGGGCGGCCTCGATGCCCCGGTGCTGGTAGCCCAGGGCGATCTCCAGGTGAAAGACGGTCTCGCCGTGGCACTGGAACCGGAAATGCCCGGGCTCGATGACCCCGGCGTGGATGGGGCCCACGGCCACCTCGTGCACCTCGTCGCCCTCGACCCGGAAAAAGTCCGTGTCCGCCGGAAGGGGGCGCACCTCCGGTGGCGCTTCGGGGTTCAGCAGGCCCGGGGCGTGGTAGCGCACGGGTCTTGGGCGCGGGTGTCCCACGGGGGTGACCCCGAACTGCTCGGCGATCTCGCGCTCGAAGAGATGGGCCTGGGGGATATCCGGGGTGAGCGCCGGATAGCGGTCGCCGGCCTCGCACAGGACCGGGCGCAGGATGCCCGCCCCGTCCCGGGCCACCACGGCCAGAAGGCGCACCGGACCTGGGGTTCCCGATTGGCCCGATCGGCCGGGCAGGCCGAAAAGGGCCGCCAGGCGTCCGCCGCCGCGCACCTCGCCCACCAGGAAGGTTCGCAGGGACTCGACGTCCAGGACCGGGACCAGGTGGGCCGGGACGGTCTCCCCGTTGCGCATGGTCAGATCGGGCGGCATGGCGTTCCCCCTACATCCCCGAGGCCAGGGCGGCGGCCCGGGTCAGCAGGTCGTTGAAAAAAGACGGCACGAAAAGCCCCAAAAGAAGCGACAGGCCGCCAAGGAGCAGGGGCGGCCCCACGGACAGGGGATCCTCGCCGCGCGGCCCGGGCGCGATGTGCGGGGTGGGCGGGCCCTGGGCCATGCGCAACACCGGCACGGCCATGCCGCAAAAGATCAGTCCCAGAAGGCCCAGGTAGGCGGCGGCCAAAACGAAATGCCCGGCGTCCAGGGCGGCCTTGAGGATGGTCAGTTCGCTCAAAAAAATGCCGAAGGGCGGCGAGCCGGTGATGGCTAAAAACCCGGCCACCCACAGGATGCCGGTGACCGGCAGGGCGCGGATGACCCCCCGGGCGTCGTGGGAGGACTTGGTGTGGAAGGCGGTGAGGATGTTGCCCGCCAAAAGAAACAGCATGGCCTTGGTCACGGAGTGGGCCGCAGCTTGCAGCATGGCCCCGAAGGCCGCCGTGCCGCCCAGGCCCATGGCCAGGGACAGGATGCCCATGTGCTCCACGCTGGAATAGGCCAGGATGCGCTTGAAATCCCCCTGGCCGATGATGAACGCGGCGGCCGTGGCCATGGATAAAAGCCCCAGGCCGATGAAGATGGGGGAGCAGAAATCGGCCAGTCCGGCCGCCGCCCCGATCTGGTGGGCCCGGAGTATCCCCAGGAAGGCGCAGTTGAGCAGCGCCCCGGATAAAAGGGCCGAGACCAGGGAGGGCGATTCGCTGTGGGCGTCGGGCAGCCAGGTGTGCATGGGGGCCAGGCCCATCTTGGTGCCGTAGCCGACCATGAGGAACACGAAGGCGGCCTTGAACCACACGGGGTTCATGGCCTTGGCCCGGGCCAGGAGGTCGCCCAGGTACAGGGAGGACTCGGTGTCCGGCGCGCCCGAGCCGCCCGCCGCGGCCAAGAGGATGTTGCCCACCAGGGCCAGGGCGATGCCCACGGAGCAGATGACCAGGTACTTCCAGGCCGCCTCCAGGGAGCGGTGGTGGCGGTGGAAATAGATCAGGGGGGCCGAGGCCAGGGTGGTGGCCTCGATGCCCACCCACAAAAGCCCCAGGTGGTGGGTGGCGGTGACCAGGGTCATGGAGCCCAGGAAGAAAAACAGGCAGGCGATGAACACGTTCTGGGGGGCGTTGGAGAAAAAGGCCCCCTCCTGGAAGTCGCGCCGCTCGTCCGTGTGTTCCCGGGACAGGTAGCCCACGGCGTAGACTGCGGCGGCGGCGAAGAGGATGCTGGTCAAAAGCAAAAAAAGCCCCCCCAGGGCGTCGAGCAGAAGGATGCCGCCGAAAAGCGCGTCCGGGCGGCCGAACACGGCGGCCACGGACAGGATCAGATGCGCCCCGGCCCCGGTCACGAGCAGGCCCCGCCCGGACGGGCCGCTGCGGCACAAAAAGGCCGCGCCGCCGAGCAGGAAGGGGAGGATGACCAGGATGGCGAGCAGCATGGCGGATCAATCCTTGAGGGAACAGAACCGGTCGGTGTCGATGCTGTCGAACTGCCGGTTGATGTGGTGGATGGCGATGCCCATGACGAAGACGGCCACGAACACGTCGAGCAGGATGGTCAGCTCGATGAAAAGCGGCCCGCCCGGGGCCAGGACGGCGGTCAGGAGGAAAATGCCGTTTTCCGCCGCAAGGTAGCCCATGACCTGGGTGAAGGCCTTTTTGCGGGTGACGATGAGCAGGAGCCCCGTGAGGATGGTGGCGAAGGCCGCCGCGAAGGATCGCGAGGAGGCCTCGGGCACCCCCAGCCGCGCGGCCAGCCACAGGGAGGCCAAAAGCCCCAGGATGCCCAGGAGGATGGATAGGGGATAGCCCAGGTAGGGCTCGATCTCGTGGCGCACGACCACCCGGCGCAGGGTGCGGTGCAAAAGCCAGGGAAAGACCAGCCCCTTGAGGCTCAGGGCCACGGCGCACAGCACGGCGGTGTGGACCGAGAGCGGCCCGGTCTCGAAAATGAGGGGCGTGACGCTGATGACCGCGCCCTGCAGGGCCACCAGCCGGATGCAGGTCACCAGCCGGCTCGAGGCCAGAAGGGCCAGGTTGGCCAGGATGACCGGCACCACCGCCGTATGGGCCAGGGAAATCATGTCCATGCCCGTCAGCCCTCCACCAATATGAGCGCCAGGGCGGCGAAGGCCCCGGCGGCGGCCAGAAGCGGCGGCACCCGGGTCAGGCGCAGCCGGGCCATGACCGACTCCGTGACGCCCACGGCAGCGGCGGCCGCAAAGATCCCCGCCACGCCCCACAGGGCGTCGAAGGCCAGGGAGCCCGAGGCGGCGGGCAGAAGCAGGCTGGTGGCGATGGCCGCAAATATCCACAGCTTGAGCGTCCGGGCGTATTCGATGAAACCGAGATCCGGGCCGCCGTGGTCCAGGACCATGACCTCGTGGATCATGGTCAGTTCCAGGTGGGTGGTGGGGTCGTCGAATGGCACCCGGCAGTTTTCGGCCAGAAGGATCAGAAACAGGGCCACGGTGACCAGGGCCAGGATCGGCGCGCCCGTGAGCCAGGAACCCGCCGACACGGCCGAGAGCATGCCCGCCAGGGACAGGTCGCCCGAGTGCCGGGCCAGGGCCAGAAGGGCCAGAAACAGCATGGGTTCGGCCAGGCAGGAATAGACCGCCTCCCGGGAGGCGCCCATGCCCTCGAAGCTCGATCCGGTGTCCAGGGCGGCCATGATGGTGAAAAAGCGGCCCATGGCCAACAGATAGGCGAAGACGAAGATGTCCCCGGGGAAGGAGACGGCGGCCGGAAGCCCGCCCAGGGGCACGAACAAAAGGGCCGTAAGCGTGACCGCCAGGTTGATCGTGGGCCCGGCCCGAAACAGCCAGGTGGTGGTGCGGCTGATGGTCGCGCCCTTGCCCAGGCATTTGCGGATGTCCCGGTAGATCTGCGTCAGGGGCTTGCCCTGCCTGCCGGCGAAGCGGGCCTTGATCCGGTGGATGACCCCGAAGGCCAGGGGGGCCGCGAGAAGCGGCACAAGGACGGACAGGGCGCGGGCGGTCATGCGGCGAACCCCAGGGCGGCGGCCAGCAGGATCACCAGGGTGGCCAGCAGGTAGAGGATGTACAGGTTCAGGTTGCCGTGCTGGAAGCGCTTGACCGCGTCGCAGGCCGCGCCTACGGCGGCGAACAGGGGGACGAACAGTCCGTCCATGACCCGGTCGGGGGTCTTGGAGGCGAAGCGGGATGCCCCCGTGGCCGGGAAGAGGCCGTCTGGCGGCGTGAAGCGGCGCTTTTCGCCGAGCAGGCGGCGGAACAGCACGGTCATGGGCTCGGCATAGGACGAGGCCGTGTATTGCATGCGCGGCGCGGGCTTGATGTAGCCGCAGTCCCAGGTGCCGTGGGAACGCACGCTGCGCCCGGACAGGAGCCGGTTGCGCACGAAGGCCAGGGCCAGGGCCAGGGCGGCGGCCCCGAAGGCGATGCATACGGCGGCGGTCAGAAGCGTCTCGGGATTGACCGCCACCTTGGGCAGGACCGGCAGGGCCGGGGACTGCCCGGCCAGAAGCAGGCGGGCGGCCGGGAGCATGGCCGTAAACAGGAAGGGGGCGGCCAGGGCCGCGCCGAGGGCCAACATTCCCAGGAGCCACATGGCGGCGCGCATGGACGGGGCCGGGTCGTGGGCCTTTGCGGCGTCGGCGCTGCGCGGTTCGCCGGAAAAGACGATGCCCATGGCCCGGGTGAACCCGATGACCGACAGGCCGCCGATGAAGGCCAGCCCCGCCACCCCGCTCCAGGCCCAGACCGCGTCGGTCAGGGGCATGTCCATGGCCGCCAGCCCGCCGCCCACGTAGATCAGAAGCTCCCCGAAAAAGGCGTTGCCCGGCGGCAGCCCGGAGATGGCCGCCCCGGCCAGGACGCAGGCCGCAGCCGTAAACGGCATGCGCTTGGACAGGCCGCCCAGGCGTTCCATGTAACCGTGGCCCACGGCGTGCAGCACGCTGCCGGCCCCGAAAAAGAGCAGCCCCTTGAGCAGGGCGTGGTTGACGACGTGCAAGAGCAGCCCGGAAAAGGCCAAAAGGGCCGCGCCGGGGTGCCCCGTGGCGCAGGACAGCACCCCAAGCCCCAGGGCCAGGAAGATGATGCCCATGTTCTCGATGCTGGAAAAGGCCAGAAACCGCTTGAGCTCACCCTGGCCGAGCCCGGCCAGAAGCCCGAGGATGCCGGTGAGGATGCCCAGGGCCAGGAGGGTCTGGCCTATCCAGGGGGCAAGGGGGCCCAGAAAGGTCAGGGAGCGCAGCACGCCGTAGACCCCGGCCTTGATCAGGGCCCCGGACATGAAGGCCGAGACGTGGCTTGGCGCGGCGGGATGGGCCTCGGGCAGCCAGACGTGCAGGGGGACGATGCCCGCCTTGACCCCGAAACCGGCCAGGGCCAAAAAGAACAGGGCCGGGACGAAGGGGCCGAGCCCGGCCGGGGCCACGGCGGCCATGGCCGAAAATTCCATGGACCCGGCCAGATGCCCCAGGATCAGGAAAAAGGCCATGAGAAAGGCCGTGCCCAGGTGGGCGGCGAAGAGATAGGTCCGGGCCGCGCTGCGCACCCGGTCCTCCTCGTGATGCAGGCAGATGAGGAAAAACGGGGCCAGGGACATGATCTCCCAGGACACCAGGAAGAAGACGGCGTTGGCGGCGCATACGGTCAGGGACATGCCCAGGACCATGAGGCAGAAAAAAAACCAGTGCGCCCCCAGGTGGCGCTTCCCGGCCAGCCCGGACAGGTAGCCCCGGCCGTAGAGGGCGGCGGCCGCGCCCAGGATGAAGGCCGGAAGCAGGAACAGGGCCGACAGGGGGTCGATATTCAGGGAGATGGCCCCGTAGGGCACGCTCCAGGGCAGGCGCAGAACCGGCGGCGCGGGGGAGAAAAGGGCGGAGACGGCGGCCAGGATTCCCAGCAGGCAGCCCAGGATGCAGCCAAACGGCCCCAGGAGGTTGGCGGCCCTGCCGCGTCCGCTCGCCAGGGCGGCCAGGGCCGAGGCCAAAAGGACGAAAAGGGCGGTCAGATAGAGGGACATGGGCGGGTCCGCCGAGCGTTGTGCGCGTGGACCGGCGCGGCGTCCGTATGGGCGTGGCGTCGGCTGGGGGTGTAGGTGTGTTGCATGGGCAAACCGCTCCATGTCCGTCAATCAAAAAGGCCCTGCCTATACCCCGGAAGCGGGGAAGTCAACAAACCGGCCGGGTGTGGCCATCCCATCACGTTTCGCGGCGTTTTGACAGGGTTTTCCCCTGGGGCTAGGGTAGCCGGACCCGTTTTCGGGATGGCGGTTGCCTCGCCGCAAGGGGTCAAGGACATGGAACGCTACCTGATCATCAAGGGCTCGGGGGGCTTAAGCAACCGCATCCAGGCCGCCCTGGCCGGGATCGGGTATTGCCTGCTCACGGGCCGCACGCTGTGCGTGGACTGGCGCGACGGGCTTTACTCCAACGCCTTCGAGAATGTCTTTCCCCTGTACTTCACGGTTCCGGGCCTTGGCGCCGTGGACGTCCCGCCGCCGGTCTCGCCGCAGGCCACGATCTTTCCGGAGTTCTGGCGGGACCGCCTGGCCGACCCCGTTGCCGTGGAATACCTCTTCGACAACGACCATTTGAGCCGCGCCGCGCGGGACGCGACCTGCCTCGACTTCACCCGGACGGACTACGGCCAGGACATCCTGGTGGGCTGGGGCGTGGACCTTGCCCCGGCCCTGTCCCTGTCCCCGCTTCTGGCCCGGGACGTGCCGGGGTTTTCCGGGCGAAAGCCCCATGAGGCCTGCCGCGACCTCCTGCGCGGCTACCTACGCCCCGTGCCGGAACTGGCCGGAGCCGTGGAGGCGTTCGCCGCGGCGCGGTTTTCGCCCTCGGGGATGATCGGGGCCCACATCCGGCACACGGATCTCAAGGCCCCCCTGGACGCCTTCGTCCGGGTCATCCGGGAGATCATGGAGAAGACCGGCTACGGGCTCTTCCTGACCACTGACAACCGCCAGGTGCAGGCCACGTTTTGCCGCCTGTTCCCGGGAACCGTGCATACCGAGAAGTTTTTTCCCGGGCCGGGCGAACCCCTGCACGCCTATTACGAGGGGCAGGACAACGCCCGCAAGGGCTTCGAGGCCCTGGTGGACATGTACCTTTTGGGGCGCTGCCGCCACATCGTGCACTACGCCCCGAGTTCCTTCGCCCGGGTGCCCATCCTCTTGTCCGGGCTGCCCGGGGAGCGGATCACGGCCATCGGGGGGTGACCGCGACGTGGAGTCCGCTCCCGAATGTTGCTTCTCAATGTCCGCAGCCAGCATCTTCCCGCCCCACAAACGTCGTAGCCCATACGTCCGGATGCAGCGCCCGGTGAATGTCCGTCATGCGTTTCCGGGATGCGGCAACCGGTAAGGCCCGAGCCCCTGCGACGGGCTGGGGTTGACAAGCCGGTCTTTTTTGAAAATCATGCCTCAAACCTCATCCCGGGGGTGAAAAAGGAGACGCACATGAAATCAGCCATTCTCACGTTGGCCCTTTGCCTGAGCCTTACGGCCGTGTCCTGCTCAAGCGACGACAGCAAACCCGCCGCCCCAGCGGCGACCACCCAGCCCGAGGCCAAGGCTCCTGCCGCAGCACCGGAGAAGGCTCCGGAGACTCCGGCCGCCACGCCTGCCGCACCGGAAGCCGCCGCGCCTGCGACCGGCGAACAACCGAAGTAACCGCCCGGCCGGGCCGTCGTCCCGGCCGCCAGTACCGCCGAAAAGGATCCTGTCCCGTTTTGACCGGGCCGCGCGCGCCTGCCCCGGGTTTGCGTGACAAGCGCGGCAAGGTGAGGCGGGATGTTTCGCCTGAGACAGATGCCTGGCGAAAGCCGTTTCAGGAGCCGGGGCCACCTGGATCGACCGTGTGGCTCCGGCCCATATCCGGCGGGCGGGAAGGGGACGCCCAAACCGTTCCGGCCCTTCCCCCCGCATGGTCCCAACCATTTCCCATTTCGACATTTTTCGCATTTCCGACCCGCCTGTTGCAAATTAGCGCTTTGATTTTCGGCTGATTTCGTATACCTCGTTGTGTCCATGGCACATTTGTCGCTGCAAGACGTAAGCGTGCATTTCGGGGGCCTCCAGGCCCTGACGGAAGTCAGCTTCGACCTCGCTCCGGGTGAGATATTAAGCCTCATCGGTCCAAACGGGGCCGGGAAGACCACTATTTTCAACGCCATCACCGGCGTCTACCGCCTCTCGGGCGGGGCCGTGGTCTACGACGGCGCGCCCCTGGCCGGACTTCGGCCGCATCGCATCATCGAGCGGGGCATCGCCCGCACCTTTCAGAACATCCGCCTGTTCACGGCCATGACCGCCCTTGAAAACGTCATGGTGGCCCGCCACTGTCGCACGAAAAGCACGGTGGTGGGCGCGGTCCTGCGGCTGCCCGCCCAGCGCCGCGAGGAACGCGCCGTGCGCGAGAGGGCCATGGCCGCCCTCGAGTTTGCGGGGCTTGCGGCCTTTGCCGACGTGGCCGCCAAGAATCTGGCCTACGGCCTGCAACGCCGCCTGGAGATCGCCCGGGCCCTCGGGTCGGACCCCAAGACCGTCCTGCTCGACGAACCCGCCGCGGGCCTAAACCCCTCCGAGAGCCGGGAGCTCATGGACACCATCGGACGCATCGCCGAATCGGGGATCAACGTGCTTTTGGTCGAGCACGACATGAGCGTGGTCATGAACTTAAGCCACCGGGTGGTGGTCCTGGACCACGGCGTGGTCATCTGCCAGGGCCGCCCGGACGAGGTCCGGCGCGACCCGGCGGTCATCGAGGCCTATCTGGGCACGGAGGCGGCGGTCTGACGGACTGAGGCCCGCCGGGTTTGTCGCGGCCGGGGGCATGTGTGCAGAAAAGGAATCCCCTCGCGGCACGGGTCGCGCGGGGCGGCACGGCGCAACCATCTTTCCAAGGAGGATCAGGCATGAAAGGATTTACCCGCATCGTGGTGTTGACCCTGGCCCTGTGCCTGGCCATGGGCGCGGCGGTCCAGGCGGCCACGCTGAAAATCGGCAGCCAGAGCCCGCTCACCGGCTCCTACGCCGCCGACGGCAACGACATCGCCAACGGCACCCGGGCCGCCATCGACGCCATCCAGAAGGAAGGCGGCATCCCGGGCTTCGAAAAGATCGAGCTTTTCGCCGAGGACGACGCCTGCGATCCGCGCCAGGCCGTGGCCGCCGCCAACAAGCTTCTCAATGAGAAGGTCGTGGGCGTGGTCGGCTCCTACTGCTCAAGCTCCACCATCCCGGCCTCGGAAGTCCTGGACGAGGGCAAGATCCTGATGCTCACCCCGGCCTCCACCTCCGAGAAGGTCACCGAGCGCGGCCTGCCCTACATGTTCCGGGTCTGCGGCCGTGACGACGACCAGTCCGTGGCGGCCATGAAGTTCATGACCGACTTCCTCAAGGCCAAGACCGTGTTCATCGTGGACGACAAGACCACCTATTCCCAGGGCCTGGCCGACAACGTGGAGAAGCTGGCCAAGGAAAAGGGCATCAAGGTCATCGAGCACGACCACGTGAACCAGGGCGACAAGGACTTCTCGGCCGTTTTGACCAAGGTCAAAAACGCCAAGCCCGACGTCTTTTACATGAGCCTGCAGAACTCCTCCTCCGGCGCGCTCATGCTGATCCAGGCCAAGCGCATGGGCATCGACGCGGCCATCATCGGCCAGGACGCCGTGTATCATCCGCAGCTCATGGAAATCGCCAAGGACGCCGCCGAAGGCGTGTACCTGACGTTTGGATTCATCGACGAGGAAACCCCGGCCTACAAGAAGTTCCTGGCCGCCTACGAGAAGTACGGCAAGCCCGGCGCGTATTCCGCCTATGCCTACGACTCGGCCTATTCGCTCTTGTCGGCCATCAAGGCCGCCGGCTCCACGGACCCGGACAAGATCAAGGCCGAGATCATGAAGATCGACACCCTGGGCGCCTCCAAGCACATCAAGTTCATGGAAAACGGCGACTCCGGCTCCAACTACATCATCCGCGTGGTCAAGGACGGCCAGTTCAAGAACTTCTGGGATCCCCAGACCGGCAAAAAGTACTAGATCGGCAACACCACGCCGGGAGGGGCCGCGCGCCCCTCCCGGCCCGTCCAGGGTCGTGCCGCCCTGGGCCATGTCCGCCGGCCGGCGCGGGCGGACATGGCCGAGGGCGAAGGCTCCCCAGGCCACAAGGCGGAACGCATGGATTATTTTCTGCAGCAGATGATCAACGGATTGACGCTGGGCGGGGTCTACGCCCTGGTGGCCCTGGGCTACACCATGGTCTACGGCATCATCCAGCTCATCAACTTCGCCCACGGCGAGATTTTCGCCGCCGGCGGCTACATGGGCGTCATCTTCTTAAGCTTCCTGACGGCCAACGGGTTCATGGAGGCCCACCCCGGGCTGGGCATCGGCCTGTCCCTGATCCTGTCCATGGGCTACTGCGCCATGCTGGCCATGGCCGTGGAGAAGGTGGCCTACAAGCCCCTTCGCCAGTCCTCGCGGCTGTCGGTGCTCCTGTCGGCCCTGGGCATGTCGATCTTTCTGCAAAATGGGCTCATGCTCACCCAGGGCGTCTACGACAAGGCCTATCCCACGGAATTCACCCACGGCGGCTTCGACCTGGGGGCCATCCGCATAAGCTACATGCAGATCGGCATCCTGGCCGTGACCGCGCTTTTGCTCGTGGCCCTAAACGCCCTGGTGTTCCGGACGCGCATGGGCAAGGCCATGCGGGCCACGGCCCAGGACAAGGTCATGAGCGCCCTGGTGGGCATCAGCTCCAACAAGGTCATCAGCCTCACCTTCGCCATCGGGGCCTGCCTGGCCGCCGCGGCCGGGATCATGGTCGGCCTGTACTACGGCTCGGTGCGCTACGACATGGGCTTCGTGCCGGGCATCAAGGCCTTCGCCGCCGCCGTCCTGGGCGGCATCGGCAACATCACCGGGGCCATGATCGGGGGGCTTGTCATCGGCATGGTGGAGATCATGGCCGCCGCCTACCTGCCCATGGGCGGCCAGTACAAGGACGTCTTCGCCTTCGTCATCCTGATCGGGGTGCTGTATTTCATGCCCACGGGCATCATGGGGGAGAACGTCGATGACACGCGGGTCTAGGGTCTGGCTCCTTTTCGCCATGGCCATGGCCTGGCTGTTTCTCCTGTTGTGGCCGCTCCTGGGCATAGGCCCCGACGGCAGCCTGACATTTGGCGAGGCCTTTGCCGTGTGGTGGAAGATCGCCCTGGCGGCGCTGGCGTGTTTCGTCATCCACCGCCTGTCCCGGGCCGGGGTCTTCGAGCCCCTCACCCGGCCCCTTTTCCGGCTGACCCAGGGGGTGAGCCGGGTCTACGGCGCCTCGCCCAAGTGGATGTTCCTGGTTCCGCTTCTGGCCTTCGCCCTGACCTATCCCTTTTTCACCGACCGCTACGCCCAGGACGTGGCCGTCAACGTGCTGGTCTACGTCTGCCTGGGCCTGGGATTAAACGTGGTGGTCGGGCTGTGCGGCCTGCTGGACCTGGGCTACATCGCCTTCTACGGCGTGGGGGCCTACACTTACGCCCTGCTCTCGGTGCACTACGGCCTGTCCTTCTGGCTGTGCCTGCCCGTGTGCGCGGCCCTGGCGGCCGTGGCCGGGTGCATCATCGGCTATCCCACCCTTCGCATGCGCGGCGACTACCTGGCCATCGTCACCCTGGGCTTCGGGGAGATCGTGCGCATCGTCATCAACAACTGGATGAGCCTGACCAACGGCCCCAACGGCATCCTGGGCATCGCCCCGCCGAGCATCGTGGTCCCGGCCATGAAGGACGGCGGACTGGCCCTGGAGACCGTGGTCATGCGCCAGCTGTCCGCCATGTACTACATCATCCTGGCCCTGGCGGTGTTCACGGTGGTGGCCGTGCGGCGGCTCAATTTTTCGCGCATCGGCCGGGCCTGGGAGGCCATCCGGGAGGACGAGACGGCGGCCGAGCTCATGGGCGTGAACACCTTCCGCTTCAAGCTTCTGGCCTATGCCATGGGGGCGGTGTTCGGCGGGCTGGCCGGGGCCTTTTTCGCGGCCCGCATGAAGTTCGTCAGCCCCGAGAGCTTCACCTTCATCGAGTCGGCCATGGTGCTGGCCATGGTGGTCCTGGGGGGGCTTGGGTCCATCCCCGGGGTGATCCTGGGGGCCCTGGCCCTGGTGGCCCTGCCCGAGGTCTTCCGGCAGTTCGAGCTGTACCGCATGCTGGTTTTCGGCGGCGTCATGGCCCTCATGATGCTGGTGCGCCCGGCCGGCCTGTGGCCGGCGGCCCGCATGGGCAAACGATCCGACGACGAGGGGTAGGCCGTGGGCGCGACGCTTTTGGAACTTCGGGGGGTCAGTGCCCACTACGGCCGCATCCAGTCCCTGCGCCAGATCAGCCTGCGCGTGGACGAGGGCGAGATCGTGTGCATCATCGGGGCCAACGGCGCGGGCAAGTCCACCACGCTGATGACCATCTGCGGCATCGTCAGGGCCTCGGAGGGCGACGTCCTGTACCAGGGGGCGTCCATCCGCGACGTGAGCCCCGACCGGCTGCCGGGCATGGGGTTGTGCCAGGTGCCAGAGGGGAGGCGCATCTTCCCCCGCCTGACCGTGTCCGAGAACCTGGAGATGGGGGCCTTTTTCCGGCGCGACGCGGCGGGCGTCAAAAAAGACATGGGCCTGGCCTTCCGGCTTTTCCCGGTGCTCTACGAGCGCCGGATGCAAAAGGGCGGCACCCTGTCCGGCGGCGAGCAGCAGATGCTGGCCATCGCCCGGGCGCTCATGAGCCGCCCCAAGATGCTGCTTTTAGACGAGCCGTCCCTGGGCCTGTCGCCGCTTATTTCCCAGCATATCTTCAAGATCATCAAGGACATCAACGAACAGCAGGGCACGACCATCCTTCTGGTCGAGCAGAACGCCAACATCGCCTTGTCCCTGGCCGACCGGGGCTACGTCCTGGAGACGGGCCGGGTGGTCATGGAGGACAAGGCCTCGGTCCTGCGCGCCAATCCCGAGATCAGAAAGGCCTATCTGGGGGGATGAGCCCCTCCCGTCACCCGGAGGTGTTCCCGTCCTGAACGGGCCGGATCGGGCCGGGTCGGGCGAATGGGGGGCGTTTTCCCGGCCGCCGGGAACCGGTCTCGCCGCGACAAGGCCCCTCCGTCCTCTCTGCCCCTGCGCGCCGCCAGCCCCGCCGGGATCCGCCGTCCTATTCCTGATTCAACAGCAACAATTGCCAGGGTTGGGTCACCGATGTGGTCGGAACCGGCCCCAGGTTGACGATGCTGACGCTCCACATCTCCATGCCGGAATAGCTGCCGCCCCAGGGCATGGAATTGGTGACGTGCCCCCACGTGTCATGGATATAAACCGTTTCATCTTCGTCGTCGTATCCCACACCGACCATGGTATGTCCCGTGACGTTGATCATGACCGGCCTGCCTGCGTCGATTTCGGCCTTGTACTGCGCAAAGGAAAAACCGCCGCTGGCCTTGTTGTCCGTGGATTGGATGTAGCAATCGGTGACAGTATATCCCCTGGCCTCATAGAAGAGCTTCCGGCCGTAGGTGCCGTCTTTATCCTGAATGTCGTAGGACTCCATTTCGGCGCAGGTCATGGGCGTCTCGGTGGTTCCCCAGGAATAGAATGTCGTCGCGCCGTCCGTGTTGCCGAAGCGGGACTGGCTGGTCTTCATGTAGTCGCCGACGGCGTCTCCCCAGGCGTGCTGAGACCAGTTCCCGGTAATAAACGGGTCCGGTTCGCTGCTATCGTATTTGATCCAGTAGTCGTCAATGGAACCCCTGGTGGTCCGGCTGTCCACTCCCTTGTGTGACCCGGCCAGGGGGAGATTGGGATAGGTGGACGTGCCGTCCGACCAAGTGGGCCAGACATCGTTGGTCAGGGGCATGTCGCCGCCATCCGTGGGGCCGGTGTACATATTGGGGTAGCCGTTGCGGTCGTAGTATGCGGCGATCATGGCTCCGGACACCGAGGAACAGCCGAAAACCCAGTTGTAGGCCGGGACGGTCAAGGTTTTGGACGAGGCCTTGGCCCTGGCCCTGGCCATATCCACGGGGACGCGTTCGACCTCGTAGCCGGGCGGCGGGGTCGGCGGGCCGCTGATGATGGTTTCCACGAAAGGCGTTTTCCCCGGGACGGTCAGTTTCCGGGCGGTGAAGTATTTTCCGGACGCAAGGGTCTCCACCTGCATCTGGCCGGAGTCGGGAACCGCATCCTGGGCCATGGCGTCATGTGGAATGCATCCCAGGAAAAGGAGAAAAAGGATCAGGCTCTTGGCCGGGATCGAAACCGATACCCGGGAGCGGCCTTTGCGTTGCAGAATCATCGTCCGAGTCCTTTGCGAGGGGATGTTTTGTGTGCTGCCGGAGAGTTTAACGTGTTGCCAAGATGTGGACATTGCAGGAAAAAAGGTTGTTCATCATTAATAATAATTGGTATTGTGCCGCATGGCAAGAATTTTGATGAAGCATATCGTTCGATACCGAAAGGCCCGACATGGGGGGACGGTATCCGCAACATCCCGGTTGCGGGGAAAAGGCCGCCCGGCAAGGGCCGGAAGGGCGCCTGCCGTGTGGCGGCGCGTGTTTGGGATGTGTTTTGTCGCGCCTGTGCCGTTAGGGCCTCACGGCGGTGTGGATGAAGACGATGCCCGAGGCCAGGGGGGTGTGGGTGACGGAGACGAATCCGGCCCGGGTCAGTTCCTCGGCCAGGGCCTCCTCGTGGGGAAAGGCCCGGATGGTGTCGGCCAGGTAGCGGTAGGCGGCGTCGTCGCCGGACACCAGCCGCCCGAAGCCGGGCAGGATGCGGGTCAGGTAGAAATTGTAGGCCCCGCCCCAGATACGGCGGTTTCCCGTGCCGAATTCCAGGATGCAAAACCGGGCCCCGGGCCGAAGTACCCGCAGCATCTCGGCGTAGGCCGCCTGCCTGGGCCTGATGTTGCGGATGCCGAACGCGATGGTGGCCGCGTCCATGCTGGCATCGCTAAGGGGCAGGGCCAGGCCGTCGGCCTGGACCGGGAACAGGCGTCCGGCGTCCGGCGGCGCGACCTTGCCCTGGCCCCGGCGCAGCATGGGCAGGGTGAAGTCGGCGGCCACCACATGGGCCCGGGGATGGCGGCGGGCGATCTCCAGGGTCACGTCCATGGTCCCGGCGGCCAGATCCAACACGTACCCGGCATGGTCCGGGGCCAGGCCGATGCCCGCCACCAGCCTGCGCCGCCACAGGATATCCAGCCCGAGGCTCAGGGCATGGTTCAGGAAATCGTAAAACCGCGCGATGCGGCCGAACATGCCGGCCACGCGGCGGCCGTGCTCGGCGTCGTCGCACGGGACTGGAGCAGGTCGAGTCATATGCCTCCGGCGGCCAGTGGGGAAACTTTCCCAAAAAAAGTTTCCCCACTGGACCCCTCTTCAAAAACTTTTCACGCGCTTCGCGACAGCCTTCCCTTCCGGTGCAATCGCCTGCCTCCGTACCCCCCTGCCTTTCCGGGCGCCGCCGTCCGGGCTTTGCCCGGGCGGCGGCGCCCGGAGTCAGGGGGTCCGGGGGAATGTGCAACCGGAAACATCGCTGACACTTTGGACCGGGTACATCCCTGACACTTTTACTCGATTAAGCGCCTCACCGGAACCACGTGTTTCGGCTCTTCGGCGA
>Ga0228536_1000582_pt1 | contig 60672 bp, 64 predicted proteins | sample SJ1Smetagenome_FD_168611 | JGI IMG/M metagenome (GOLD analysis project Ga0228536, IMG submission 168611) | Enriched culture of PCE-dechlorinating microbial communities from Ithaca, New York, USA - SJ1.S | ecosystem: Engineered > Modeled > Simulated communities (microbial... > Unclassified...
CTAAGCGTCTAGCCAGTTCGGAGACACTGATATTCATTTGTTCACATAGCCGTCGTATCATGTCCGAGGTTTTCATAATAGTCCCTCCATGCCTCAATAGAAATATTGTAAACCATTTGGTTTCAAATAACAATTGAATGTTTACAAATTGAAAACCCGCAACTCAATAAAAAGAGCTGCGGGTAAAATTGTGTTAAGAATTACTATCCGATATTGTCCTTGAAATCAGGTCCAGATTAAAATGATGGAGTCCTGTTTTTTCTCGGAAATCCGTGGGTGTACGTATATCCTTGTACAGCACACCAGCCAGTGTTTTTTTGTTCCTGCTTCGTTTTATTTCGGGTCTAATCTCAAAAGCATTGCATTGATCGCAACAATAACGGTCGATAAGGACATGAGGACGGCGCCGAAGGCCGGACCCAAGGTAATGCCGATAGGAGCAAGGAGGCCAGCAGCAATTGGAATCGCGATAAAATTGTAGCCTGCTCCCCATACCAAGTTTTGTTTCATTTTACGTGTCGTCTTGTTTGCTAACTCGATAAAGGATTCAATATCCCCTGGATCAGACTGAGTAAGGATAATATCCGCAGAATCCAAAGCTACTTGCGTTCCAGCTCCGATTGCAATACCTACGTCTGCCAAGGCAAGGGAAGGTGCGTCATTGACCCCGTCTCCCACCATGATAACCGTCTTGTTTTGGTTTTTCATGGACTCGACCAGCTTGTACTTATCTTCCGGAGATTGATTGGCTTGGTATTGAATACCTAGAACTTCTGCAACTCCTTGTGCAGCTTCCTCGTTATCACCAGTAGCCATGAGTGGTTCAATTCCGTATTTTTTCAGCACCTCGATCAAGTTTCTGCTGGTTTCTTTCAGTTCATCTCCCAATGCGACAGCGCCGATAGCTTCATTATTTTCTACAAGGATACTTAAAGTAGCGCCTTTCGGAATATCCATACGCAATGCTTTTCCGTATGCCTTTTGGCTGATTAATTGATAGTGGTGGCCGTTCGCCTCCCCTTCTATTCCTGCTCCCGAAACGATTTCAATGGAGTCAAAGGAAACTGACTTAATGCCTTTCGCTTCAGCGTGGTTCACAATCGATTGGGCAATCGGGTGACTGGAGCCCGCCTCTATACCCGCCAACAAGCCTGTAATTTCTTCTTCAGAATATTTATCACTCAAAACAGTGACGTCCAACACTTTAAATTCACCAGTTGTTAAAGTACCTGTTTTATCCAATACCATAACATCCGCTTTGGTAGTTAATTCCAAAGCTTCTCTATTTTTAACCAGTAATCCTCGGCTTGCACCCAAACTAGTACTACGTGATACTACCAAGGGAATAGCAAGACCCAAAGCATGTGGGCAGGCAATAACTAACGTAGTCACAGTAAAGATAACGGCTGTAGGTAAATCTGCAATGATCATCCAGGCTACTAGAGCGATTAAAGCTACTACAACGGCAATGTAGAACAACCAGCTAGCTACTTTGTGAGCCACATTCTCTGCTCGAGATGGTTGGCTTTGTGCTTGGCTAATTAATGTTTGTACTTGTGAGATAAAGGACTTATCCCCTGTTTCTGTTACTTCTACATATAGGACACCACTACCATTTGTTGATCCACCAATGACTTGATCTTTAACATTCTTTTCGATTGGCTTAGATTCACCTGTTAAGAGGGCCTCGTTTACACGGGATTCTCCGCGAATAATGATACCATCAGCTGGAACATTTTCTCCTGCTTGAACACGGATAACATCTCCAACCTGAAGTTCAGACACAGGACGAGTTTCAATCGAATCATCTTCTAAAACAACATGAGCGTCTTTTGGCAATAATTCTGCTAGAGCTTTTTGCGCATCCCCTGCTTCACCCAATGCCTTCATTTCAATCCAGTGTCCTAATAACATGATTAAAAGTAACGTTGCAAACTCAAAGAAGAAGTCCATGACATGTTCTCCGGTCACATATCGAGCGGCCACTGCGTAAACACTATAGGCATAAGAAACCGTTATTCCCAAAGTAATCAAGGACATCATGCCTGGAGCTTTTGAATTAAACTCATCTTTCGCACCCATGTAGAATGGTTTTCCGCCATAAATGTATAGAATTGTTGCCAAGACAGCTGCTACAACGTCTGCATAAGGAAAGATGATTTGGAAAGGCCATTGAATATCCATCAAAGGAGTAATGAGCAAGATTGCAATTCCTAATGGGAGTGACTTCAAGAAAATCTCCTTAAAGCTACCGTGATGGTGGTGGGCATGCCCTCCCATTGCGCCATGATCCATTTCACTGTGATCCATCGCACTATGATCCATCTTTCCTTGATCCATATTGCTGTGATTCATCTTGCCGTGATCCATCTTACTGTGATCCATCTTACTGTGGTCCATCTTGCTGTGGTCCATCTTGCTGTGATCCATATTGCTGTGATCCATCTTACTGTGATCCATCTTACTGTGGTCCATATTTCCATCTTTAAGATTGTTATCTTTTTTATTCATTATTGGCCTCCTTGTAAAATCATACATTCCGTGAACTTGAAAGACTGTTGAGCGCCTCTATACTTCAATGAGATAATTATAACCTAAATTCCACGTCGTTTTTCAAAGTGCATCTAAATTCGCTATTCCATATGTCTTACGAGGAATTCAAGTAGTTACTTATGCATTTTAACATTTTTCAGCTCCTTTATATTAATTATAATATAGGTTGTATAAATTGAATCAGTGTAGCTGTTGCAGCAGCAAATTCTACAGTGCCTTTTATAGTCTGAAGTCCTTTAATTGCTGTTTTGATAAAGCCCTTTCTTGGATTTGCTGACTTCGATTCTTCTTTAATTACTTCTAAACTACTAACGAGAGTTTCCTCATCTTCTATCGAAAGTCCTTTTGCATTTTCTTTAATATCTTCTATAAGCCCATTCAATTTTTCAACATCAATTGTATTGACAGTATTTGTTGCATTAATAGTAGAATTGTCATTTGCTATATTAACCTGCCCATTTTCAATTGCTATAGAATATGTAACTTTTTCATCAATTCCCATCTCGATCCCTATTTTAGTTAAGTATCTTTCTATATGGCGTATTAAGACCATTACCACCCGGTCATTAAAACCCTTGACTTTATCTTGAAAACTTCTTGAAGATGAATATCCCATTGCCACTCCATAATGAATTTGGATATTATTGTCTACTATATAGCAAATAATAGAGAAAACATTTCGTACTTCTTCTTCATCAAGATGGCCTAAGGAGAAGATTGCTCTTCCATATGATCCTGCAACCTCCTTGACTTCATTTTCTAAATCTTGCTCACATTCACCACAGCTTTGTATGTAACTAAAAATCAAATCATTGCTTTTTATAAAAGCAGTAAATTTTGATAGAACTGCGTTATAATCTTCAAAATCTGCCTGTAATAATCGATTAGAAATACTGTTAAAATCATATATAATTTTTCTTAATTCTGCTCTATTCAACTTCATAGTTTTTCACCCCACAAAACGGACAATAACATCCGGTTATTCTCAATATTGGTTTGACTCTTGCTTTCCGATTACAGCAAGGAAATATTGTAGTTTCTAAAGCTTCAATTCCAGATCGGATTGGATTCTCATGCTCATGATTTGGTCGTTTACCAGCTTTGAATGTTACAGGTCCTTTTTTAAATTCTTTTTCCATCTTTTTAAATTCATCGTATATCAAATCCATTGTTTTATTTTGAGCCATTGCTATGGCTAATTCGACTACTTCTTCTGTTAAGTAGTTATCACTAGTCAGTCCACAACTTGGACAATATATTTCTAACACTCTATCGTCTTCAATATCGTCGGGAGTTGATTTAAAAAAAGTTCCGCAATGGGAACATTTCAAAAGAATGTATCCATAGTCATCAGTCGGTATTGAGATCTTTATAGTAAATTCATTATCCATATATTCCTCCCCCACCTTAACTAAACTACTGCATACCCTTTTTGAGTTTGCATACCCCTAAGCGCAGCAAGTTTGAGGTTCATTAAATTGTATCAATCTCTGAATGATTCTCTCGATGTATATCATCTTGACTTTGCCAAGATAGCTCTCCTGCAAGAGTTTGAGCACGTCAAGGTTGTCTCCCTCTATATATAGGTTTTCGGTCGTATCCCAGTTTTTACTCTCCTCCACGCAGGGGCGGAGGGTCTTTCGAATCGGACGCCCAGCTTCGGCAATAGCGGCGCGCTTTCCCACCCATGTAAACTCATAGGCTTCATCTCCAAAAACATCCTCGCCGAGCATGGTGCGCAACAGGTCAATATTAACCTTTCCCTCAGTAACCACACCGGGGAAAAGCTCGGCTATCTTCGCTAAATTCTCGGCAGTGAGGTTCGGCGTTTCGAATTTCATTTTATCCATATCAGTTATCCTCCTATATGTGGCAGTTTCTCAATAATCGATTGAGCCAAGTTCCAAACAGCCGTGGCGTAACCAGTTATCTTTGCAAGGGTTTCTGCATCCTTGATTGTTTGCGTTATCCTGACCATAACCTTGGTATAAACGGATTTCGCTTCGGCTTGATTTTTCGCTTTGGCGATGGTCAATACTTCGGCAATTATCTCAATTAAGTCATCTTGCTGCTCATTGCTCTTGCTGATAAGGTCAACAAGCGTATAGAGGCTCGCTGTGTTCTGCTCGATGGCGCGGAGGCTTCGGATTGCTTCTTCACGATAGGCAGCTTCTGCTGCTTCTTTTCGTTCACGTTCTCTTTGGACAATTTGCATCGACCGCTCCATTTCACGTTGATTTGCAGCTATCGAGTCAGCTATTGAATTTGCAAGGTGATTTGTTGTAGATAAATCTATTCTCGGCATATTCGCCGGATCAAACTTGAATCCATCACTCATTGTAGTTCCTCCAGTTCTTTTTTAAGGCGTTTCAACTCTCCGTTCATCTCAACTTGTTTATTAAACTGCTTTTCCCGCAATATTTTCTTTTCCAGTCCGGCAATCTCACGTTCAAGTTTTTGCCGTAGTTTGTCTTTTTCAACCGCTTCGGATATGTCTCCCTCTGAATCTAATCTTCCGCCAGCTATATGGCGTGCAAGATTTCCATAAACGGTATCGAGATTTAATCCGTCAAGCTTTAGCGTGCATCCATCAATTCGAAACCAGTCAGAGTTGTAGAATGTACCTGATGCTTCGATCCAAGTTTGAGCAACATTTTCAAAAGTCAGCACGAATAAAATTTTGTATGGGATTGCCTTATTTATAGCCGTCAAAACACGTTTATCCAAGCCGCGCTGCCGCAAGGAAATTTCAAATACTTGTATTTCTTTGACATCCTCACCGGGAGCCAAGCCTACTGTAGTATCAGACAGTTTATTTCTCCAGATAATCGATTCAATTTGATTTTTTATGATGTCGCGCAACTGGGTAGTCATTGTTGTGTTAGCATAAATTTTTTCCTTTGACACACGCCGGTTGACTTCAGTTGAACGTGGTAATCCTAACATATCTTCACCTCACCACCAGGAAGCAAATCATCTCAAAGTCATCCAGACCGCTTATCTTGTTATTTAAGGCAGACGTGCCGCCTATATTAAAAAGACTATCAATGTCGTTTTCCTCTTTCACTTCAATGATGGATGTTATTGCATCTGTCAGAAGGGTTGAGATACTTTGCATATCCCGACCATCTTTTGTCTCAATATTAAACTCACGGCAAACATCCATTACCGGGGTGTTTATTCCTTTGCATAGTGACCTGAATTTATCGAGAAGTTCCTTAGGGCAAAGATGATCACAGATAACTTCCCCATCCGTTCCCACATAAACCATATAAAATGGGTGAAGTCGATTTTGCATGTCTATATTTACACTGTTATTCAGGTTCTTGAGAACGAACACGACTCCAGGAGGGCAATCCTCTGAAGCAGGAACCACAGCATGAAGTCCGTAGGGGATCGTATCCATGTCGCCGTTTTGTTTTACATATTCAAGCAGATCAAGCCGGAATTCATTCAAACCCAAGTCCATAATGGATATCCCTGATTGCATATCTTCGATATCCACAACTTCTTCCTGAAGTCGTTTAAGTTGTGCTTTGCGGTATTCGAGATCGCCCTTTTCTTCTGCATTGATCAGATCGTCATCACCAGTGGCTGTCATGATTGAAATGCGCATCCTGGTTTCAACTCGTCCTTTAAGAGAGAGATACTCATCCAGATCCACATCCGGCCAGAAATTAACAAGTTGAATTACAGCATTATGGCTGCCTATTCGATCGATTCGTCCAAAGCGCTGGATAATGCGAACTGGATTCCAATGAATGTCATAATTAACACAGTAATCACAGTCTTGGAGGTTCTGGCCTTCTGAAATACAATCTGTTGCAATCAAAACGGAAATATCATCTCGATTGTTTGGCATCAACAAGTTCTTATCCTTAGAAATCGGCGAAAACAATGTCAGCACATCATTCATGGACGCTTTTTGGCCCTTTATGGTGGTCCTGCCTTCTACACTTCCCGTAATTATTGCTGAGTCCAAGCCAAACTGAGACTTTACGAAAGCGCTTACGTTTTTGTAAAGATACTCGACTGTATCGGAGAAAGCTGAAAAAATCAGGATTTTTCGATTCCCTTCGTTAATTGGATTATTTAGTTTGCTCTCAATCAACCCTAAAAGAGTTTGGAGCTTGGTATCATGTTCAGGTGTGATATCATCGATCATGATTTTCAGAAGTCCTAGCGTTTCAGCATCTTCGTTGAGCCTATCTCGCCAAGACTTGTAATCCATATCCGCTAGATCAATTTTTATACTATGTTCAGCCGCGAAGTACTCTGTATTGCGGTCATCATCATCGAAATCAACATCATCACCAACAAGTTCGCGCCCGTTGATAACTGATCCACCCCCTGCTGTGAACGCATCGATCTCATCAATTGTATCGTCAATAAGCTTCTTAACGCGACCTAAGGTCAATCGAAAGGACTCCACAGAGCTTTCAAGGCGCTTTAAGAGGTTAATGCTCATCAGGCGGCGTATTCCCATTTCTCGCCCTGCACGGTTTATATTAATCGACGTGTCGACATACTTGCCCAATTGGCTGGGGAAGATGAAGTCGGTTGGTATATATACAGAGAGGTTTAGTCTCATTAATTGCTCATAAATCTCACTGTAGTTGATTGTTCCTTCCAAGTTGCTGAGGCGCGGACGAAGGGAAAGAGGCTTTAATCGTTCCGGGAATGAACCAATCTCATTCATGTTGTAATATTTTTCGATGTGTTTGCGAGAACGAGCAATGGTTACGCTGTCCAGCACTTCAAAAAAGTCAAAATCCAGAGATTTCAGGAGCATCTCCGTAGTTCGTTCGCCATCATTCTGTTTATTCCAATAGTTAAATACCTTCTGTGCATTTCGGAATATCTCATCAATCGGTCGTTTCGTTCCAAGCTTGTCATTAATAAGGCTTGGATTACCTTCGTAAGCCAGTTCAAGCTGATTTCTCAGGTCAATAAAACGGTTGTTGACCGGGGTTGCTGAAAGCATCAGCACCTTTGTCTTAACGCCAGCACGAATGACACGGTTCATGAGTCGAAGGTAGCGATTTTCGCGGCGATCATCACCATAGACCTCTCCGCCGTTTCTGAAGTTATGAGATTCATCGATGACGACTAGATCATAGTTGCCCCAGTTTAGTCTGCTCAAATCCAAACCATTTGATTTTCCTCGTTCTCTTGAGAGGTCAGTATGGTAAAGGACGTCATACCGTAATCGATCTGCAGCAATGGGATTATTAACATAGTTATCTTTAAAAGTATTCCAGTTATCTGACAGTTTTTTAGGGCAAAGCACAAGTACAGATCGATTTCGGTTCTCGTAATACTTCATGACAGCAAGTGCGGTAAATGTTTTACCAAGTCCTACGCTATCAGCGAGGATGCATCCATTGAATGTTTCGAGCTTATTGATTATTGCAAGGGCTGCATCCTTTTGAAATGTATAAAGCTTATTCCAAATCTTACTGTCCTTAAATCCGGTGGCTTCATTTGGCAGTACATCCTCAGAAATATCTTCCAGAAATTCATTAAAGATATTATAGATTGCAACAAAATATATAAATTCCGGAGCATTTTCATTATAAGCAGCGGTAATGCCGTCAATGACTTGCTCCGTCACATCTTGCATCAGATTTTTGTCATTCCAAATCTGTCCGAACATGCGAACATATTCGTCTGAAAGGGGCGCAAACATCTTATTGACCGGATTGATAATGTTGTTACCGCGTTCGCACCCAATGTCAGCAGTTGTGAAACTATGGAGTGGCATATAAGTTTTGGGCTCATCACCAATTACGTTCATAAAACCGCTAATGTTTCCACCAGTTAAATTTGACCGGAATTTCACTTTCTTACGAATCCAATCCGCACATTCACGAGCAATCGCCTTCTGTGTCAATTCGTTGCGGAGCTTCACTTCAAACTCAGTACCATACAGGGAGCGCTCACGATCCAGGCGTGGAATATAAAACTCCCGTTTTTCTTTTGGAGCTTTCTCATGTAGAAATGTCGGGGAGGTGAAAATAAAGCGCAACTCTTCAATGCCATCAAGCTGTTTCTTGAGGGCCTGGTATGCGTATATAGAAAAACATGCCGCCGCTATGGACAGCTTGTCTCCTTTTTTTATTGTAACCATCAAATCGTCTTTGACGGTTTTGCTGACGTTATCCAACAATTCCGGCATTTGCATAATTTTCCCTCATTTCTCAGAGTATTTTGATCCTTAAATTTCGTTGTTTGATTGTTCGAACGATTTTACACATTTATTAACCTTGTTTATTTCAAAGTTAAATTATAACGACAAAATTATTCTCTCAAAGCGCATGTAATAATGCCTACTTTTGGGTAGGCACAATTTCCATAATGTCCCCAAAATCACAATCAAGCACTCGGCAGATCTTAACGAGCACTTCCATGGAAACATATTCGTTATTCGAAAGTTTAGTGAGGGTGTTTGGACTGATTCCTGTAGCAAGTCGAAGATCCGTTTTTTTCATGCTTTTATCGATCAGAAGTTTAAAGAGTTTGTTGTAGCTGACATCCATAAATTCACACCTCGTTTATAAGGATTACAATACATTGCCTATCTATTCGATTATATCACGATGAATTCCCAAATGGCAGAAAAATATATAGATATTTGCGAATTACTCTTTGAAAATCGTTTTTTCTATATAGGATTAGGATTTTAGGTGTGAATATACCCTGACAAGGCAATAAAAAAGCCGATCAGAAAGACTTCTGCCGGCATTATTGGTTTCTCATGAGAAGCTATTATTTTCGTTCCACAAACCATTTTCCAAGATTTGTCCCGCTGATGTTTGGACTTCGCTCAAAGAAAAGATAGCTCTGATGACCATTGATTTGCACCGTATAACGATCACCTTGCCCTCCAGCTTTCAGCGCTGCTGCAGGACGAACATCCAATATCTTTTCGATGGAATATTCACGGCCATCTTCCCAGCGGAGACGTCTTGGGAAAAGATTTCCGTCTTCGGAGAAGGAAGCAATGACGGCAACATAGACTTTAGCCTGTGAAGTCACGTGTCCTCACCCCGATCCGACAAGTGTTTTAGGAAATTGCTGTTGGACTGGATAGGAGATTCGATCAGCCAGCCTTTTCGCTTGAGAATCCGAAATTTGAAGTCAAGCAGTTCAGGGGGTACTTCCAGTTCCTTGGCAACATAGAAGAAGAAGGTGTCCTCACTGAGTAGTTCTGTGACCTCGTCATCTTCCAGCAGGTATTCAGCAGCGAACAGATTGGCTTCATACTCCATCTGGGAAGATGTATCATACAATGCAAAATCATGGAAAGCCTTCATCTTTGCTGCTTCATGATGAAGGATAGCGTGACCGATTTCATGAGCCAGGATAATCCGTTGGATTGGCTCCGGCAGGTCGCTGTTGATGGTGATGTGCTTTTTTCTTGATTGTCGCAGAAAAAACCCTTTGCACGATTTATCTGAACTGCCAAGCGGCATTACTTGAACGATGATCCCCATGGCTTCAGCCAGTTTCCAAGGATCTGGCTCATCATATTTTCGCATTATGCGGGACACTTCCCGGCAAATTATCTCTATCGACATGTAATCACCTTCAAATGATATAAAATCAAATACTCATCCCGCTAACGATCCCTCACTATCATTAAATCAAAGTGTCGGTACAAAAAAACGGACAGTGAACGATAAAATGGTCGGCTGGTTGGAAATAAGAACAAAGAAATTCTTAATCCATTTCCTTTTTTCGGCCATAGGTTTTCCGGGCTTCTTCCTTACACTTTAAATAAGCCTTCATAACCGCTTCAAAAAAAGCATCCTTGGCTTCCTGATCCAGGGCTCCGCCAGCAAACAGTGCTACGTTTTGCTCAAGGAGAACATCCATTTCCTTAGCAGCCTTTGGTCCCAGTCGTTCCCGAGCTTCCTCAATGTAGGGAGCTTTTTCTATGCCGTATTTTGGGTCTGTGATCTCATCATTGAGCAGAAAGTCTACGGATACCTGAAGGGCCGCAGCCAGCTTTCTGGCGATATTTCCACGAGGCTTGGTGTCCGTTGTTTCGTATGCAGCAATGGAACGTTTTGAAACGCCGACAAGCTCACCCAGTTGCTGCTGATTGAGCTTCAATTCCTCCCGAGCTTCTTTGATCTTCACTGAGAAAGTTTTCATTTCCTTGCCTCCCGTAATGAATATAACTTCGTCAACTTCATTTTTATATTGACTATTCTTCATTAGCCTGTTAATATTGAGCTACAAGATGAAGTTAACTTCATTATACCTTCGCAAACTTCATCTGTCAACGAAGAAGTTATAGAAACCCTTGGAAGGAGTGGTTTTTTATGAGTAAGGACCGTGCAATACTGCATAGTGACTTGAATAGCTTCTATGCATCCGTAGAAATCATGCTGAATCCAACACTGCGAGATAAAGCCATTGCAGTCTGCGGATCAACAGAGGACCGCCATGGCATCGTTCTGGCCAAATCCGAAAAAGCCAAGAAAGCAGGCATCACGACAGGCATGGTCAACTGGGAAGCCAGACAGAAATGCCCAGGTCTCATCATGGTTCCACCGCAATACGAGCAGTATTTGAAATACTCAAAGCTTACCCGGGAGATCTATCAACGCTATACGGATCAGGTTGAGCCCTATGGCATGGATGAATGCTGGCTGGACGTGACCGGCAGTCTAGGCGTCTGTGGAAGTGCTCTCTCCATTGCGAAGGAGATCCGGCGCACAACCCGAGAGGAGTTAGGTCTTACCGTCAGTATCGGCGTGTCCTATAACAAGATCTTTGCTAAGCTTGGCAGCGATATGAAGAAGCCGGACGCCATCACAGTCATCAATCGCTGTGACTATCAAGAGAAGGTCTGGCCACTGTCGGTTTCTGATCTCTTCTATGTAGGACGAGCAACGGACAAGAAGCTTGCCCGCTACGGCATCCGAACCATTGGAGATCTGGCCAGAGCACCCAGGGATTTTCTAAAGAGTACCCTCGGAAAGAACGGTGAAATGCTTTGGTTCTTTGCCAATGGCGAGGATTTATCCCGAGTCATGCCAAACGACTTTCAATCACCGGTAAAATCCATCGGTCATGGCACGACCTGCATCTCTGACCTGGAAACCAATGATGAGGTTTGGCAAGTTATGCTCCACCTAACCCAGGATATCAGCCATCGGCTGCGAGTCCATGACATGAAGGCCAATGGCGTGCAAATCACAGTAAAGGACAATACCCTATCTTATCGTCAATATCAGATGCAGCTGCCCATGGCGACCCAAAGCCCCATGGAGATTGCCTCAGCGGCACGGTATCTGTTTGAAAATAACTACGACTGGCATACATTTGTGCGGGCAGTAACTGTTCGCGCCATCAACCTCGAACCCAAATTCATGCCACAGCAGCTGATGCTCTTTGATGATGCTGCCAGACGGGCAAGGCTGGAAAAACTGGATGATACCATCGAGATCATACGAGGTCGCTTTGGAAAATGGTCCATCTATTCAGCCTCCCTGTTAGGTAGTACGAAAACATCTGGAGACAGCAGTCATGAGGTCATCATGCCCGGCATCATGTACGCCTAGTACAGGAGGGATACCCAATGAGAACCGTCCAGATCAAATGCAATCGAGAAAGAAGACTCTTTGACACCATAGAAGGCTCAAAACTGAAGATCCTGATCAAATGCAGCAATACAAAGGTCTGCCCCTACAAGTCAGACTGTCTGAGAACCACCGAGATCGTCCTTGGAGCAGAGAAAGAAGCCTTTGACGAATTCTACAAAGCCATCAACTGTCCCTATTGTGGGAAACGGCTTTTCGATGTCACCACTGACAGCGTAGGCATTGTCACCATCAAATGTGAGATGTGCGGAAAAGTCGCAACCATTCCGGTCATCGCAGACCAGGGATAAACTCATTATCTGATTATGGAGCACCGGCGCACTTTTCGAAGTAGCGACCACCGCACAAGCAGGTAATGAACAACTGAATATCAATCGATACCGAGCACCGGAGCCGATTCACTGAGCTACCACCGCCGGATGATTACTCAATTGAGAGGATCATCCGGTCTTTTTTATTCAGTAATCAGCTTTTTTTGGCAGTGTATCACCAATGAAAGGCTCCCTGCCAAAAGGAGCCTGTCATGTTTGTTTACAGCCAAATAAATAAAGCTGGATGCCTTGTCTCACCGAGATGCCGCAGCCCGCCGCCTCCTTCTTGTTCGTCGCTAACAAGCCAACAACGAGAAGGAGAATGAAGATGAAAAAGATTAATCTGCGGGACGTATACCCGTTTTATGAGAATGACTGTTTTGTCATGGTCGATGATGAAATCGCTAAGATCTTCGAAGAATCCAAACGCAAAGAGCTGAACTATCAGAGAAAGGTTTACTGGAACAAAGCCCACTACTCCCTGGATCGGGATGACGGGATCGAGCATGAAGTAATTTTTGTCTCCATGTCACCCTATGAGATCTATGAGCGGAAGATGACGAAGCAGGAACTGCATGCTGCCATCGCTAAGTTGCCGGACATCCAGGCCAAACGAATCTATGCTTACTACTTTCTGGAGATGAGCAAGACTGAGATTGCCCAAGCAGAAGGCGTCAGTGTTATGGCTGTCTGCAAGTCCATTAGCCATGGATTGAAGACTTTAGAAAAAGAATTGAAAAATTTTGAGGAGTAGGGTTTAAAAATGCACTTCAAATCTCATGGCTTATGAGAGGGACTTTTATCTTCTCATAAAATCGATCTTTGACAACTTCATATAGGAGAACCGGATACCTTTGGTGCATGAGCCGGAAGGACAAGCCAGGCGGCAGGTACGCCATGATCTTCTTTAAGAAGAGAGCGAATACTACCCTTGCTGCAGGTCGATCTTGGCAGATCGGCTGGCCATGACCTTGTGCATCAGATAATGATACTTCCGTATAGTCACAGTCCGAGCGTGATCAAACCGTCGCAGGCAATGAGTACGGCCCGCCATCAGAATGGAGGGAGGTGAAATTCCTATGAGAGCGTATGCCAACGCTTGTCCGGCACATCCAAAGAACCAGAATTAAATACAACAGCCGCACCTTGAAAGATCACGCATATTTTTTGCGGAAAGATTGATTCAGGTGCGGCTGTTTCTATTATATGAAGGGAGGTTTTTGCATGAGCACAACTTTATCCAGTAAAGACGCCTATAGCCTCATGCTCAAAGATTATCCCGACGTCATGAATATCGATCAAATGTGTGAAATCCTTGGTGTCAGCACCAAGACGGGTTATAAGCTCCTGAAAAACGGTGACGTGACCTATATCAAAATTGGGCGTAACTATCGAATCCCAAAAGCACACATCATATCGTATCTCAGAGTCGGAAATGAACAGCCGTCCATTTGAACCTCCACAACATTGCACGAAGCAACTTGCCCATGATACGGTCAACGTGTCAGCGGCAGTGTTTCGAAGCCAATCGCATTTGCGATGGCAGATGTTGAACAAATGATTGGAGGAATAAAAAATGCAAAGAAAAAAGTCAAAAGCATTCTACGAGCGAATGCTGAAAAAGTATCCCGACGTAATGAGCGTTTCCCAACTGAGCAAGGCATGCGATGTATGCACTAAGACGGGTTATAAGCTCGTCAGGGAAGGAAAGATTGATTCCTTCAAAATCGGTCGTAATGTCTTCGTTCCTAAGGAATATTTGCTTTCTTACCTGCTCAACAGAGATGAGAATAATGCCCGATGACCTCCACAACATTGCAAGTATAAATCTGCCCATGTTACGCTCATAGTGTCAACGGCAGGTAATCGGAGCTACAAAAAAGGAGGTTTTAACAATGGTAGCAGGACACCTGCAAGAAAAGAAAGGTTACTTCTACATGGTTCTCACTTACAGGGACCATGAAGGTAAACGAAAGAGCAAATGGCTCCCGACAGGGTTAACCATCAAAGGAAACAAGAAGCGAGCTCAAGATCTTCTCCAAGAGGCCAGAAAGAATTTTGTTCCAGACATCCCAACTCCAACGGAAGATATGCTTTTTAATGATTTTCTTGAGCAGTGGCTGGAAATCGCCAAGAGCACAATTCAACTAACAACCTATTCAAGCTATGCCGGTATGTGCAAAGCCCCGATCATTCCTTACTTCAAAGATAAGAAAATCAAACTGATTGATTTGAAGCCAAAGGATATTCAGGACTTTTACACACTCCAATTGAAAAGGGTGAAAGCCAGTACCGTTATTCATTACCACTCAGTGATTCATAAAGCACTGAAGTATGCCGTAAAGATTGACCTGATTCCATCGAATCCAGCTAGTAAAATTGAACGACCACGGCAGGAACGGTTTGTAGGGAGCTTCTATGACAGCAAAGAAGTTAATCAGCTGTTTGAGGTGGCTAAAGGAACGAATCTGGAGATTCCAATCCTGCTTGGTGCCTTTTACGGGCTAAGAAGAAGTGAAGTGATCGGCCTGAAGTGGAGTGCTATTGACTTCATCAACGATACTTTGGTTGTAAAGCACACAGTCACATCATTCAATATTGATGGACACCACTTGATCTATGCCTCAGATTCAACCAAGAATAAATCCAGTATGAGAACTTTGCCATTAGTTCCCGCTTTCAAGGAAAAACTTCTTGGAGCTAAGGAGCACCAGGAAATGAATAGGAAACTCTGCGGCAGGTCCTATAGTAAAGACTATCTGGATTATATCTGTGTTAACGAGTTAGGAGTCAGGCTTCGTCCGGGATATATAACGACAGCTTTTCCCAAGCTCTTGGAGGATAATGGACTTAGAAGGATACGCTTCCACGATCTCCGTCATAGCTGTGCCAGCTTGCTACTGGCAAACAACGTTCCGATGAAGCAGATCCAGGACTGGCTCGGACACAGTGATTTCTCCACCACAGCCAATATTTACGCGCATTTGGACTATACCTCAAAGATATCATCAGCTCAGGCTATGGTCGAGGGATTGAATTTCGTCGTAGAAACACCAAAGGAGTTGATCCAAAATAACGACTCGATTTGATGAAAATAATGAAGAAAAACAAGTCTTCTCTGCACACAAAGAAAAAAAGCGGCTTCCCTCAAACTGAGGAAAACCGCGGGTTTTCTGGCGGAGAAGGAGGGATTTGAACCCTCGCACCGGTTTAGCCGGTCTACTGCATTTCGAGTGCAGACCCTTCAGCCACTTGGGTACTTCTCCGTGTAATATTTCCAAACATCAGGTCTCAGAAACTCTTCGGAAAAAGTAGAGAACTGATGTAGAGAACGTAGGGTATTCAGTTGTCAAGGCGACTCGGCAAAGCAAGTCAGATCAGTAGATCGGTGTTCACGGCTTCCCAAACTCTTGTTCGCTTTCGAGAGCGGACCCTTCAGCCACTTGGGTACTTCTCCAATATATATTTAATTGCTGGTTCTTCATAATAATCACACTATGGAGAACCAGTTATTGCTACTTATAGTATTTCCCGGTACGTTCCATTATCGTTATTTCGATTACTGCTGTTCCCTTTACCATGTTTTCAGGGATATCCTTCCCGCTAAGCTGCGGAGTATACTTTTCCACAATCCTAAGAAGTACTTCCTTCTTATAGCCTATATCTGTTACAATTTCAGCATTGCCCCGTACAATTACGCTGTTGTATTCTGTATTTATATCACACGGTTCTTCTATTCCCTGACTGATAAGGCTTAGCATTTCATCAACTTCAAACCCAACCTTTGGATTATTACTGATGTAATCAAGCTTCTGCCCCTTCGGCAGTCCATGGAGGTAAATTTTGTCGTTGAGGTAAACGAAATGTACAGGCACCACATAGGGATATCCTTCTGGATCGACTGAAGCGATTCTTCCAACCTGACTTTCAGTTAATAATCTTTCGATTTCCTGACCAGACAGCATATGGAGTTTCATTCTATTTTGCATGATACTCACCTCTCGCATTTGCAAATGTGATAAACATTTGATCTAATGTCAGTTCTCAAGCTTATCCGTTACAATGGATATTATACACGGATTGTTGTCACTTTGCAAAATAATCCTTCATTAACCCGATCACCTTATCAATATCATCCTTCGATATGTCATAGTGTGCAACATATCTGAATTCTAATGGCCAGTCATTATTTATCTTTACTCCATTTGTCAGAAGATACTCCGTAAAGGCTGCCGCATCGAAATCTTCTTTTCTTATTTCGAAATAAACCATGTCTATCTGAACATTCTCAGGCTTAAGACTGATCTCAGGCATCTCCATCAGTCGCTCCATCATGTACTTTGCATTTTCGTGGTCTGTCGACAGTCTTTTGGTCATTTCCTCAAGTGCAATTATCCCTGCCGCCGCAAGAATACCAGCCTGTCTCATCCCTCCCCCAAGGAGCTTTCTGTGCTTTCTTGCTCTATTTATGAACTCAACTGAACCTGCCAGCATTGAACCTACCGGCGCGCAGAGTCCTTTTGACAGACAGAACATAATTGAATCTGTATATCTTGCTATCTCAGATGCATCTACTCCAAGTGCCGCTGCAGCATTGAATAGCCTTGCTCCATCTGTATGAACAGGCAGACCATTTGCTTTAGCCGTTTCATAGGCTTCCTTCATTATATCTAGGGGTACAACTGTACCATTAGCCAGGGCATTTTCCAGGCAAACAAGTCCGGTTCTTGGATGATGGATGTCGTCTGTTCTGATTTTTCTTATTATATCCTTTGCATAGATCCTGTCGTCCGGGTTATCCACTATTGCATAGCTTACTCCGGAAAGCCTTGCTGCCGCTCCTACCTCATGGACTACTATATGAGAGTTTGCTCCAACTATGATCTCATCTCCATAGGAGGTATGGCTCATGATTGCAAGCTGATTCCCCATTGTTCCTGAGGGTACAAACAGCGCTGCTTCCTTTCCTGCCATTCTTGCTGCAAGCTCTTCAAGCTTTTTTATCGTCGGGTCATCCTCGTACACATCATCTCCAACAGGAGCTGCTGCCATTGCTTTTCTCATTTCATCCGTTGGCATTGTTACTGTGTCGCTTCTCAGGTCGATGTATCTCATATGTATCCCTCCGTTTATAGTTATGCTATTATTATACGATTTGCTGAGATAAAACTAAAGGGAAACCATTATTTTGGCTTCCCAGATTTTCTTAGCTCTCTGAAGAACTCAGTCAGTAGAAGACTGCACTCCTTCTCCATTACCCCAGTTGTAAGCTCTACTCTATGGTTCATTCGGGGATGCCTTACAAGATCCTCGTTGGAGCCGCAACAGCCGAATCTTGGATCCATTGCTCCTATTACGAGCCTTGGGAGTCTGGCGTTTACGATCGCTCCGGCGCACATTGCACATGGCTCAAGGGTGACATACATTGTACAGTCAACGAGCCTCCAGCCTCCCAGGAATCTGCTTGCCTCCTGTATGGCCATTATCTCAGCATGAGCTGTTGGGTCTTTTTCCGTTTCTCTCCGGTTCCAGCCCCGCCCTATTATTTTTCCGTCATAAACTATAACAGCACCTACGGGAACCTCGTAGGTGCTTGTCTTTGCGATATTTATTGCTTCCTTCATAAAGAGCTCATCCATATTTATCACCTGAAAAAAATGGTGCACCCGAGAGGAATCGAACCCCTGCACATGCCTTAGGAGGGCACCGCTCTATCCTTCTGAGCTACGGGTGCAAGTCACAAAAATAATTATATTATTTATTGCCATTTTTGTCAATTGGATTAGCTTTTGCTTTGCTTACTTTTCAATGTAGAACATGGATAATCCACCTAACCCTACATGCGTACCTACGGAAACTCCCATCTGCATAATGTATATCTCTCCTTTGAATCCGGTCTCAGCAAGGAGCTTTGTCTTAAGAGCCTCTGCTACAATTGAGTCTGACGTATAGCCGATTATGATAAAGTTTGTCATTTCAGGGTCTACTCTTTTTATGAACTCATCCACGTAGTACTTCAAAACCTTGGTAATGCCTCTTTCCTTTGCTACGATAGCTCCCTTGCCCTTTTTCATGGTCATGATGGGCTTCACCTTTAAAAGCTTTCCTATGAAGGCGCTGGCATTTGTAAGCCTGCCGCTTTTTATAAGGTTATTGAGATCGTCAACGCAGAGGAAGTGCTTTACCTTAGTCTTGTATTTTTCATTGAACTCAATAAGCTGATCGAATGTGTATCCCTGCTCCTTAAGCTGGGCTGATTTAAGTATAAGATAACCACTGCCGTGGCTCATCGAAAGAGAGTCGACCACATGAATCCTGATCTTGGTCTCAGGATGTTTCTCGAAATAAAGATCCTTGGCTATGGCTGCTGATTGATATGAGCCGCTGGTACCGCTGGACATGCAGATACACAGGAATTCATCATAGCCTTCCAACACCGCCTCATCAATTATGCTGATGAATTCTTCCGGACTTGGCATGGAGGTCGTCGGCAGCTCAGGAAGAGACGGCAGATACTTGAAGAATTCGTCTGCTGTTATGTCTACCTTATCCTTGTAGGTGATGTTGTTTATAAATATGCTTAGTGGTGCAACTCCAATTTTGTACCTATCGAGAATCTCCTTCGAAAGATCACAGGTCGAGTCAGCCATTAATTTGATCATACGGATCACGTTCCTCCATCGCTTTTTATTTGTTCTCATAATATATCATTAATCCTTAGTTTTGGAAAGAAAAAAGAGGCCTATACTGCGGCCTCTATTGCACTCCAAAGGGTTTTCTCGACCAGAAGTGCTGCTTCTTTTATACTTTCTTCCCCCATTATGTCTACCAGTGCCTCAGGCTTTATCATTCCGACCACAACTGAGTCTACATCGTCCCTGATCATCATCTTGCATGGCAAAAAATATGCCATATCCGGCTTGGCATTTAAGATCTCAATTGCTATCTTGGGATTGCACACCTCAAGGATCATGTGGTTCTTTCCGTATTCAAAGCCTTTCTCTGCAAATTTATCCCTGAAGTTAAGCTCCCATAATACCCCGAACTGCCTTTCCTTTAGTGCTTCTCTTAAAGCCACAAGTGCTTCCTCGAAGGATTTTTTTGTTCTCTTTTCCAAATACAGCTCCATATCCATCATTCCTTTCGGCTTTGTTTGTGAGATTATTATACCCCATACGGGTATAATAATCAACAAAAGAAAATCCGCAGCCTTATTTGGATGCGGATTTGTTTGAATTATGCTTGTTTTGCTTTCTTTAGGCTGGCCTTCTGGAATAAATACGTTCCAATAAGGACAACTACTCCAAATACATCCGTTACAAGACCTGGCTTAAGAAGCATAAGTGCCGCAGCAGCCAAAAGAACTCTTTCTATGATATTTGTTTTCTTAACCAGGTAACCCTCGACAGCCGCGGCAAGACAGAGGATACCAATTACTGCTGATACCACAACAGGCAAAGCGCTTATAAATGGCGAAAATACAACTGTTGAGCCCACAATTTCCTCAACCATTATTAGTTTCGGGTCTATTGCAAATATATATGGGACTATGAAAGCTGCCAAGGCAATCTTTACCGCCTGAAAGCCTGTTTTCATAGAATTCGCACCCGCTATCCCGGCGCCTGCGTATGCAGCCAGTGCAACCGGTGGTGTTATGTCGGCGACTACCCCAAAGTATAGTATGAACAGGTGAGCTGCCATTAGGTTTACTTCAAGCTTTAGAAGTGCAGGCACTGCCATTGTAGCAAGCACGATATACTTTGCTGTAGTTGGAAGACCCATTCCAAGGATGATCGATGCAACCATTGTGAAAAATAGTGTCAAAAGCAGGTTTCCTCCTGCCGCTGAAACAATAAGCTCTGCTATTCTAAGTCCCAATCCTGTTAGAGTTACAACTCCTACTATCATACCTGCACAGGCACAGGCACATGCTACTCCTACAGCTCCTTTTGCTCCAGCTTCCAATGCTCCTAAGAAGTCATTAAAGGTAAAGGATTTGTCTTTACGTGCAAGTGTTGCGATTATGGCTATTACAAGACTTATTACTATAGCCTTGAATGCAGCCAAGGTTGGTGTGTTGCCTGCTACCAGGAAGTAGACTATTGTGACTAGAGGTATAAGCAGGTATCCTCTGCTAAGCATAAGCTTTCCTACCTTAGGGAGCTGCTCTCTTGGCAGGCCCTTAAGTCCAAGCTTTGATGCTTCAAGATGCACCATTGTTCCAACAGCGAAATAGTATAGTATGGCAGGTATTGCTGCTGCGATAATAATTTTAAGATAAGGTATGCCAGTAAATTCAGCCATTATAAAGGCTGCCGCACCCATTACCGGCGGCATGATTTGTCCTCCAGTTGAAGCTGCTGCTTCAACTGCACCGGCGAAGTATGGCTTATAGCCTGTTTTCTTCATTAGTGGTATTGTAAATGCCCCTGTAGTTACTGTATTAGCTACTGAGCTCCCTGAAATTGAGCCCATAAAACCTGATGCTACTACAGCAGTCATCGCAGGGCCGCTCTTGTAGTGTCCTGTAAGACCAAAGGCCATGTCGATAAAGAATTTACCTACACCTGTCTTTTCAAGGAAAGCACCGAAAAGAATAAACAGGAATACGAAGGTTGCCGATACTCCCAATGGTATGCCCATTATTCCTTCAAGTCCCATGTACATATGGGATACGATCCTTGTTAGGGAGAATCCTCTATGTGCAAGCACTCCAGGCATTTGAGGCCCAAAATATGCATAGGCTAAAAATACTATAGCCACTATTGGAAGCTCTGGTCCAACTACCCTTCTTGTTACCTCAAGTGTAAGAAGTATTGCCAGAATACCAAATACAAGGTCCATCGTGGTGGCGTTACCACCTTTTAAAGCCAGCTGCTCAGGGAACAAGAATACATAGCCAAATACTACAACTCCAATTGCCATCAGTATAAAGTCCAGTATTGATGGCTTTTCTTTGCTGGATTTCTTTCCTGCTGGATATAGAAGCAAACCTAGGATAAATGCAAAAATTATATGTAATGACCTTTGTTTATAGGATAGCAAGGTGCCAAATCCTGCGGTATAAAGATGGAAGGATGCCATGGCTATAGCAATAACAGTGCCAAATTTAGCTACGTTACCCTTAAGCTTTCTGAGCTTTGAAGTATCCTTATCAAACTCCTCCATCAGTTGATCTACATCCAATGCTTCTTTCTGGATTATGTCTTTTTCATCAGTCATCTAAACCCCTCCTTTGCTAGATAATTCATTAATGACATTTTTTGGGTTTTAAATTTGATCCCTTCCGTTGGTTCTGCAAAATCAAGGAAAGGGTATTCCTTTTCGCGAATTATTAATATATGGTTTGCTCGCACTGCACCAACCCTGTAAACAAGATCTGTTATTTTCATGTCAATGTTGTACAATCTAAATCCTTGCTCTGTTATCTCGAAATCATATGGTGATGTTGAAGGCAAGCCTGCTCCAAAGGATTGAAAAATAGTTTCCTTTAGAACAATGTCCCCGGATTGTATCTCATATGTCTCCCAAACTGGAGTCAGCTGGACGGAATGTGTGTACTTAACAGTAAAAAATTCCCCATCTCCTAATTTCCAGGACCTGAGTACTTCACCGGTCCTCATGTCTGAGGCTGTAAGAAAGTCCATCTTATAAAGGGAAGAAAACAATAAAAGTATGATTGCAGCTGCTGCAAGTATTTTAAAGAATAGTGGAAAGGTACTGATACTATCAGTACCTTTCCGTGAGGCTCTATTGTACACTTTTTACTTTATTCCCATCTCGTCGTAGTATTTTTGTGCTCCCGGATGAACGTCTATCGGCATACCAACAAGTGCTGTTTCAAGCTTTATGTCATTTCCTCTTGCATGAGTATCGATAATGACTTGTCTTTGCTCGTACATGCTCTTTGTCATGTTATAGACCAAGTCTTCGCTTAAATCTTCCGGAACGATAAGCATTGCCATAACAGCTGCTGCCACTACGTCTTCAGTTTGTCCCTTGTAGCTGTTTGCAGGTATTACTACCTCAGCGTAGAATGGATACTTGGCATTCAATGCTGCGATCTTGTCAGAATCAATAGCTACGACTACGATGTCGGCTGTCTGAGTTACCTCAGTTACCGCTGATGTTGGGACTGCACCTGTTACGAATGCCGCATCGATTTGCTTGTTCTTCAATTGATCAGCTGCTTCGTTGAAGGATAGGTAGTCAGCTTTAGCAAGGTCCGTATAGTCCAAGCCGTATTCTGCAAGCATTTGTCTTGCATTTACCTCTGTACCTGATCCAGGTGCTCCTACGGCAACTTTCTTGCCTGCAAGGTCAGCTATGTTCTTGATTCCTGATTCAGCTGTAGCTATCACCTGAGTAACCTCTGGGTAAAGCATTGCCATTCCTCTGATGTTGGTTATTTTGTCTTTTCCTGCAAAACTCTCGGTTCCTGTCCAAGCATAGTAAGTTACGTCATTTTGTGCGAAGGCAACTTCAGCTTCGCCTTGAGCGACCAGGTTTACGTTCTCAACAGACGCTCCTGTTGATTGAGCGTTAGCAGTAACTCCTGGGATATTCTCATTGAATATCTTAGCCATTGCACCGCCAAGTGGGTAATATGTTCCGCCTGTTCCGCCTGTTGCGATCGAAAGGAATACGTTCTCAACTGGTGGTGCAGGAGTTTCTGCTGGAGTCTCAGCCGGTGTTTCTGCAGGTGTTTCAGCTGGAGCCTCTGGAGCCTTTGGTGCGCATCCGATCAGCATAGTCATAGTAAGTACTAAAACCATCATTAAAGATAAAATCTTCTTGTTCATATTCTTCCCCCTTTTTAGTTTGTGCTGACTCAAGCTACTTCTTTAGCGAAGCAGCTTCATAAATATATTATAACTGAAAACCCGCTTGGATTCTACTCAAAATTTGTTGAATAGTTGAAATATTTGATATTTAGGCTATTTTAACCTCTCAATATGCAAATAATGAAAGACCGGACGATAATATCCGGTCTATGTTGATTCCTTAATCTTAAAGCTTTTCAATACCTCCCATGTATTTTTTTAATACATCGGGGATCAGGACAGATCCATCAGCTTGCTGATAATTTTCCAGTATAGCCGCAAATGTTCTGCCTACCGCAAGGCCTGATCCATTAAGTGTATGCAGATATTCAACCTTGCCTGTCTCAGTGCTTCTGAATCTGAGGTTAGCCCTTCGAGCCTGGAAATCCTCGAAGTTGCTGCAGCTTGATATCTCCACGTATCTTCCGTAGCTTGGCATCCATACCTCGACGTCATAGGTCTTTGCCGATGAGAAGCCAAGGTCGCCGGTGCTTAGCATTACTACTCTGTATGGTATCCCCAGACGTTTGAGAACTTCCTCTGCATTTGCCGTAAGCGTCTCAAGCTCTTCATATGATTTATCCGGATGGGCGAATTTTACCATCTCCACCTTGTCGAACTGGTGGTTTCTAATCAGGCCTCTGGTATCTCTTCCTGCTGAGCCGGCTTCTGCTCTGAAGCATGGTGTATATGCAGTGAAATATACTGGAAGGTCCTCCTCTCTAAGGATCTCATCTCTTAGAAGGTTGGTAAGTGGAACCTCTGCTGTAGGAACAAGGAAAAAGTCCTTCGCGGGAACATGGAACATATCCTCCTCAAACTTCGGAAGCTGTCCGGTTCCTATCATGCTGTCCCTGTTTACCATATATGGGGTTGCCATCTCCATATATCCATGGTTCTCCGTATGAAGATCCAGCATGAAGTTGACTATTGCCCTTTCAAGCCTTGCACCAGCGCCTCTGAATACACTGAACCTTGCTCCTGATATCTTTACTGCCCTGTCAAAGTCCAGTACTCCCAGTTCCGTTCCCAGATCCCAGTGGGCTTTAGGTTCAAAATCAAATTGTCTTGGTTCACCCCATTTTCTCATTTCAACGTTGTCAGCATCTGATTCTCCTTCGACAACGGTCTCATGAGGGGTATTTGGTATTTGCAGCAGAAGGGTTTTTATCTCATCGTCCACTTCCTTGACCCTTACGTCAAGTACCTTTACCTTTTCAGCAAGCTCCTTCATCTCTTCAAATATTGGGGCTACGTCCTTGCCTTCTTTTTTAAGTCTTGGAATCTCCTTTGACACTCTGTTTTGCTCAGCCTTCATTTCCTCGACTTCTACAAGAACGGTTCTCCTCTCTTCATCAAGCTTTAGCAGCTGCTCGATGGGGAAATTTCCGTGCCTCTTTGCAAGTGCCTTAAGCACGCCCTCTGAATCCATTCTTATTCTTTTAATATCCAGCATAATATCCCTCCTTGAAATAAAAAAACCCGTCCCTGTGATTAGGGACGGGAATATACCCGCGTTGCCACCCTAGTTGACCGTTTAAGGTCCACTCAAAGCACCATTGCTCAGGGCTGGATTCGACAGCTTATCCTACCGGTTCACACCGACCACCGGCTCTCTATGAGGAATTGCTGTGTACTATTTCCCTTCTTCGCAATATTTAATTAAAGCTAATTATATAGCACAATAATGTCAGATGTCAATACCTATTCAGTGTACTCCTTTATCACGACTGTCTTCGGCTCACTCATTCTCTTTATCCCAAGCTTTTCTGCCGCCTTCCTGTATATATCCGGATCTCCGGAGGTATATATCTCCACTCTCCCAAAGCCGTTTCTTTGAAGAAGCTCCAACTCGTGAAGCTGAGCTCTGATCGCCTTGGCTTGCTGAAAGCCAGGATTTATATAATTCAGGGAGGGGTCTATATCTAGGAAAATTTCCTCAACGATGGGATAATGAGTACAAGCCAGTACTATGTTGTAAACCTCGCCCTTGCCCTTTATACTGTTAAGGTGATGCTTGACGATGTCATAGGTAGCCTGACTGTCAAACTCTCCCCGATCGATCAGCGTTGCAAGATCCCTGCTCCCTTCGTTGAATACCTCTATCCCGGGTCTTCTTTCTCTGAGCATCCTCTCGTAGGATCCCATTTTTACGGTGAACTCAGTAGCAAAGATCGCAAGCCTTTCTGCTCCCATTTTATCTATATGGTCCACAGTAGGGGTTACGATGTCAACAACCGGAAAGGGCAGCTTGCCATTGAATCTCTTATGGATTGTTGAGATCGTGTTGCATGCTATTGCCGCCAGCTTTACCTCCCTCTCCTCAAGAAACTTAAGCATTGCCATGGTAAGAAGGTAGATCTCTTCCTCTGACCTGTTTCCATATGGGACATTTTTGCTGTCTCCAAGGTATATGATATCCTCTCCAGGCATCAGTTTTTGCATCGATGCCACGACGGTAAGACCTCCTATCCCGGAATCGATTACTCCTATTGGTTTCTTCATCAAATTCCCCCTCTATAGTGTCATGTCGCCTTTTTTTATGAAGCCTTTTCTTCTCATCCACTCGGATACTGAAAACGCTATTATCCCGGGGAATACGAAGTGCATCATCAGGATCAACAGAAATACATACGGGCTGGCACCCATAGTTTCTATCATTGCCAGCTGTCCTACAAGACCGCTTGTACCCATTCCTGCGCCTAAAGCGTTGCTTTCCATTTGCAGTATGTATGTAGATACTGGCCCAAGTATTGCCGAGGCCACTATGGCCGGTATCCAGATCAGCGGATTTTTTACGATGTTCGGTATCTGAAGCATAGAAGTTCCCAGACCTTGCGCTACAAGACCGCCATATCTGTTTTCTCTGAAGGAAGCCACAGCAAAGCCTATCATGTTGGCAGCACAACCTACGGTCGCTGCTCCTGCGGCCAGACCTGTCAGGTTCAAGGATATGGCAAGAGCTGCTGAGCTTATTGGCAGGGTAAGGACTATTCCCATTACTACGGATACGATTATCCCCATAGGGATTGGATGCATCTCTGTTGCCCTGTTTATTATAGCTCCAATGCCTGTCATAAATGCCGCTATGTACGGACTTATATAGCTTCCTACGAAACCACCGACAAGTATAGTTACCATAGGCACCAGGATAATGTCGAATTTCGTCTTACCGCTGACAAGCTTTGATATCTCCGCTCCGCACAGTGCTGCCACAAAGGCTCCCACTGGCTCTCCTGTCCTAATGATAGCCGATGCTCCGTCAAAGGATATACTCCCAGCTCCGATAGCACCTGCTGCCGCTGCTGCGAATATCCCAAGTGGTGGTGCTCCGACGCTGTAGGCGACTCCCACTCCTATTGCAGGCCCCATTAACCTCTGGGCGACATTCCCGAATAGGATCAGGGGCTCAAGACCTCCATAGGTCCCTATCTGTTTGATTATTAGACCTATAAGCAGGGAGGAGAACAAGCCTAAAGCCATTCCGTTTAGGACCTTTACGATATAGTCCTGGATTCCTGTTGCTTTCCTTGACATTTGCTAACCCCTCTCAATAGATTATTCCCACCTCAGGTCCTTGCCGTAGAACTTCAGTGGTATGAACTTATCAAAAATCCTTGAAAAAACTCTGTCGGTGTATATCTCAGAAATTTCATTGGGCGTAAGGTTTGTTGATATAATGGTTTTTTTGCCCGACAATAGTCTGGTATTTACTATGTTGAATATCTCGGCGTTGGTAAAGGAGTTTGAAACCTCAGTTCCAAGATCGTCTACTATTAAAAGATCTGCATCAAAGAGCATAGAGTATTCATAGTCTGTCATATCGCTTTCATCACGCCTGAACCTTCTTCTCTCGAGAATATCCAGAATAGTAAATGCAGTCTGGTATATTACTATCTTGTTCCTGTCTAAAAGAGCTTTGGCTATACAGTTGCAAAGAAACGTCTTCCCTAGACCTGTTGTTCCGTAGAATAGAAGGTTTTCACCGTTGTCCTCGTCGAAATTGCCGATAAAGCCCTCGGCATAGCCTGCGATATCTGCCATGTTTTCCCTTGGGGTGAGTGCCTCCCCCTCGAAAGGTTTATCTGAAAACAGATCAATATTAAAGCTCTGAAAGTTCTCCTTATGGAGTATCCTATCCAGATTGGACATCTGATAGGCTCTGTTTATCATCTCCTGCTTCAGACACTTGCATCTGGTTCCGTCTTCAAGATAGCCTGTATCTTTGCATTGGCTGCATTGATATTTTGGCTCCAGATAGTCAGCGGATATGTTTTCCTCCGTCAGGAGATATGCCTTCTCCATTTTCAGTGCCTCGATACGCTCCTGAGTCTTGATAACTAGATCCTCCGCAGCTTCGGTGCTCCCCAGAACAGCCTTGGCCATACGGATTCCTGTTCTTCTTATTTCATCATCTATCTCCCTGACTCTGGGAAGTCTTCTGTATACCTCCTGCTGTCTCTTCTCCAGTGCTCTCTGACTGTTGTCTCTTCTCTGTTCATATATTCTCTGGATGTCTGCCTTTGTTCTGCTATTCATCAGCTTCATCCCTTCCCTTCAGCCTGTGGGCTTCTCTTTTCTTCCTTGCAATATCCTCCAGCTCTGAGGCCGAGTATTTTGACGACCTCTGCTCGAAGTTGTGGAACCTGGTCTTGTAGCTTTGTCTTGTATTTCGTTTCACTTCCGTCCTTGGTGTCTGTTTCTCAGGCGGTTTGTCTCTTTCCTCAACATCCTCCACAGTTCTGAAGCCCTTCTTATGCCAATCGCTGATGACTCCATCAATATAGTTTATGGTTGGATACTGAACCTTGCTGGAGGCTTCACAGCCCTTTAATACCATTTCCATGGAGTAGCCGTACTCATCAAACCATTTAGATATTAGCTTATTGTCTCCCTCATTGAAGCCCTTATTGGAGAGTCCTACAGCCTTCATAACCTTGTGGTACCTGTGAAACCTCTGGTCCTCTCTGGCCAGGTACTCTTCAACTGAATCCATCGTAGTCAGTCCCATGTCGTACCAGTTTCTTACAATGCCCTCTATATAATTGAGCTGCTTTTTACCCTTGGCCTCAACTCCGTACTGAAAGGCCTTTTCTATTACATCCGGATCCATATTGTAATCGTAGAACCAGTCCAGTATCTTCTTTTTTTCAATTGCCTGGGTTTGCCTTCTCATGATATCGTCTATCCTGTTGAACATGGTGTTTATCATAGGGTTCTTAAGTGCACCCACAAGGTCGTCAGCCCAGGATTTCTTCTCTTCCTTTTTCACTTGAACCGGCTTAGCCATTAGATTATTTCTGATATACAGCTGCTTAAGGCTTAGAAATTTTATCTGGTAATTAACATCGTCTTCGCCGCTTTTTTCAACTATCCCCTTGTTTTCCCAGAAATCCCACGCTCTTAGAACATCCTCCAAGGGAACGTCCAGATGCTTTGCTATGGTTTGATTAGTAAGCTCCAGCGAAGCATCCCTGTCATGGGCATACTTAAAGCCCAATAGATATACCTTGACGTAGGTCCCGTTAGCCATTGGCATGAAATCATTGAGGAATATATTTTCAATAGGTGTGTCACCCAGGTCCATATCAGTGGTCTCAAGCTTGAATCCCATCCTGCGTCTCAGCTCCTTTTCCTTGAAAGATACACATCCTTGGTCAATTTCATTTCGTAAATATAATTATATATCTTTTCCCCGTCAAATACAAAGCATGATTTCCATCTAATTAGCTCCGGGTCTGAGCGGTCAATTCCCTGGTCGGGAAACGGGTCCAGATAGTATGCTGTTTTCTTGAATCCAAGCTTTTCATATACATGGATAGCTCTTTCATTGAACTCTGCTACCTCAAGAAGTAGAGCCTTCATCCTTAGTTTTTCGAAATAATAGGGAAGAAACGTCTCCAGCGCTTCTGTCCCAAGCCCTTTATTGATTTTATCCGGGTCAAAGACGATGCCAAGAAACGCTGTCCTTTTGAAAGGTCTTTTATTCTTGATCCCCATATAGCCTACTAGTCTTCCATCCTTGTCCCGTACTGAAAAGTAGCTGTTCCTCCAATTGAAGGTCTTGAACCTGAACCAGGTCTTCACCTCAGTATCGTTTATATACGGGAAATTATAGTCTGCGAGGAGCTTGCTTTTATGCTGTCCCCACGATCTCATGTCGTAAGCATCTTCCATTGTAAGTGGTGCAAGCTTAAGGTTTTTTCCCTCCAGCTCCAAGTTGATTCCTCCTTAAAGGGGTACCTGAGACTGGTCTCCGGTACCCCTGCCATGATACATTTCATTTAATTCAACACTGGTGCAAAGCTCGATTAACTGATCAGTCAGTATCGATGAATTTCTCCATATTAAGGAACTTTGTGTATTCCTGCTTGAATACCAGCTCTATACTTCCGGTAGGACCATTCCTGTGCTTTGCAATGATTACCTCACCGATGTTTTTCTTTTCGGATTCCTTGTCGTAGTACTCATCCCTGTAAAGGAACAATACTACGTCAGCATCCTGCTCTATGGCACCGGACTCCCTAAGGTCAGATAGTATGGGTCTGTGGTCGCTTCTTAGCTCGGGAGCACGTGACAGCTGCGATAAAGCAAGGACAGGACACTCCATTTCCTTTGCAAGACCCTTTAACCCTCTTGATATTGCTGATATCTCCTGTTGCCTGCTTTCCACTCTGCCGTCAACCTGCATCAGCTGAAGGTAGTCGACTACGATCAGGTCAAGTCCCTTCTCGACTTTAAGCCTTCTGCATTTGGCCTTCATCTCCATCATGGATATTCCTGCGGTATCATCGATATATATCTCCATCCTGGATAGAGGTCCCATGGCGTTTACCACCTGGATCCACTCATCATCAGCCAGGTTTCCACTGATTATCTTTTGAAGATCGACGTGGGCTGTTGAGCTTATTATTCTCTGAACCAGCTGCTCCTTGGACATTTCAAGCGAAAATATTGCTATCTTTCCGCCTCCCTTAAGGGATGCATTGGTTGCGATATTTACTCCAAAGGCGGTTTTTCCCATTGATGGTCTTGCTGCAAGAAGAACTAGATCTGATTTTTGAAGACCTGACAGCTTTCTGTCCAGATCTGAGAAGCCGGTGGTAAGGCCTGTCAGACCACCCTTGTTGGCAGCTCTTTCCTCAATCTGTGCGAAGCTCGATAGCAGCACCTCGCTTATGGGGACTATCCCTTTCTTGTGTGCACCCTGAGTTATGTCAAATATATTCTTCTCGGCCTTCTCGATTATTGCATTGACCTCTTCGCTGTTCTCATAGGCCAATCCCATTATTTCGTTGCTGGACCTTATCAGCTTTCTTAAGGTGGATTTTTCCTCCACTATATTACAATAGTATTTTGCATTTGCTGTTGTGGCAATGCTGCCGGACAAATTGGCAAGATAAGTAATCCCGCCGACAGCTTCAATAGTCCCCCTCCTCTTCAGTTCTTCCGAGAGGGTTATGATATCGACAGGTTCGTTTCTGTTGTTCAAAACAAGCATAGCCTCAAAGATCTCCTGGTTTGCTTCCTTATAGAAGTCGTCAGGACGTATAGTCTCTATGGCTGTATTGATTGCCTCCTTGTCCAGGAGCATAGCTCCGAGGACAGACTGCTCCGCCTCCAGGCTGTGTGGAGGTATTCTGCCAAGTCCAGTATCCAAAAAAATCACCTCTTATATAGTAACTACGTTCACCTTCAACTTAGCTGATACCTCCGGGTAGAGCTTAAGGTCGACCTCTGCAGCTCCTGCGTTCTTTATATTGTCCTTCATCTCTATCTTTCTCTTATCAATATCGACTCCATGCTGCTCCTTGAGAGCTGCTGCAATGTCCTGCGAGGTTATGGATCCAAAAAGTCTTCCTCCGCTGCCGCCCTTTGCTTTTACCTCTACAGTTAGTTTTTCCAGTCTTTCCTTCAGAGACTTTGCCTCTTCAAGCTCCTGCTTCTTTTTGGCTGCCTCCTGTTTCTTTGCTTCCTCCCATTTCCTAAGGTTTTCTGATGTAGCTTCTATCGCTATGTTTCTTGGAATCAGGTAATTTCTGGCATAGCCGTCCTTTGAGTTGACAAGATCTCCCTCCTTGCCCATGCCCTTTACTTCCTTTAGCAAGATTACCTTCATTTCTTTTCACCTTCCTTTAAGAATTTGCCTATTATATCTATCAACAGTTTTTCTGCATCGTTCATCGAAAGCTTCTCTATCTGTGCGCCTGCACTTGTCAAGTGACCTCCTCCTCCAAGCTTCTCGAGGATAAGCTGAACGCTTATGTTACCCAGAGACCTTCCCGAAATGTGTATTTTATCCTCAAGTTTGCTAAGCACGAAGGAAGCCTCCACATCGTTTATGTTCAGGAGCTCATTTGCAGCCTGAGCTGCTATTAGTATGGAGTCCTCGTTGGTAACCTCCAGTCTTCCAATTGCAATTTTATCGTAAACCATCTTCGCGGACCTTACGACCTCAGCCTTGTTTATAAAGGTGCTGAAGTCATCCCTGAAAAGCTGCTTTACAACAGTAGTATCTGCTCCCGCCCGCTTTAGGACCGAAGCAGCTTCAAAGGTCCTCACCCCTGTCTGGAAGCTGAAGTTCTTTGTATCTACAGTTATCCCAGCAAGCATGGCCTCAGCCTCAAACTTAGTCAGATTTGTCTCATCACTCATGTATGTCAAAACCTCCGTAACCAATTCAGAGGTCGATGAAGCATAGGGCTCCAAATATGTCAGTACCGGGTCTTTTACAAACTCAGCCCCTCTTCTGTGGTGGTCTATTACAACTACCTTGTGGGTCCTTTCCAGGAGCTCAGGTGCCTCTGTAAGACTAGGTTTGTGATTATCCACTACTATCATAAGATCCTTTTCGTCGATGATCTCCAGTGCAGCCTCGCCATTGATAATTTTATCCTCGAGCTCCGGTGCCTCCTGTCTCATCCTGTCCATAAGGTTTCTTATTGATGGATTTTCTCCATTGAGGACCAGAAAAGCCTTTTTATCTCTGTTCTCGACTGCTCTCATTATTCCAATGGATGATCCTATGGAGTCCATGTCGGGATTTTTATGCCCCATTACGAATACCATCCCTGACTGGTCTATAAGCTGCCTAAGAGCATCTCCTATAACCCTTGCCTTAACCTTGTTTCTTTTTTCCATTGCCTTTGACTTACCGCCATAAAAATCAAAGGAGTTCCCAATATTTACAACTGCCTGATCACCACCACGACCAAGGGCAATGTCGATTGCAGCATTAGCATTTCTATAAGAATCCAGCAGTGTCTTTCCTGCCTGACAGGCTCCGATGCTCAGGGTTATGGGTATAGTGTTCCCCATATTAAGATCTCTTATCTGATCCAGAAGGTCAAATCTTTTTGTCTTAATATCCATTAAGCCATTATGATCCACCAGAACAAGGTATTTGTCGTTTTCATATTTTCTAACCAGTCCGTTATATTTTCCAAAGTAAGAGCTAATCAGCTTGTCGATCTCAGCAAGTACCATCGGTCTGTGGGTATCAGGCGTGGAGTTTTTGACATCATCATAATTATCGACATTTATCAGGGCTACTATGGTCTTTTCATCTGTGTACATTTTTAGAAGCTTCTGATAATCAGTGTCCTCGACCCAATATAGCATTGTTATGTTGCCCTTGGTAAAGCTTCCCTTGCCCTCAATAAAGTTTGGCAGTACCTTGAAGCACTTATCCATGTAGCTTATATCAAGCGGTTCATTTTCCTTCTTCCTGCTCAGCTCAGTGATGTTAAAGGTTGGTATCAGCTCACTTATGGACCTGTTTAAGACATCTCCTCCTCCCATCAACTCGAGGAATGGGGTGTTGTACCATGTGACATTACCTACATCGTCAATAAATGATAATGGAAATGGCATGTTGAATATGGCATGCTTTGCAGCAGAATCAAAGGTATGGGAAAGCCCCTCTATGTATTTTGCAAGTTCCCGGTTCTTCTCTTCGATTTTCCTGTGGGTATGGAAAACCATATACCCAACCACAAGCGCCATTACAAAGGCGACGATAGGCTGGAAAAAAGCCAGGATCAAAACCAATAGAGCCATGATGATCAGATATATTCTGTTGTCTGCCCATGTGTATAGCTTGTCTTTCATCTCAATCCTCCTACCTGGGTTTTCTTCTCCTAAGCTTTCTAAAGTCCAATACTATATCTGCTCCTCCGAGCAATGATATTATAGTAAGCATCGGAGACAGCATTACGAGGATAAACATGAGTACTCCCCTTGCTATGCTGTTCATTTTAAGCTGAAGCAGGTAATAGTCTGTTACGGCAAGTCCTTGTATGATGAATACTGTGCCTACAAGTACGATCAGGTTCATGAATATCACGTCGTAAAATCCCGTATCGAAGGATTTCACTGCAAAAAGTCCGATAAAAACCACCAACATTCCTATCCCAAAATTGTTGGGCACCGTAAACCTGTGAAGCCAGGGCATTGGTAGTATGCCTATCCCAAGGGCTCTTAAAAGTCTTACTGAAAAAAGATAGTTTAGGTAGCTGACCACAAAGGAAAGCACCATAAGGATCGCCGGTAGGATGAGTATGAGATAGGAATACGCATCTTCAAGCATAGTCCTTGTCTTGTCCAACTCGTAAACACTCATGCCCATTCCCTCGAGCATTTCGAGCTGCATAAATAGGGTCTCCCGAAAGGTCTCCTCCACCTGCTTGACTACACTTGTCCCTGTTGCGTTCCCAAATAGTGCAAATAATAGCATAGTACTGGCGAAGAAGACTATTGAGCCTGTTGCAAGAACCTCCAGGGGTCTTCTCCTCTTTCTCATACTATAGGTCATTCCTACAGCCATTGGGCCAAACATCCCTATTACTACCAATGCACTTGTAAAGTCGGAGACCAATCCAATCACTGCAGCCGTTATTGCCATAAGCAGTCCCATATTGACGAGACCGTGCTTTACTCCGTATATTACGAAGCCCAGCGGAAACAATATAAGCAGGAACGGGAAAAAATAGATGGCTATAAGTCCCCCAAGAACCTCCATCCCCAGTATCCCTGCACCTTCAATTATGGGTATCATCCATTTGTTGTCCTTGTTCAAGTGTTTCACCCCGTGTTTTTTAGTGCTTCCTTTGATTATATTATATATTAGAAGTGAAGGAAAGTGTTACATAATCGGAATTACTCTTATCCATAAAAACAAGAAAAGAGAGGTTTCCCTCTCTTAGTCTGCGCTGTAAGGCAGCAATGCCACTTGTCTTGCTCTTTTAACAGCTATTGTAAGCTGTCTTTGGTGCTTGGAGCAGTTTCCTGAAATTCTTCTTGGGAGGATCTTTCCTCTTTCAGTGATGTATTTCTTAAGCTTGCTCACGTCTTTATAGTCTATGTGTGTAGATTTGTCAGCGCAAAAGCTGCACACTCTTTTTCTTGGTTTGAACCTTCTTTGCATCCTTTTCCCCTCCTTAATTAGAATGGAATATCGTCATTGTCGGTTGGGTGGAAGCCATCCATTTCAGGATAATCAAGGCTGTTGTTGTTAAAGCTTGAGGAGGTCTTATTTGTGTTCTCTCCCCACTCAAGGAACTCTACGCTGTTAGCCACCACGTCTGTGGTGAATACTCTCTTGCCGTCCTTGTCGTCGTAGCTGCCAGTCTGAATTCTTCCCTGTATGCCTACCAGCTTACCTTTATTGAGAAAGTTGGCGCAGTTCTCTGCCTGCTTTCCCCAAACGACTATTCTGATGAAATCAGCAGTCGGTTGATTTTTCGATTCCATTTCTTGTTTTTTATCTCGTGAAAGACCTTTGTCAACAGCAATCGTGAACGTGGATACGGGTGTCCCTGAATTTGGAATATATCTTAGTTCGGGATCTCTCGTGAGTCTTCCTATCAATGCAACATTATTCAAGTCATTCACCGTCCTTTGGATTACTCTTCCTCTTTAACGATCATATGTCTCATAATGCCTTCTGATATCTTTGCAATTCTGTCGAACTCCTTAACTACTTCCGGGTTTGACTCGAAGTTGATCAGTACGTAGTACCCTTCCGCCAAATCATCGATCAGATATGCAAGCTTTCTCATTCCCCACTCGTCTTGTGTTGTTATAGTACCGCCTGTTTCAATGATTCCCTTGAATCTCTCTAAAAGCGCTACTCTTTTTTCTTCCTCGAAATTTGGGTAAAAGATTACCATAGCTTCATATTTTCTCATGTATTTCACCTCCTTATGGACTATCGGCTCTATCCTTATGATAGAGCAAGGAACACTGAAGTATTATACCACAGCGGTTTTGCCTTGGCAATAACAATGATACCCTTCTTTACACAAATTTTACAGCCTAAGTAGATTAATTTTAACATTAAAAGCCTATAATTACATTAATAAATAATATAAAAGAGGATGATATTATGAGAAGCAAATTTGATCAGGATCTTGAAAAGCTTAACTCTGAGCTTACAGAGATGGGAAATCTAATTGAAAGCTCCATAGAAGCTGCAGTAACCGCCCTAAAAGCGCAGGATGTGGAGCTGGCTAAAAGAGTTATTGCAGGCGACAAGGAAGTAAACGACATGGAAAGAGCTATCGAGGACCTCTGTCTTAAGCTTATACTTAGACAGCAACCCGTAGCAAGAGATTTAAGGCTCATTTCATCAGCTTTAAAGATGATAACGGATATGGAGAGGATCGGGGATCAGTCTGCTGATATTTCAGAGATCACTATCAGACTTGCAGACCAGAAGTACCTTAAGGAGCTTGTTCACATCCCTCAAATGGCGGATGCGACTATCAAAATGGTCAGGGACAGCATTGACGCCTTCGTGAAGAGGGATATTGAGCTTGCTAAAAGCGTCATTTATTATGATGATATAGTCGATGACCTTTTTAATGTGATCAAGGATGAGCTGATCAGCTATATCAAGGATGGCATAGGTTCAAGTGAGCAAGCTATCGATCTTATGATGATAGCAAAATATTTCGAAAGAATTGGCGACCATGCACAAAACATTGCGGAATGGGTATACTTTGCTATAGCAGGTGACCATTTCACAAGGAGTTGATCATATGAAGCTGATATACTGTGTTGAGGATGACGAGAGCATAAGAGAGCTGGTTTTGTATGCCCTTAAAAATGAGGGCTATGATGCTGTTGGCTTTGAATCAGATGATGGGCTTTTCACGGCTCCTGTACCTGATCTTGTACTGCTCGATATCATGCTGCCAGGTGCAGACGGCTACAGTATATTGAGGCAGCTTCGAAGGGAATCCCGTACCCAAGGGGTCCCCGTTATTATGTTGACCTCTAAAACCAGTGAATTTGACAAGGTAAGGGCGCTTGATATGGGTGCTGATGACTATATTGCAAAGCCATTCGGGGTAATGGAGCTTCTTTCCAGGATAAGAGCAGTCTTAAGGAGGGCTCAGCCAAAGTCAGATGCCGATGCTATCTCCATAGGCGATGTAAGCCTTGACTACGAAAAACACATGGTTACGGCAGGAGGCAAGGAAATAGTGCTTACTCCCAAGGAATTTGACCTATTACATTATCTTATGAAAAATTCAGGATTGGTGCTTACCAGAGACAAGATAATGAATGAGGTTTGGGGCTTTGATTTTGAGGGTGAATCCAGAACGGTGGATGTTCATATCAGGACTCTCAGGATGAAGCTTGGGGATTCAGGTGAATTTGTCCAGACCGTACGGGGAGTTGGCTACAAGTTTGGAGGATGATTTATGGAGAAGAGGATCTATGCGTATCTAGCTGTAATTGTAACTATAACCATGGCCATAACCACGGCGGTAATGGCCTTTATAGTATATGATTTGGCAAGAGGCCCTGGAAGTATAGAAAATCTAAGCTTCTTTGAAGTGCTGATGTCGATGTTTCCCGCTGCAGTAGGTGTTTTGGTTCTGCTTTTGGTGACATTATACCTATTATCTCACCGCCTTGCTGACAGACTTATGGCTCCTATTAAAAGAATAGCTTCAAGCGTAGAGAGCATATTGTCGGGGAAGCCAGTGGCAGAGGTTTCTGTTTACCCGGAAGTAAGACCCTTCGTAGATACCATCGACAGACAGAAAAAGCAGATCGACCTTGCATTGCATGAAATGAGGGAGGCAGAGAAGGTTAGAAGAGAATTCACTGCCAATGTATCACATGAGCTTAAGACTCCGCTGACTTCAATAATTGGCTATGCTGAAATGTTGCAGAATGGAGTTTCGGACTCCGAGGACTCTAAAAGATTTGCAGGAGTGATCCATAAGGAGGGCTCACGACTTTTGGAGCTTATAGATTCAGTTATCAGTCTCTCGAGGCTTGAGGATTCAAATGCCATTAAGACCTTTGAAAATCTGGAGCTATATGGCATAGTCCAGGATCTCGTCGAGAAGCTCAGCTTTTCTGCCAAGGAAAAATCTGTGGAGCTATCCATTGTAGGCTCGCCCCTCCAGGTTCGCGGAGACAGGAGAATGGTACAGGATCTTATTTTTAATCTTGTAGACAATGCCATCAAATACAACCGAATTGGAGGAAGTGTTACAGTCAGCATTTCAGATGAGGGTACCTATGGAGTGATGAGGGTTACCGATACAGGAATCGGCATTCCAAAGGATGATGTCGAAAGAGTCTTTGAGAGATTCTACAGGGTTGATAAAAGTCGTTCAAAGAAAGCCGGGGGTACTGGCCTTGGTCTTGCGATAGTTAAACATATAGTAGAGTTTCACGGAGGAACTGTCCTTCTCGATAGTGAAGTAAACAAGGGGACTACTATCACAGTAAAGCTCCCTAAATAAAGTCATTGAAAATCCGCAGGGCCAAAGCCCTGCGGATAAATTTTAAATATAGACTATTTCATTGCTTCCTTTATAACCTGGGCAAGTCGTTTCATTCCCTCAACGATAAGCTCGTCGCTCATGGCTGAGTAATTAAGTCTCATGCAATGTTCATTTCCTCCGTTGGCGAAGAATGAACCTCCCGGTACAAATGCAACATGCTTTTCGAGAGCCTTTACTGCCAACTCTCTGGTGTTGATGTAGTCAGGCAGCTCTACCCATGTGAACAAACCACCCTGTGGTCTTGTGAACTTCACGCCCTCAGGAAACTCCTCATCCATTACCTTAAGCATAAGATTTCTTCTTCTAAGATAGGTTTCCTTGATCTTTTCTATATGCTCCTCAATATTGTAGTTATCAAGGAATGTCGCTACCTCGATCTGAGATATGGTACTTGATTGAAGATCGGCGCCTTGCTTGACCAGTATGAATTTGTTCAGGATCTCAGGAGATGCCGCTACCCAACCAAGTCTTAGGCCTGGACAGAATATCTTTGAGAAGGTTCCAAAGAACACTACTCTTCCCTCTGTGTCATAGTGCTTTATTGCAGGCAATATTTCTCCTTCAAATCTCAACTCGCCATATGGATTGTCTTCAACTATTACAATGTCATATTTATTAGCAAGCTCTACAAGCTTCATTCTCTTTTCAGTTGACCATGTTTTTCCTGATGGATTCTGGAAATCTGGTATAACGTAGATATACTTGACATTCTCAGTATTCTTAAGAATTTCTTCAAGCTCCTCCATGTTCATTCCGTCATCCTCAAGCTCAACGTCTATAAATTTCGGCTCGTAGGCTTTGAATGCATTAATAGCTCCAAGATAACTTGGTTTTTCAACGATTATAACGTCCCCAGGATTGATGAATACCTTAGCTGCAAAGTCCAGACCTTGTTGTGATCCACTTGTAACAAGAACGTCATTAGCAGTCATATGGACATGTACCTTCTCCATCCTTCTGGCGATAGCTTCCCTCAGCGGCTGATATCCCTCTGTGGGACCATACTGCAGCGCTTTGGAACCGTGCTTCTCTATTACTTCCTTGCTGATATGTATCATCTCTTCGACTGGGAACAGCTCAGCTGCCGGCAGTCCGCCTGCGAAGGAAATGATTTCAGGTCTTTGGGTCAGTTTAAGTAGCTCTCTGATTTCAGAGGCCTTGATATTTTCCATTCTCTTTGCAAATTTCAATTGCATGGCATACACCTCCATTTTAAATCGGAAAACCTTTTCCCGTCTATACTTATATATTATCACCTTGCATGAACGCTTGTCTATATCAAAAATTACAAAAATGCAGAGCTGCTGGATATTATACCCAGCAGCCGATTCTACAGTACCAACTCTGCTTTATCACTATCTCCGAAGTATCTGTACAGATCATATGGAGAAAATATCCCTTTATCAGTTACCACTCCGCTTACAAGATGTGGTGGTGTGGCATCAAAGGAAGGATAAAATCCTTTTACTCCTTCCATGGCAGTTCTGACTCCCATGGCCTGAAGGACAAAATCAGGATCTCTTTCTTCAATAGTTACTGTTTTGATTGTCTCATGTCCTCTGTCCGGGACTCCCGTTACAAAATAAGGTACTCCCATATACTTCGCAACGATGGCTATTTGGAAGGTACCAATCTTATTTACCACGTAACCATCCATACATATGGCATCGGCAGCCGATGTGAATAAATCAACGCCTTTTCTCTCCATGACGAATGCAGGCATGTTATCTGTAATTACCGTAACGTCAAAGCCCTGATCATAAGCTACACTTGCAGTCAGCCTTGCACCCTGGAAGTACGGCCTTGTCTCTGGAACAAACAGCTTTATGTTCTTTCCTCTGACTTTAGCTTCCCTTAACATCATTCCAACTATTGTTTCTCCGAAGCATTGGGTCATTACAGTGCCTGTTTCAGGGAACATGTCCACAAGGTTTTTTGCCACCAGGCCAACTCTTGCATATCTTTCATTTGTTACCTTAATGGTATGCTCGAATATAACCTGATCCAACTTCTCATCCAGATCGATGGAGGATCTCGCAGCTTCCAGACAACCATCGACGATAAGCCTCATCCTCTTTGCGGTTGTCGGCCTGGCACTTGCTATTGTGTCAGCTGCTTCATCAAGGAACCTTAGCTTGGATTCTCTGGTCATATTTCTAGCCTCGTAAGCCGCCAAGGCCATACCCATACCTGCAGCAAGAAACGGGCCTGCGCTCTGGGTTACCATGTCAGTCACTGCCTTAGCCACCTCTTTGTGACTTTCACAAATCTCGAATCTCTTTTCTGCAGGATAAATCCGTCTGTCCAGGATCCTGACCTTGCCATCCTCATACCAGGCTACATTGTTATATTGAAGCATAAATGCTAAGTCTCTGTCCTCTCTATGCATCCTCTACCTCCTACATAGCGCCTACTATCGATGTAATCAACCGTTCCAGCTTATCCTTCGCTTTTCTGCCCTCCAGGTCAACTTCCTCTGTGGTGACCGGCTGGTCAAGAACTCCAGCCGCCATGTTTGATATAAGAGAGATACCAAGGACCTCCATGCCGCAATGAGCCGCAGTTATAGCCTCGGTCACGGTTGACATTCCAACTGCATCTCCTCCAAGTATCCTCATTGCTCTTATCTCGGCAGGTGTTTCAAATTGAGGGCCTGTTGCGTAGAAATAAACTCCCTCTTTAATTTCTATTCCCTGGTTCTTTGCCTCAGCTTTAGCGAGCTCTCTGAGGGTCTTAGTGTACATATTGGAGACGTCAAAGAATCTGGATCCAAGCTCAGGGATATTTGGTCCTCTTACAGGACTTGCTCCGGTAAGCTTGATGTGGTCGGATATTAACATTACATCTCCGGGTTTGAAGTCGGTATTGATTCCACCGGCTGCATTTGTTAGGATCACCTTTTTTACGCCCAAAAGCTTAAAGACTCTCATGGGAACCGCAAGTCTCTCAAACTCATAGCCTTCGTAGTAGTGGAACCGACCGCTCATGCAAACCACTTTTTTCCCATTTAGGGTCCCTATAAGAAGCTCGCCAGCGTGGGAATCTACGGTAGACATTAAAAAATTAGGTATCTCCTTATACTTGATTATTATCCTATCTTGTATAAGCTCTGATATTCCCCCCAATGCTGAACCGAGAACAAGCCCGATCCCGATTTCTCCTCCAGCTCGCTCCTGGATATACTCTGCAGCCTTCTTGTAATATTCATAAGCATATTTCATCAATTTTCACTTCCCCCTAATAACAAACCTTCCTCAAGTATAGCAGATTAATCCATAAAATCCATCCCTATAGGGCAAGATTGTAAATTTTGAGAACATCCTCTTTTTCAAGGACCTTAAAGGCTCCGATCGGTCCCATAAGAACAGCTTTTTCTGCCATTAGCTCAAGGTTATCCATGGGTATGTCTCCTTCTGAGAATGTCCTTGGAAGACCGATTTTAGTCAGGAATTCCTCAAATCTGTTGATGCCCTCTAAGGCAAGCATCTCATTTGATTTACCAGCATCCGATACACCGAATACCTTTGTCGCAAAACGGCTGAATCTTTCCGGGTTGGTCCTGTATACGTATTTCATCCATGCAGGGAAGATTATTGCCAGACTGTCTCCGTGGGTAGTACCATAAAGAGCGCTTAATTGATGGGCTATCCTGTGACTTGCCCAGTCATCATCCCTGCCAAGGCCTAAAAGTCCATTATGGGCTAGGGTTCCTGAGAGCATGATCTCTGCTCTTGCATTATAGTTCTTGGGGTCTTTCTTAAGAATATAGGCATTTTTTATTACATTCCTCATGGTGCCTTCACTGAGCTCATCAGTAAGATTAACGCCCGGAGTGTTTGTAAAGTATCTTTCAAATATATGAGAAAGTATATCCATGACCCCGGCAAAGGTTTGATTATCCGGCAAGGTCATTGTATACTCGGGGTCCATTATTGCGAAGGTTGGTCTTAGAAGGTCATTGTCAACTGAATGCTTAAGCTGTTCTTCCTCGTTAGTGATTACACTGCCCATGCTCGTCTCGCTGCCTGTGGCAGGAAGAGTAAGAACGACTCCAACAGGAAGTGCTCTTTCTACCTTAGCCTTCCCCATATAGAAGTCCCAGATATCTATATCAGTAAGTGCTCCAAGAGCTATTGCCTTTGCTGAATCTATAGCACTTCCGCCGCCTACCGCAAGGACAAGGTCAATATTCTCTTTCTTAGCAAGCTCTATGCCTTCTCTTACAAGCGAAAGCCTTGGATTTGGAGCTACTCCTCCCAGCTCAAAAACCTTTGCTCCAGTCATGTGGAGCTGCTCGATCACATCCTGATACACACCATTTTTCTTAATGCTTCCACCACCATAATGGAGTAAAATTCTGTTGTATTTGCCATCTATAATTCGGCTCAGCTTGGAAACGCTTCTTTTTCCGAATTTGATCATTGTTGGGGTATAAAAGCTAAAATTCTTCATAATAAAACTCCTCTCTTGATTTGGGCTAGTGTATGTATACCCAAGCAGAGAGGAGTTATAGTTGCATTTATTGATTCCAGTGCCTTTGATTGTATATCTCATCTATTATGGTCCGCAGGTTATTGTCCCTGAGTCTTCCTGTTGTTGAGGTATAAATGGCTCCACTGTTTTCATATGCGCCGTCACCTATCAACATTTCAATGAACTCCCTGAATATGCTTAAATCGCTCGATGAAGGTGGGTTTTCTTTAAGCCCAGCCACCGCATCGGTAAATATTGATCCTTGGAGTCTCGATGGATAGAACCTCTTATCTCTAAGTCTTTCTAGTGCCTTATCATAGTCCTCAAAGTATATATCCAGGAAAACAAGGGTGTCCGGCACATAGCTTTCCAGTTTTTCCAAGGCGGCCCTTGCAGCCTTCCAGTCCTTTTTGGCTCTGTGGAACCTGAATTCAATATATTTTGAATCATCATTCTTGAGATTATCAAGGGACTCTATGACTTCAAGTACAATCTTCTCGTTTTGAAGCAACTCCTCTGAAGTCATATCCTGCAGGATGATCCTCATTATGTCAGATTTCAACCTTGAGTCAATTATTGAATCAGATAAAATAAAGGCTCTCTCCAAATTTTTCTCTCCCAGCTTCCAGCCTAAACCATAAAGCTTTGCCAAGCTTGTTATTGCTTCAACATTTTCCGGGTCTTCTAGAAGAATATCCTCATAGTGCTGAATTGCTTCCGGATATTTCATCCGTGCGACGAGTCTTTGACCTTCAGATAATTCACCTGGCATTATTACGCTTGGAAGGCTGTCATAATATGTCCTCATCGGGAGACTGCTTGTTATTAATCCATTGTCCTTTGTATAAGCATTTACAGTTATTGGGTACTCAACTCCAGGGAGGAACATCCCGAGAATTGCACCTGGTCCCAGGATCCTGTCATTTCCTTCTCTCGTTAATCCACCGCTGGCATATAGAAGCTCTGACACCTTAAATTTTGCTGTATCACTGGTAAATCTTATCTCTCCTTCTACAGACTCGATAGCTCTTCTGAAGTATCCGCCTGATTTATTGATGGGGTCTGTAAATACCACAGGCTCAACTGTATAATAAGCTGCTCCTGGAACCTCCTCCCACCGGACTACCAACTCGTCAGAATCCAAATATGTCCCTGGCTGTGGAGACAGGACCTTAATAGTGTTTCTAAACTTGAAATCAACTGTCGTTATACCCTCTCCTACCTCCACATATCCAGGTTCTATCCTGGAGAAAACCTTGTCTACCAAAATACTTTCCAAGGTTCCTACTCCGATATCGTAGAGGCCTTTTTTTAACCCTATGCTTTTGAAGTAGCCATTTTCATCAGTTATTGCTATATAGCCGTCTCCTCCAGCTCTGAAGCCACCGTCAGCATACTGGAGGTAAATCTCTACAAACGCCATTGGCTTCCCTTCAAAGAGGATCCTTCCTTCAATGAAGCCATCTTCACCTATATGTTCACTCGCTTGTTCAAGCCAGAATTTCCTATCCAAATAGGCTCTTGATCCAAAATATGAGCTGTCCAGCTCCTTCCAACTTCTTCTGCCAAGTTCATCGTAAATCCTTGTTGCTTCTTCAATATCTCCCTTGAATAAAGCCATTTCTCCTCTTATGATTTGCAGCCTCGGATCACTGCTTCCGGTATTTTCCAGACCTTCAATTATCCTCTCAGCTTTTGAAAAGTCACGATTGATTGTGTGAAGAAATGCCGTGTATATACTACTAATCTCTTTGACTTCAGCATTATTGCTCTTCTCGCCCCATCCGATCAGCTCCTTAAGCTTATTAGACGATCCTTCGGCGATCGCCATATCCATCAGCATTCTGTAGGATGATACATAATCCTTTAACTCTGATTTAGATGGGTTTTCACCTAAGTTTAAGCGCAGCACTTCCTCTGCTTTTTCCATCTGCTCCTGGGACACACCATTTCCTCCGCCCCAGCCCTGGCTGTAGATTACGAACCTGGAAAAGTGGTCTACAAGACTCTCGGCAAAAATTAGCCTGCTGCTTATGGATTTCCTTGTATCTGCATATTTTTCATAGTAAAGCTGTGCTTTATCACTATTTTTTGTATCCAGGTAGTTAGCTATTCCAAGTGTTGCTTGGGGTATGCCCCAGAAGTATAATATCACGATCATAAGCATAACAAGTAGTAAGTTCTTGACTTTGACTCTTATCTTCACTTGTCAGCCACCTCCCTGTCATCTCTAATGATTATCTGAGACCCTCCAATATCTATTACCTGGACATTACGGTCCTTGAAGACTCCCTTCGGAAGTATTGATATAACAAGTAAAGCTGCCAAGCCTGCTATTGCCGGTGCAAGGGGAATTTCTATCTCCTTGTTCAAAAACTCTCGAAGCTTCATCCTCAGTGTGGGTTTTGAGCTTTTCATTATATTATTGATAGCTTCAGGGCTTAAGGCTATGCCCTTTGAATCCTCTTCAAAGATACTTTTTATCTCTTGTCCCAGTTTATCCAATTCATTCATAGAGCATGCCTCCTTTCAGTAAACTTTCTCCCAGTAGCTTTCTTCCCCTTGAAAGCCTGCTTTTTATAGTACCTTCACTGTCGCCAAGTATTTCAGATATTTCTGTTATGGAAAAGTCCTTGAAATAATAGAGCACCAGAACTTCTCGATAGATTGAGGATAGCCTGTCTAGACTTGTTCTTAAGACCTCCCTGTCTATTTCAACAACTATTTGAGACTCCAGATCGTCGCCAACTATCAGCTCCTCCTCAAGTGGCAGCAGATCCTCAGTTTTCCTCAGTCTGTCTCTTGAAATATTGACTGCTATCCTGTAAAGCCAGGTATATAGACTGCTATTCCCCTTAAATTCATGGATCCCCTTGAATACCCTTATAAATGTCTCTTGAACTACATCCTCAGCCTCTTGTCTGTCCTTGAGTATCAGGCAGCAGGTCTGCAGGAGTCTTGAACCATGTTGCTCTATTAAATTTCTGTATGAATCCTCACGGCCCATTTTAAGGCCATCGATAAGCTTTCTCTCCGCCACCATCAACCCTCCTTACCCTATAGACGCTATTCCTTAAAAAAGGTTGCATAAAAATAAAAAAGAGAGAAAAATTTCTCCCTTTCCTCCCTAACTAGCCATAAATAAATCCCCTACGAACTTAATATTGTTTTATGTCCTTTGTAAAAATTTGATCCCATGCGGTCAGACAGAGTCGTCTGCCCCTACTATACTAATTAATCTCTGTTTTGTAGACATTGTCAACTGTCAATCGTCAATTGTCAATTGGTTCTCCTCAGGTTTCTTATGGTGGACTATGCTGACCCACTTCTCCCCTTCAAGGATCTTCCTCACCCTCTTCTCGAATTCGACCCTTGTAAGCCACACTTGTCTGTCACAGCCCATACACCTGAGCTTTATATCGACTCCGGTACGTTGTATCTCCCATTTGTTTTCACCGCATGGGTGCCCTTTCTTTAAGGTGACCTGGTCTCCTACCTGATAATGAAGCATCATGATTCCTTACCCCCATCCACAACAACGATTTTTGAATAAGGTATTTCTATATCCTCTCTGTTGAAGGCTTCCTTGATCGACTTTCTCAGAGCCCTTTCAACTGCCCATTGCTCCATTGGCTTCGTTTTGGCAACAACCGTCAGTACAACATCCGATCCTCCAAATTCAGTGACTCCAAGAACTGTTGGTCCTTCAACGATGTTTTCATTGGATTTTGCCAGATCCTCAGAAACCTTCTCCAGAACTTTAATTGCCCGTTCAATATCCTCCTCATAGGCAATGGATATTTTAACCAGGGCTCTCATTGCACCTCTTGTCCTGTTTGTGACAATTTGAACATTGCTGTTTGGGATTATATGGAGCTCTCCTGTAAAGTCTCTTAGCTTTGTTACTCTAACCCCCAACTCCTCCACTATTCCCTCAAGGCCACCTATTTTTACATAGTCTCCGACTGCATACTGATCCTCCAGGAGAATGAAGAAGCCTGTAATTATGTCTTTTACAAGAGATTGTGCACCAAAGCCTATTGCAAGACCTCCAATCCCCGCAGTAGCGATTATGGAGGTGGTGTTTATGTTGAAAAGATCTAGTGATACTACTATCCCAATAAATACCAGGATATACTTTACCACCTTCTTGAGGATCTCTGACAGAGTGTTCATCCTCCTGTCATTGATCTGAAGCCTCGTGAGCCTTCTGTTATTCATAGTCTTATCGACTATGTGATTCACCACCCTTGTGATTATGAATATGGTGGTGAAGATAACCATAATAGCCGCAGCTTTCCCCAATAGGTTCAAGGACCCATCCTCGGTTTTAAAGAAATCCTCTATAAACTGCCAAATCAACCCCATTTTTACCCCCTATTCAAGCATTTCAATTGTTCTGTTCCCATCCTCGACAACCAGGCTGTAAATCGCCTTTGACCTGAATTCACCCTTTGATCTATATTCCTTAATCCTTTCAATATCATCTTTGATGATCATTATGGAAAGGCCACAGCTTAGAGTTATGTCCCTTGGCGTAGGGATAGTCTTTGTGAAAATACCTTGGTCCTTCAGATAGGACTCCGCTGCCATTGCATGGTGAGTCGACTCAAAGGTTATTATTCCATACTCTTCTCTTTTCATAATATCTTATCCTATCGTAATTGTATTATTTGCACCGCTCATTTTTTCATAAATAGTGTACATATTTGAGATGATCCCTACCCCAAGCTTTTCCTTGAGTTCATAAAAATCAAGGCAGGTTCCGCATGATACGATCTCAACTCCTAGATTTTCCAGATACTTCAGGTCATCCAATACTGGGCTGTCACCTACAGTAAGCCTGACGCCGGAGTTGTAGAACAGGATCGCCTCAGGATGAGGTGTAGTTTCCTTTACAGTATAGATGAAGCTCTTCATCAATATCTTGCCAAGTGCTTCTTCCCCTCTTCCCATTTGGTCAGACTGGATAACTATTACTGTTCCTTTGCCAGAAGGAGCATTTACATTAGAAGCTTCAACAGCCTCTGTATCCATTGATTCACCCTTTTTTATCGTGACAGCAAAGCTATTTTCACCCAGCACCTCAGTTTCATAACTTAGCTTAAGACTAGTTGCCAGCCTTGAAAGGTTTTCTACTGCCACCTGATTGTCTACAAGGGTTTTTACCTCCCCCGCTGATATGCCGTCAAGTTCTTTTTTTGTCAATATTACAGGTCTTGGACATGCCAAGCCCTTTGCATCTATTTCCTTTTTCATTGTTCATCCTCCTGCTCTTTTATCTCAACATCCTTTATCCTCATTACTGAAATGCCTTCCTCCATAGTGATGATTAGATCGTTGAATTGGCTGGTTAATCCCTTGATCCTGCCACCAGTGGAGTTGCTGCATATTATCTCTCCATCCCTTAACGCTTCGATATCTCTATTGCCATACATTATGACATACCTTCCATGATTATGGAGTCCCTTGTACTCTATGGGATTGGTCAACTTTTTGATAGTCTGTCCGGTCTTGTCAAGAATCTCAAGATTATCACCATATAGGACATAGATGTCAGTACCGTCAACAGCAACGTCCTTGATCAAAGGAAAGTCACGCTCCCATTTGATCTCGTTGCTCTTAAACAGCTTTATACCCTCATCTGTCAGAATTATACTTCCACTACCATAGGAAAAAGTCTTGAGGATAAGCTCATCCACTACTGAATAAACAGGTTCCTGTTCATTTTCAGAGTACAGATTGGATAAAATTTCCCCGTCAGCCGTCTCTATAACCGAGAATTTAAGTTCTCCCTTTTCACCCTTCCAATACCCTAATGGTACTTCATCGGAGTATTCCTTTCTGAGCTTTTCAGTTCCGTCAGGACCGAACACTATTATTGATTCACCCTTATCATTTTTTATATGAACACCAACATCCCCGTCAAGGATCCTTGCGTCAAAGATTTTATCCTCCAACTCTTTTGTGAATATTTCCTTGCCCTCGGAGTTATAGACATAGATCTCTCCTTCTTTATTGAATACCGCAATCCTTCCTCCATCAATTTTCAGATTGGGTTCATCAAAAAGAAAGGTCCTCGACCAAAGGGTCTCAGAGTTTTGATCAAGATATGATATTCTTTCACCATCCCATGAAAAATATCTCCCATTATGGTAGGTCAGGTCATCTCCCATGAAATATGACATTTCCACAAATTCCTTTTCTCCTCCGGTTATATCGTCCAACAAGCTGACAAGGAGCTTCTGGTTGCCTTCAAAGGAAAAAAAGACCGCTGTAAATCCAAACAGTATCAAAAAAATGTTAAGCAATATCCCGGATGACCGTTTCATGGCGACTCTCCATTCAAAAATGTCTTACATTATATAATATCACCTATTTAACTGACATTCAATTTCAGCTGTTACTCCATCAGCATTTCCTTCCATCTCTTCCCTGTCTCTGTCGCTGCAAGTCCTGCCACCGAGGTTTCTCTCAAGGTGACCGGTATTGCCAATCCTATATTGTACATTGCGCTTATTACCTCATCCCAGGGAACCTTGCTCTCAACTCCTGCAAGTGCTAGTTCTGCCGAGGTTATTGCGTTTACTGCTCCTGCGGCATTTCTCTTTATGCACGGGACCTCAACAAGGCCTGCCAAAGGATCGCAGGTAAGTCCCAGCATATTTTTCATGGCCATTGCCATTGCATGAGCTGCCTGATGTGGTGATCCTCCTGCCATTTCAACTGCAGCTGCAGCAGCCATCGCACTTGCTGACCCAATCTCAGCCTGACACCCACCTGCAGCACCAGATATAAATGCGTTGTTGGCTATTACAAAGCCAAATGCTCCTGCTGTGAAAAGATACATTGCAATGGTATCATCATCCATGTTAAGTCTCTCACCGACAGCCAACAGCACTGCGGGAAGTACACCAGAGGATCCTGCTGTCGGTGTGGCACAAATAAGTCCCATGGAAGCATTTACCTCGTTTATGGACACAGCATAACATGTTGCCTTAAGTGTGGTTTTATCTGTCAGGTAGTTCCCTTTTTTGATATACTCATTTAATTTCTTCCCGTCTCCTCCAGTCATACCGGAGTGGGAGGTTACACCATCCATCCCTCTTAATGCTGCCTGCTTCATGACCTGGAATTGTTTTAACATGCGACCAGTTATTTCTTCTTTACTCACTCCGGTAAGCTCTGCTTCCTGCTCAAGCATTATCTCGTAAAGCTTTATATTCCTCTCTGTTGCTTGCTGTACAAGCTCAGCTACATTTCTAAACACCTTGTTCCACCTCTCTATTCGCTAAGTCGAATGACTCGGATTATATTTTCTCTTTCCGATATAGATTTCACTACCTCGTCAGGTACCCTTTGGTCGGTCTCCATGGCCATTAGAGCTATGTTCCCCTTTTCTTTTCTTGATACCTCCATACTGCTTATGTTGATCTGACTGCTTGCCATTATACCGGCTACGCTTGCTATTACTCCATAGACGTCCTTGTGGAATACCATCAGGGCTGGATTCTCTCCCGATAATCTTAGAGAAAATCCGTCGATTTCCGTTATCTGAACCAATCCGCCGCCTATGGATATACCCGTTATTTCCATTTGATCACTACCGGACCTCAGTGTAAGCTTCATGGTATTCGGATGCACAGGTACGGCATCCTCTCTTATAAAGCTGACCTTGAGTCCCCTTTTTTCGGCATTTACAAGAGACTCAGGAATTCTCGGATCGTCCGTTTCATAGCCAAGAAGTCCTCCAACAACTGCAACATCTGAGGCATGCCCCTTATAGGTTTCGGCAAAGGAGCCATAGAGTCTTACAACTACATTATCCGGTTCTCTTTCGAAGAGATTTCTTGCCAACTGACCTATCCTGACCGGACCAGCTGTATGTGAGCTTGAAGGTCCTATCATAACTGGACCTATTATGTCAAAAATACTTCTGTATTTCATATTTATCTCCTCCCGATTCGTTCCTGAGAATATTACCTGATTCAATTATACAATATTGTCCTCTCGTGAGTATATGTTTTCTAAAGGCTCATCAATCAGTAATTCAAATTGATTTTTTTCGATTTGAGGTGTACACTAATTGCAAATAAACAATAGAGGATGAGAGCTGTGAATAAGAATATAGAGAAAAAAAGAGAAGCTATAAGGGAAAACTATTCCTCAGTTGCAAAGGGGTCAAGCAGTGGTTGCTGTGGTGGAAACAATTGCTGTTCAAGCTCAACTGATCCCAAGGAAATATCAAAGCTCCTTGGTTATTCCGAGGATGATCTGGATATGATCCCATCAGGGTCGAATATGGGCTTAGGTTGTGGAAATCCCATTGAGATTGCAAGGATAAAAAAGGGAGAGACAGTTCTCGATCTTGGCAGCGGTGGAGGCTTTGACTGTTTTCTTGCAAGCAGGTTTGTAGGATCGGAGGGTCATGTGATCGGGGTCGATATGACACCTGACATGATCTCTCTTGCAAGAAAGTGTGCTGATGAGGAAGGGTATGAAAACGTAGAGTTTAGACTGGGCGAAATAGAGCATCTTCCAGTCGCAGACTCATCAGTGGATGTAATAATCTCAAATTGTGTATTAAATCTATCACTTGATAAAGCTCAGGTATTTAAAGATGCCTACAGAGTGCTTAAGCCGGGTGGAAGACTAGCTATTTCAGATGTTGCAGCCACCTGTGAGCTTCCGGAGGAGATCAAGAACGATCTGTCAATGCTTTCAGCTTGCATCGGGGGAGCAATTCACTATAAGGAGCTTGGAAAGCTAATTAGGAAGGCGGGCTTCGATGAAGTAAGACTTAGAGCTAAGAAGGACAGCAAGGATATTGTCAAGGACTGGGCGCCTGGAATAAGTCCGGAGGACTATATTGCTTCCTTCTATATTCAGGCTGTGAAACCTGTTTAATAAAACAATGTACATTGTATGGACACTGGCTGGGATATGATATAATAAGTGTATCCATACAATGTCTTTTTTAGGAGTTGAAATTAATGTTTAGCTCAGTAAAGCTTAATAAAGGTAGCTCTAAACCTATGTATCAGCAGCTCTATGAAGCCATTTCAAAGATGATCGACGATGATGCCCTGGGGGATGATAGACTCCCTTCCATCAGAGCCCTTGCCAAGAGCCTTGGAGTAAATAACGTAACAGTTGTAACTGCATATAAGGAGCTGGAGAAGGACGGTTATATCTACACACTGAAGGGCAGCGGGACATTTGTTAAAAAGCAGCACTCCGATCAGGATATGGCTTCAGTTGAAGAAGGCGATATAGAGCTTATGCTTTCCGGTATATTCCCACTTCTTAAAGACAGTATTGACTTTGCAAGTGTATCTCCTATCCCCGACCTGTTCCCTATTGAGGAATTCAAGCAATCTCTTGTGGAGGTCCTGGACAGAGACAGGGGGGAAGCCTTTCTGTACCCTGAGATCAACGGGTATGGGCCTCTAAGGGAATCAATATCGGGATTTCTTAATGAGAACTACTCAATTTCAGCATCCAAAGAGCAAATACTAATAACATCAGGTGGGCAGCAGGGTCTTGACATAATTTCCAAGTCCCTTGTTGAAACCGGTGATGTAATTCTTGTTGAAAATCCTACCTATCCTGGCGCATATGCAGCCTTCAAATCAAGAGGCGCAAGGATAATTGGCATACCTCTTAAGGATGATGGAATCGATATCGAGGTTTTAAAGCAGAATATTAGAAGATACAAACCAAAATTCATATACCTTATGCCCAATTACCAGAGTCCTACAACGATAAGCTACAGCAGGATCAAAAAAGAGGCTGTTCTTAAGCTTGCAGAGGAATATGGCTTCTATATCATAGAGGATGATTTTCTAACCGATCTCTGCTTTGAGGATGAAAAAAAGGAGCCTCTTAAATCTCTTGATAGCAAAGACAGAGTTATTTTTGTAAAGAGCTTCTCAAAGATATTTATGCCTGGGGTGAGGATTGGATTTATGACCCTTCCGCCCTCGCTATTCAAACAAATCATCAAGGCTAAGCATTCAACTGATATTTCATCCTCGGGGTATCTTCAAAGAGCCTTTGATCTTTACCTGAGAAAGGGCTTGTGGGTAGACTACATGGATAAAATCAAAGAAGTTTATAAGGAGAAATACCTAATTATGGCAGAAGGCCTGGACAACCTTAAGCATGCAGGCCTTGAGTATCATAGACCAGGAGGAGGGCTCAGTCTTTGGGTCAGGATCCCTGAGGGCTGGGATGCAATGGAGCTTTATGAGGAATGCAGTAAAAGGAAGCTCGCTATAGTACCCGGTAAGGTATTCTACACGGAGCCTTTGGATAGAGACAGCTTCATAAGGCTTAGCTTTAGTGCAGAGGATCCTGAAAGGATCAAGAATGGACTGAGTATTTTGGAAGATATTCTCTCGGGAAATGATGTGGATAAGGTGGACAGATATATGCCTTTCCTATAGAAAAGCAGCCTCGCGGCTGCTTTTCTTGTTAAACATCTTCTTGTTTGAGTGCTTTCATAAGCGATAATATCGCAAATATCATAACGAATATAAATGGAAATGCTGCAGCAATCGATGCTGTTTGCAATGCCTCAAGACCTCCTGCTAATAGCAGTGACGTAGCTAGCAAAGATTGTAGTAATCCCCATATCAACTGTTTTCCTCTGGAAGGATTTAGATCACCTTGTGAAGATAGCATTCCTAAGACAAAAGTTGCAGAATTCGCAGATGTAATGAAAAAGGTACTTAGTAATACTACTGTGATCATAGATAACACCATACTAAGTGGATAATGGCTGAAAACCTGGAATAGAGCTGTAGATGGAACAGCTGCTGCAGCTTCCATACCCTCTATTCCAATTGTTTCGCTCAAATTTAAGCCCATTGATCCAAATGCTGAAAACCAAACGATTGATACTACTGCTGGAGCAAATATTACTCCTCCAATGAATTCCCTGATCGTCCTCCCTTTTGATATTCTTGCAATAAATGTTCCGACAAATGGTGCCCAAGCAATCCACCATGCCCAATAAAAGACTGTCCATCCATAAATCCAACTATTGTCGCCAAATGGCTCTACATGAAGGCTATCTGCTATGAATCCATTCAGGTATTGACCTAATCCGTTGGTAAACGAGTTAATAAATGTTACCGTAGGTCCCAGTATTATTACCAGCAGTAAAAGTGTTACAGCAAGAACGAGGTTTATATCTCCAAGGAGCTTAATACCTTTACCGATTCCCGATATCGCAGTCCATATAAAAAGTATGGTAATCACTGAAATAATGGTAAGCTGAACAAATGTATTCTCTGGTATGTTAAATAAGAAATTTAACCCACTGTTTATCTGGAGAGTACCGAGGCCTAGAGATGTTGCCACTCCAGCAACAGTTGCAAACACAGCAAGTACATCAATTAGCTTCCCAATTGGTCCATTTACCCTTTCTTCACCAAGAAGCGGTATAAAAATACTACTAATTAATCCAGGTTTGTCCTTTCTAAACTGAAAATAGGCAAGAGCAAGACCTATAATACTATAGTTTGCCCAAGGGTGAAATCCCCAGTGCATAAAAGAGGCCTTCATTGCGAAATTAGCAGCAGCAGTTGTGCCCGCCTCTATCCCTGGAGCCGGGCTTACAAAATGCGATATTGGTTCTGCAACACCCCAAAACACAAGTCCAATCCCCATACCTGCTCCAAATAACATTGCAAACCATGAAACAGTGCTATACTCGGGAACATCGTTGTCTTTACCGAGTTTAATCTTTCCATACTTACTGAATGCAAGTACACCTGCAAATATTACAAATACAAACATAGCTATCAAATATGACCATCCAAAGTAACCTTTAAGGAAGTTCATCAATGTGTTAGCAAATGAAGCAAAGCTTGTTTGCGCTACGATACCCCATAGCACTATAGATATAGTGAGCACAAGTGATATTATAAATACACTGTTATCTTTCTTAAGCCCTTTTTCCATCATTATCCTCCCATGTAGACCGCGACTTAGGGGGTGTTACCACCCCCATTTTCTAACTATATCTTGACCTTGAATACAGTCTGCTCTTCAATATCTGCTGTTAAGGCGTCCAGTGCCACTCCAACTCTATGATATCTTAGTTTCCATTGTACATCCTTTGGAGTTTGAGGATCCCCAAGTGGATAAGGTATTGATATCGTTGGTACTATCTTATTTGATCCCACGGTTACTGCTACAGGTATCAAATTACACATCTGAACTATCGGAATACCTGCTCTTTCAATCTCTTTTACTATCGTTGCACCGCAACGAGTACAGGTACCTCAGGTTGATGTCATTATAACACCATCTACCGAGTCTTCCTTCAGCTTTTCTACGATCTCTCTTCCCATCCTAGCTGCTTCAGCCTGAGTTGTTCCGGTACCAACCGTAGAATAGAAATAGTCATGCAGCTTTCCAATCTTTCCTTCTTTCAGATATGCTTTCATTGCATCAACTGGAATTACTACATTCGGGTCGGCATCGGCTGCTGCAGGATCAAAACCAGCATGTATGGTCTTGAAAACACCACTTTCTAATCTTTCGATATTTGAAATGTCATATCTTCCCCATCTGGTTGCAGAAGCTGACTGAATTCTGTCCGGATTTTCCACTGGAACTATTCCGCCTGTTGTTATCAAAGCAATATTAGCTTTAGTAAGGTCTTTAACAGGTGCAGCTATTTCTACTCTATCTGCTTTAGGAATAGGAAGCTCAGTTTTGAATTCTTCTCCATTTAGCTTCTTTACTAGCATTTCTACTCCTCTTCTTGCTGCGATTGGTCCGTTATCCAGCCATATTTGAGCTCTGATTCCCCTCTCAAAGAATCCCTCAGTTTCTGCAGGACCTGTCGGTTCACCCTTAAGAAGCTTATTCCCAAATGCTGCCATTACCTTTACGTCATCCCTCATCTTAGCAGCTGATTTTCCACCCTTGAAAATATAAATGTCCTTTTTGAACATTTCAACTCCGGGATTTTCTTCATTCATTGATGTTAGGACAGGTACTCCATACTTTTCCTTCACAGCCTTTGAGATAGTTCCACAAGCAACTCCGTATCTTCCAGCCTGGAAAGCAGGTCCAGCAACAAATATATCGAATTCAACATTGTCAAGGAATCCAAGGATAGTCTTAACTGCCTCTTCTGTATTGGATCCCATAAAATTATCACCACAAATAATTGTATGAGTGATTTCAGCATCCAGCATGCTGTTCATGGCTAATGATGGTCCCATTAACCCTTCTCTTATTTCAGGCTTTTGATCAGCTTGATCTTCTCCTCCGATTCCAGCAAAGAACTGATTAATATAATGAACTGCCTTTTTCATTACTCCACCCCCTAAAATTCCTTCATTGTTTTTGTTGACCATCCAGCGATCATGTCACCACAGAACATTGCATTGTTTTCCATGATTATTGAACCATCTTCCTTAACTGAAGATCCAAGCAGCTCATCAAAGGACCATCCACCTGAGAGACCATCTCTAGCTAGAGCCTCTAGTTCTCCAATTACTTTTTCAGCTGGAGGAAGCTCTATCAACTGAGATACATTCCCTGTGGAAACCAAAGCATTTGCTTTTACATCAAGTGTTACTAATGGCTGAGAACCACCGTCTCTGCCAGTACATTCGTTGCTGATTCCTACTGTTTTAACTCCAACATCCTCCAATGCAGCTAGACACATTATATAATCTGCATCCGGATTTCCGTAACCCTCTTCAGTTACAATAGCACCATCAGCTCCCAGTGATTTCGCCATCTGAGCTACAAATATTGATGATCTCTTCTTTTGCTCCAAGGAAACATTCAAATTTGACATTATTACCCCGAGGAAATTAATGGTCTTACCATGTTCTTTGTATAGCTCTTTTATAGTAGGGAAGTTTTGGAAATCATAGGTAGACCATTTTGAGGATGCCGGCATAAAGCTGCCCGAAATCAATGCACCATCGAGAATCTCATTTGGATTCATGAAGGATGGTACGTACTTATTCATATCCCAGCCATATACAAGGTCATTATACCCCAGCTCTTCCATCTGTGACTGTGGCTGCATTACTAGTACTACTGAAGGGAGTTTCGATACGGATTCATCTCTCTTTGTAACAGGTTCTATTTCAAAAACCTCCAGCTCCTCTGGATCAAGATCCTTTACAGTACTTCCAAGGTATTCTGCAAATTTATGAGAAGCCATTCTTATTGCCGTATTTTTCTTTTGCTGCTCAAATCTTTCATATTCTTCATCTGTGTGAGCAACTATACAAATATTGATCAATTGTGAGAAAAGAGTATACTTTGCACCCTCACCACCCATATCGATCAAGCCATCTCCAAAGCTGCCGTAGTGCATGCCTACTCCAAGAACGCTGACTCCTTTCAAAGCATGCAGTCTGCCCTCTCCTGCCATCTCAAGGTCTCCAGTTACTCCAGGGAATACCGCTCTTCCATCTGGTCTGATTCTTGGTTCAACAGCTTCCTTAACAGGTACTATTCTGGTACTTTCTCCAGGCTTTGCAATAACTAAGTCCAAATCGATTATGTGTTCATCCTCTTTGATGAATGCTAGTGCCTCTTCCTTGTTTATGCTGAGTATGCCATCTTTATAAAACGTTTTCTCAGCAAATACAACATCCTGTACGTGAAAATTTCCCATTTCCAACTTCATTTAAGTCCCTCCTTTTTATAATCGTGGTTATAATTGTTATTTATTATACTATCATAATCATGATTATTGTCAACTAATATTATTTGTTCGCAGTTCGTATAAGAAATTCTAATACAAGCTGAATAATGCGAAATTATGATATAATGAATCAAGAATATTCTAGTAAGGAGTAAAATAAATGAAACCCCTACATAGAAACAGAGTAATGATGGATTTTATAACAGCTGTTGATCACCTTATCCTCGAAGAAGGCATTAGAAATGTAACTCTTCGGAAAGTTGCTTCGAAAGCTGGCTATAACACTGCAACGTTGTATAATTACTTCGAAAGCCTCGATCACCTGATCTTTTTTTCTGCTATGCGGATGATCAAGGATTATGCTTTGGCAATCCATGACTATACAAAGGATGCCGACAATGCAATGGATAGGTTTCTTAAGGTTTGGGAATGCTTTTGTGATTATTCCTTCGATAAGCCAGAGGTTTATAATGCGATTTTCTTTTCAGGAGTAACTAATGATGTAGAGGACTATGTTGAAGAGTATTATAATCTTTTTCCTGAAGATCTTCAAACCGCTGATGCCAAGACTTCTACGATGTTGATCAAAAGCAATATCACCGAAAGGGGAATGACAACCGTCAGAGATTGTATTCTTGAAGGCTATATTAGTGAGGATGATGGAAATAGATTGAACGAAATCACCTTATTGGTGTACGAGGGAGTGCTGAAGAGAGTTCTCTCAGGTAAGCTTTCCTATGAGGATGCAAGAAATAAAACGATGGATTATATAAAATCCATCGTCAAAGGGCTTCTAATCAAGAAATATGAATTTTATTATTAATAAATTCTGATATCAGTCTGCTAAGTTCGGCAGGCTTTTCCATTACTACAAGATGCCCGGCATCTTTTATTATCTTATATTCCCCATTTCCCAGAATGGAGGCTATATCCTTCCCTGAATCAGGATCATAGAAGGTGCTATCCGAGCCGTTTATTACCATCGTAGGAAGCTCTATTGATGGAAGTATCGATCTGTAGTCCTTGCTCATAAGTGATTCCCAAACAGAGCTCATCACCTCAGGTCTGTTCCCGGAAACCCTTTCTATGGCAAGCTTAAGAGAGTTTTCATCAAGCTTAGGTGACATTTCTCTTACAAATGACTCAGCAAAGCTCATCCAGTCAAGCTCCATGATCTTAATATCCCGAATGAATTGCTCCTTTGTGTATTCTCCCCTTAGAAGAGTCCCTTTCCAACCCTTTTCCTCCATAACCATTGGCGAGGTCTCAATTAGTACTAAAGCACTAATATCCTTTTGACCAAATTGCTTTATGTATTCCATAACCACTGCTCCGCCCATTGACCATCCTGCAAGTACAGGCTTTTTAATATCCAGCTTTTCAATAAGCTCATTTAGGTCACTTGCAAAAACATCTATGGATATTTCTGAGCTGGTATCGGATCTTCCATGACCTCTGAGATCAACTTCTATGGTGTTGAAGCTTTTAGAAAGTATTTTGTCTAATACTCTGAAAGAGGAGCCTTCTCCCCCAAAACCGTGGATAAAGATTATTGGAGTACCCTCACCGCGACTGCTGTATTCTATTTTTATATTATCTGAGGTTAAAATATATGCCATAATGATTACCTCCTTGGAAAAATTATAGCAAATATATAATTAAAATCAAAACAAAAAGCTGCTACCGCAGGATTCGATAACAGCTTTCCATTCTTAAGGATTAATTGCCTTATAAGACACAGGGAATACATCTATAGGCGTAGTGTAAAGCATCCTATGACCTTCTCCGGCAAATAGATCCTATTTCTTCATATGGATATATTTTAGCATGTTGAACAGCATTTTATCTCTGTTCTTTATAGCCTCTTCATCCTTTCCGTCGGAATAGTCGTAGAAACCTTTCTTGGATTTAACTCCAAGCTCTTTGGTATCCATAAGTTTTTTAAGCATCTCTGGAGGCTCCTTCATATCACTCAACTCATTAAACAAATATGAAGAGATATAGTAGAAGGTGTCAAGACCTCCAAGATCTGCTGTCTGAAGAGGTCCGATTATGGGGTATCTGAAGCCTGGGCCATATCTCATTGCCCTGTCCACATCCTCTATATCGGCTATCCCTTCATTCACAATGTGCAGTGCTTCTCTGAAGGCTGCAAACTGGAGTCTATTGCCTATGAAGCCAGGAGCATCCTTTTGAACTACTACCGGCTCTTTTTCTATTATGGTCAACAGCTCTCTCAATACAGCTACGGTATCGTCTGAAGTATCATCAGCTCTTATCAGTTCCACCAACGGGATTATGTGAGGTGGGTTCCAAAAATGCATTCCGATGAATCTGGATTTGTTTTCTACAAGCTTTGATATGCCATTAATGCTGAGTCCCGAGGTATTGGTTGCAAAATAAACATCCTTTGCGGCGATTCCTTCAACCTCTTGCCAGAATACCTGCTTGATATCCATCTTCTCAACAATGGCCTCTATGATCAGCTGACAGTCTGCGAAGACCTGTTTGCTGGTGCTGTAGGATATTAGGCTAACAGCTTCGCTTGCTTCCTCCGCAGTCATTATTCCTTCCCCTATTAGGCTTTCATTGAATATTTGAACAAGCCTTTTAGATTTCTCCAGATATTCTTCAGCTATATCGGTTACAACTACCTCATAGCCCTTTCTTGCAAATATCTGGGCGATTCCTGAACCCATCGTACCGGCACCTGCGATGCCGATCTTTTTGATGTCCTCAAGTCTCATATGCTTCACCTCCAAATTAGACTATACTTCCATCTGCACCATGTCTTCAGGGATGATAAGGGTAGCCTCTGTGGCTGCCTGTACCTCTTCCACTGTGAACTCCGGATTGATCTCTCTTAAGACTATGCCTTCCTTTGTTACTTCCATGAAGCCCATCTCTGTTACTATATAGTCTACCTGATGTGCTGCCGTAAGGGGTAGGGTGCATTGCTTAAGGATCTTGTGCGCTCCCTTTGCTGTGTGTTCCATTGCTATTGTTACTTTCTTTGCTCCTGTTACAAGGTCCATTGCCCCTCCCATGCCGGGTACCATTTTACCTGGGATCATCCAGTTGGCTAGGTTTCCTTTTTCGTCTACCTGGAGGGCTCCAAGGACTGTCATGTCTACATGCCCTCCTCTTATGATGCCAAATGAGGTGGCTGAGTCGAAGAATACTCCGCCGGGAAGGATGGTTACGCATTGGCCTCCTGCATTTACTATGTTCATGTTTTCATTGCCTTGCTCTGGTGCAGGGCCTACTCCTATGAAGCCGTTTTCTGACTGGAGGAATATGTTGGCTCCTTCTGGAAGGTAGTTTGCTACCAGGGTTGGCATGCCTATCCCTAAGTTTACTACGTCTCCGTCTTTTAGCATTTTTGCTACTCTTTTT
>Ga0228536_1000583_pt1 | contig 60653 bp, 54 predicted proteins | sample SJ1Smetagenome_FD_168611 | JGI IMG/M metagenome (GOLD analysis project Ga0228536, IMG submission 168611) | Enriched culture of PCE-dechlorinating microbial communities from Ithaca, New York, USA - SJ1.S | ecosystem: Engineered > Modeled > Simulated communities (microbial... > Unclassified...
CGGGACCGATTCCAGTGCCTCTCAGCTGGACGGCCTACCGAAAAATCTGTGTCCGTCACTCATAATGGCCACATTCGAGGGGGTTCTCGCCAAACCTCATGAATAATGCGGGTTAGCCAATCCTCGATGCATGACTCGGGGCTATGATGGCGGTTTATGCCCTTCATATAAGGCTCTTTCATTCTCTATTTCCTGCCGGTTTTTCTCAGCGCTTCTGGACGTTTCCCCGTTTGTTTCCAAAATATCCCTTGACGGGCAAAAGTATCTTTTTTATATTTTGAAATATTTAGGAACAATGCCATTCTGAAAGAAGGACCGATCCCGTCCCAGGCCTTCTGGGCTTCTATATGGACCTGAGGGAGAATATGCTGCAGAAGGAACGCTATTACACCGAGCACGACCTGAAAGACTTTGGTTTTGCCTCTCTCGGTCACAACATACGCATCTCATCCGATGCCAGGGTCTACGGGGCAGAGCGTATATCCATCGGCGACAATGTGCGAATTGATGACTTTGTCATGCTGGCAACCGGGGAGGGTTACATCACGATCGGGAACTACTGTTACATCGCGCGATGCTGCAACCTGACGGGGACCTTAGGCATCGAAATGTGTGACTTTTCCAGCATGGCGGCAAACACCGTGATCTACAGTGCGTCGGACGATTACTCCGGGGAGTATATGACGGCTCAGGCCATACCGAAGGAGTTTACTCGATTTGTCGGAGGCAAGGTCACGCTCGGCCGCCATGTCATTGTCGGGGCGAGTTCCGTCATTATCGGCCCTGCTGACATCGGAGAAGGCTGCAGTCTGGGAGCGGCGACAGTCGTAGTGAACAGAGGCCTTGATCCCTGGGGTGTCTATGTTGGCAACCCCGCCAAGCGGGTCAAGGAGCGCAAGCGCGGACTTTTGGAGCTGGAAAGGCGGCTGCTCGCCCGGGTAGGGTGATGGTGATAGGAAATCGCTTTCCGACGCTCTTCGGGTAGCAGGCATCATAGGGTCTGTCAAGGACGTTTTTGAATCAAGCCATCACGAGAACAGTCACGGTGTGTCGCCGTGACTGTTCTCGTGATGGGTAGTTCCCGGGATCTCGCAGGAAAAACGCAAGAAATTGACTGCCAGGGGCTTCAGGAAGGTTAGAGAGAGGTTGTCTGAGCGAATTTTTGGGCAAACTGCTCGTGTGGCGGCTTTCGGGGAATGTCTCCAGGGTCGTGGCTTGGTGGTAGATGATGACGGGCTCTTCATATCCGGGCCAGCCGTCGTCGAAATTCTCCATGACAACGGCCCGTCCGCAGGCGCTTTGTCTTTTCCCTCATGGGTGTCGGGGGGCTGCTTCCACAGCCCGAGTAGAGAGGGTTTGTTAAGCGGATGAGCGTTAGCTCGTGCACATGTGGTGGGGTCAGGTCTTGGATTATGACATCATGGAACCCGACGGGACCGCACCATACAAGTTTTGTAGGCATGTGGAAATCCGACCCTGACCCCTCCCAAATGATCACAAGTCAGAGAATATGCCGTGGAGAAATCACCTGATCTTCCTTATCCACACCCAGCCCTGACCCCTCCTCGGTGGTTTCAATCATAGAGGAACCCTTTGGCAAACAGTAAAGTCAACATATCTCTTCTCTATGTAGACTCACCATGGATTCAACCTATCTTGCCAGAACCTTGAATGGGAAATCGCGCCAGAGTCATTGCGGATTTGACATGGATATCTTACTCTGCCATCGTACTTCGCATCGGTTCGGAGTCCACCCACAACCAAGACAGGAGGCAAGCCATGAAACTCGACCAAGCCATCAAGGTCTATCAAGAGTACCACAAGATGAATTCTGGGAAAAAATACGATTGAGTCCTACGGCATTACACTCTCCAAACTCTGTGATCACTTCGGCAAAGACCGAGTTCTTGCCACCATCACATCCGACGAAATTCTGTCGTTCTTGAGCAAAATCACAGAAGGCGGAAAACAACAGACCAAACACGGCCGTTACTCCCACCTCAAGGCGTTCTTCAATTTTATCAGGACCAATCTCGATCCGAGCATTCAGAACCCCTGCGATGCCCCAATGCTGAGGAGGCTCTATCGGCCCGGCAAACCCATCCACTGGGATGTTGTCGAAAAGGAGACTATTGACGAAATCATCTTCAGAACGACGACGGTGAGGAATCGGCTCATCCTGGAGTTGATGGCCAGGGGAGGGATGCGAGTAGGCGAAGTCCTCAAGCTCACTCCCAGAGATGTAAACGACCAGAAGCTCACAATCCAAAGCCCGAAAAGCGGCAAGGATGCGGAAGTCGTCTTCGTTTTTCGAAAGGTAGTCGACCGGTTGCGAACGTACATGAAGGGTAAGGCAGTTGAGCCTGAACGCAGGATTTTCCCGATCACCTATTCAGCCGCAAGGGCCATCGTAAAGAAGGCGGGAAAACTGGCCGGGATTGAACTGAGGCCGCATGATCTAAGAAGGCATGCAGCCACGTTTGCCTCGAGATCAGGGGTTCCCATCGAAATCGTGAGCAAGGTGATCCTTCGCCATTCGACTCTGACGACCACTCAAAGGTATCTCGGAAAGATCAGCGACAGTGAGGCTGCAAGGTGGATTGAAATTGAAAACCTGTATGGATAATCGAGAATCATGGGAGAGGAGACGCTGGTAACGCCCTTCCCCGATCCACCCGCTTCCGACCTCAGTGGCAACCATAAGATTCGGACTTGTTGAACTTCTGAGCCGTTGTGATTTAAAGGTTAAGGAGAGTTATATTGACTTACTGATGGACTCGCCGGCCCGCCGGACAGGCGCCACGCTTGCGTCCCGGAAACCTTGCGCGTGGCCGCCGGCCAGAAGGCTACGGCATAGAGATTATCCCGCCCGCGTTGATCGGCTTATCCGGTTTGCATGGCTTGCCGAACAAGGAGCCTCCCAAAGAGCACAGTGCCAACACGGGAGCTCATCCTTGTTGTAGCGGATTTGTATATTCCTAATCGAGGCCGATCCGCGTTCCCATTTCGGGGGAGAGGGCAAATGCGCCGAACAGCCCCCTCCCCGCACCTAGGAGCCTGACGGAGAAAAAATTTGGCTCTCCTAACTTCCCACTTTAGGGTTCGAAACGGCACCCAAAGCTGAACTCATTGTTGCAAAATCTGGCTCCATCAGGCACGTTGCACCCACTTTTGGGAAAAGTTTTATGAAAAAAGGCCATATTCCGACACGCTCCTGGAAGAATCCGGCCTTCGGCATCACCTGAGAGTCATTCAGCCTGGTCTTTCTTACGAGAGCTCGGGCTTTTTTTGGGGCAGACCCTGCCATCACGAGGTGAACACGATGGTTGGCATGACCTAAGAGGAATTCCTGGCCGAGATGGCCTGCGAGGAAGCTCTTGATGCGGATATTGCTGAACTCCTGTTTCCGGTCTGCAAGTTCCCGCAGGGCCGATGCCGCCGAACCGAGTCCGAACAATAAGTGAACTTCTGCTTAACTTTTGATGGGAACTCGCCGGCATGATCCGGCGGGGCTCTCGTGTTTTCCATCATCCCGCCGAAGTTGCCCGCGGGGGTGGGGGTACCCGGGGACTATATGGCCTGCGTCGAGATCGTCGATCGTAGGGCATCCTGGGGAGGCCGGCAATCCAATCGTGATACGGTGGTGCCATGAACCCGAGACCCGCGAAACAAACTTACCGTCCCGATGACATCAACCGGAGAGTGTTATGCGAACTACAATCATTGCCTTTATCGTGTGGTCCGGGAGGAATGGGCGGGCTTCTTCTGTGGGCAATGTTCCTCGTACGCAATGGAAGCGTCCGGCGATCCCGATTACTGGCAGGACCAGGCGGAAAGGTGCGCGTACCTTCAGATGATCTAGGGGGCAGCGGCAGGATGCTCAAGCGGAGATGCTCCGGTATCAGTGCGAGATAGACCGAGGTGCTCATGAAGTAGAGGACAAAAATGGGGACAGAATGGGGACAAGATGATTGTTCCGGCGAAACTGCGAAATCATATATCTTGTAAACTGGTGCCCGGGGCTGAACTCGATCTCGGACGGCGACAAGCGCCAAGAGTTCTTTGGCCCTCAATATATCTTGCCAAGATGGAACCCCTTCGCCCCCAGGAACAGCAATCCGGATTCTCGCCCTGGGAAGGACGGAGCAAGGTCAGGAAAGCAAAGACGACGGGAAAGCGACCACCTCACCCCTCTTTCCACTGTGGTTGGAAATCGTGAAACCTAGCCATCTTAGGTTGAGAGGTTGGAAATAAGGTTGGAAACGCGATCTCAAAAAACAAAAAAGGGCCCGAGATTTTCTCTCAAGCCCTTGAAATTGTTTGGCTCCCCGTGTGCAACCCTCTTCATAACCATTCTCCATTAGGCTTCAGGTCCCTAAGCCCTTATGATATCACGAGTTATCAAAGAGCGGGCCGTTCCCGGCGGACCGGAAGCGGCGCTGAATCATATTTCCCCATCTGTCTGAGGTTCATTCACCCCATCAGACGCGCCACAAAGAACTCATAGGCATAGTACCCTGAGTGCCTCCGGTGCATCTCGGGCTCCTGCGCGAGTTGATCCAACACGGCCAGCGCTTCGTCGTCGGCTCTATATTTACCACGCAGCTCCTCGATGCGAATCTCCATCGGTGTGTAGAAATCATCCCACCAGGCCTCGTCCGGCAGGGTGAAGTGGCCGATGAGCGAAAAGCCGCTATTTTCGATTGCCGCCAGGACATCCGGAACCCGGCCCATGGTCGGATAGTCGTCCTCGAAGCCCGCTTTGACCTCGGGCGGCGGGTTCTCCTTGCGCCAGACCGCATCGGTGAAGGCGAGGTAGCCGCCGGGGCGGAGAAGCCCGTGGCAGATCCGCAGGGCTTTCTCGATGCCGATATTGTAGAGCGCTCCCTCGGACCAGACGAGGTCGAAGCTCGCGGGCGATAGCCCGGGGTTGGCCATGTCACCCACCGTAGGCTGAATCCGCTCGGCGAACCCTCGCACAGCGACCGTCGCGCGCAGTCGCTCGATGCTCGCAGCATGACTGTCCAGGGCCACGATGGACCCGGATGTAAGCTCGGCGAGCTGGAGTGTCTGCCCGCCGACGCCGCAGCCTAGATCGAGCACCGCCGGCGCGGGCGGCAGATCGCGACAGAAAGCAAGGGCCCTTGCGGCGCAAGCGCGGTTGCCTGGCCCCTGCCTGGGGAGCGACTCGAAAACTTCGAAGAATATCTGCCAGAAACGTGGCGTCGGCTCACTCATGTCATGCCCCATTACCCGTATCCTGCTGATCGAACACGAGTAGTCGCTCCGTCAGCTCCAATGCATCCACGGGCCAAAAACACTCGGGCCGGGGATGGCGCACATTCGGCTCTTCCGCTGCAGGGCGGCATTTGAGCAGGGATTCGACCCATTGGCCGGGGACGGCGTTCCGGCCGTACACTGCGCCCAGAAGCGCGCCACAGATGGCGGCGTTGGTGTCGGTGTCTCCGCCGCGCATGACGGTGTCCGCAACGGCTTCCTCCAGATTCGTGGCATGCAGAAGCTGCCACAGGGCGTTGCGGAATGCCGTCAGGACCCACCCCTGCTGGTGGACATAATCGGTGGGAGGTGCCTCGGCGGCTCCTTGGACCGCATCGAGGATGCTCCCATCCACCTCCATACCTTTAGCCCAAGTCACGATCTGCTCGTACAGATTTCGGGCGTCGCACCCTTGGCGGACGGCATGGGCAATCGCCATCGTGAACAATGCGTTGGCTTGCTGGCAAACCGGATGGGGATGGGTGATCGCCGCATCCTGCCGTGCCCATTCGGCAACCAATTCAATGTCATGGTTGGCTCCGAAGATGCCCAGCGGGCTGATCCGCATCATCGCGCCGTTGGCCTGGCTGTCCGGATTGGGACGACCCCGCAGGCCGCTGGAGACGGTCATACCGCAATCGAAGGGACCGGAGTCCAGCCAGAAAATGTAGGCATTCCTCGCCTCCTCGGGATCGTACCTTCCCTGGTCCGCCAGCATGCGGGCCAGCAAAAGCGCCATCTCGGAATCGTCTGTCGGCTGACCTGCAATGGTGTTCCAGGTGCCCCCGTCGATAAGTTCATGGACGCCGTTCGGGTATTCCCGCCGGATGTCCTCCTGAGAACGGAACTCGACCAGGCTGCCAAGGGAGTCTCCGGCGAGCTGACCGAGCAGACAGCCTTGGGCGCGGGAGAGCGTGCCTTCATATTTGCACCCATCCGTTGGTCTGACTTTCTGAATCACTGGTCAACTTCCACTGTCGATGGCTGGTTCGCAGCCGGCCCATCCGCCTTTTGTGAAAGCAGGTACGAAAACTTGGCTTTGATCAACCGCTTGCGTTCCTCAATGAAGTCCTCAAAGCGGTCGATCTTCCAGAGGTCCTTGTCCCGCGGTATCAGGTGCATGTCGAGGTAGGACTCCGGTTTGCCGGAGAACCAGGCTTCGGGCAGTGTGTCCGATTTGCCGCCGGCACCATTTTCCGCCTGGGTCAACAACATGCAATTGGCCAACTGGTCACGCGCATCCTGTTTGTATTTCACGATGCTCAGACGACCGGTTTCAGGACTGACGGCCTTGATTTTCCTCAAAGCGCTCTGCGGGAAGATATGGTCGACCTGCGGCAGGCTGTTTTCGTATGCCGGCGTATAGTTGAATTCCCTGTACCAGAGATTGAAGAGCAGATGAACCGAATCAGAGCCATAACCCATTTGCCAGAAACGATCTTCGGTCAGTTCGAGGCTCCGTCCTTTCGAGCGGACGGCATCGAACAGGTGGTTAAGGTCAAAACCTTTCTGTTCCTTGATCTTTCCAACGCAATCGTCGATCAGTTGGTCGGGGGTTCCGCTGAAGGCTCCGCTAATCAAGGCGCGGAGCAGATAACTGTCTATCCCTTGTGCGGTCTTCCAGTTTTCGGAAAAGTGATAGCGGGAATACACCAGCGGAATCAAGACCAAATACGATGGCAAGGCCTTATCACATCGGATGAATGTCTTGCCTCGGACGAAGTCCAGTACGTCTTTCAGTGCCTTCGTAATTTCCTGCCATTTGGTCTCGATCTCCTCGCGCACGCCGGGCTTTCGGAATTTCGAGACCTCGTATCGCGCTCCTTGATTCAAGAGCGTCAGGCATGATTTCAGAACGAAGTCACGGGTGAAACCGAATCCGTGACGGTTGAGGTCGGATAGGAGGTCTTCCATCTGTTCGTCTGCACGGTCCCAGCTTGAACTCAGCAGGGAAAAAAGCAGGTCGGATTTGCCCAACCGAGTACCGCCGGAGTTTGCCCGAATGAAAACCTCCACCACATCATCCTCGGTGTAGAGTTCGGCATTCTCGGTGCTGTCGAGTTCCTGGTATGAAATGCCGTCGTCGGAATGAAAGGTTTTGAACACAATGCCGACGTGTCGACTGATCTTGCGGCGCTCTTCAGGGGAAAGTCCACGATCTGCTTTGGCGATCATCCCCTCGGCCGCGGTCAGCGGGTCAGCGGTATGAAAGACAAGGTCCTTGAATCTGATCCATGGAAAGGCGGTCTTGCCGGCATCGAGAAACGCGAATCTGAACTTGACGTCATCCGGAGCGGATACTTCCCCGCTCAGTATGTCGAGAAACAGCTCCCGCCCTTCGTAGCTTCCGCAGAGACCGATGAACAGACTTTGAAGCCGCTGCTGTCCGTCCAGCACCAGGCATTTCTTCTTTCCGTTTTCGGGGACATAGAAGTCGCTCAACCGAAGTCCGTTGTGGTAATTGTCGATGAATTTTCTGTGGCGGACCTCGGCTCTGGTCTTCCATATCAGTAAGGTACTGATTGGGTATTCCCGCAGGATCGAGTCGAAGAGACGGCAGATCTGATCCTCGCTCCAGACGAACGGCCGTTGGATATTGGGCAGCCAGAAACCGCCGTCCTCGTCAGGGTTATTCAGAAAACTGACGATCTTCCGCAGAGAATGTTTCGGTGTCTTCATTTTGCAGCGCCGCCTCCATCGCTTTGCATAATCTTATCCCTTGGGTGGATATGGGTCCTTGCCGTAGGTGTGCTCCGTCTGAATCGTCATATCCTTCTTATGGATGACCACCTGTCCAAGGTCCTGGTTCTTTGCAACTTCCTTGGCGCGGTTGATTGCATCCGCTTTCGTGTCGTGTGTGCTCAGTGCCCTGGAAGCGTTCTCTTCCTTGACCTTCCAGCCGCCGTCGGTACTGGGTGTTACATGGTAAGTTCTTCGTTTCGACATTTTTATTCCTCCTGATGTGATTGGGTCCGCACTTTCTCCCCGCGGACCGCTGTGACGATCCGATCAATGCAGGGTTCGAAGTCTTTCTGAACGTCATGCTGCCACAAACGGATTACCGTCCATCCCATCTCACGGAGTTTCCGGTGGTTTCCGGTGTCCCGTTCCCGGTTCTTGAATATCTTGTTCTTCCAGAAATCCGACACTTTGTTTTCCCATAATGGGAATCGGTATCCGTGCCAGAAATCGCCGTCCACGAAGACTACGACCCGAGCCTTGCTGAAGACGATGTCCGGCTTGCCGGGTAGGTCCTTGACGTGTTTGCGGAATCTCAACCCTTTCCTGTGAAGGGCGGATCGCACCTGCACCTCCAGTCCCGTATCCTTTCCCTTGATGCGGGACATGCAGTAGCTGCGCTGTTCAGGTGTTAGGTTGTCCGGCATCAGTCCTGTCCCTGATACAAACTGAAAGCCCTGGCCATTTCCCGGCGACCTGGCAGATGGAGCTCCGGGGGAGTGGTCGTGAGGACTTGAAAGTCCTGCGGCGTTCCTGGGCAGATTTTCTGGAAGTCGCACTTGGAACATTTGTCGGGATGCGGCCGCATCGGGAAATCCGAGCCGAGAATGCCGGTGACCGCCCATTCGATGTTGTCGAGAGCCGCATCCACCGCTTCTTGTGTGATCGGCACCTCAACACGCTGGTTGTCCTTCAGGAGATGGACACTGCCGGTCCTGGCGTTTTGTCCCAGAACCTGGTCGGCCGCTCTGGCATACAATTGCACCTGCAAAGCGAGCTCGGTCCAGTCGAGATCATCATTTTCGCCGGGAGTTTCGCCGCCTTCCATCGTCTTGAAGTCGATGATCTCCGCCTGAAGGATGTTTCCTTCCTCGTCTTCATGAAGCAGGAGATCAATCGAACCTGAGATGACGCAGTTGGAAGCCGGAATCTCGAAAACCGCCTCGACCTGCCGCTCCCGCTCAAAATCCTCGCCGAAGGATGTCACGTAATCCTTAGAGATCTCCACGGCTCGGTTTCTTGAGTTCTCGTAAGCGCCCGGCCGGTTTAACGGATCGCCGCTCTGGGGGACATGCTTCAAGTGGAAGGTGTCCAAGACCACCTGTTCCACTTGGTTTTCCGCCGGTGGTGTGTCGGGGTGCAGTTCATGAAGTTTCTGGATGGACGTATGAACGGTCCGCCCGTAACCGAACATCTCCGGGACGACCGGATTGAGACCGTAACGTTCCCGGAACTGGTAGCTCCTCGGACATTGTAGGTAGTACCTGATCTCCGTGAAGCTGGTCGGGTAATCGGCGTCTTCCACTCGCCGGCGCGGCGCAGCCGGAACAAGTCCGGCAGGCAGGCCGGCACCGTTCTGAACCACCGCTGGATGAGTGACAAGCTGTAACGCGTAGGGAGATTGACGGGCTGCTCGTCTCGCCAGCGGCAGGTTTTCCGCTCCGCTTACGTGGAGATACCGTTCTGCGCGTGTCGCGGCCGTGTAGAAAAGCCTGATTTCCTCATCGGGGGTGCTCTGATATGCGCCGCGGTTGATCGCTGCGATCATGACGCCGGACGGCAACCAACCCGAGTAGTTGCTTCTCCTCTTCGGAAATCTGTGCGCTTCGACGTCTACAACGAAAACGCAAGGGAATTCGAGCCCCTTCATCTTGTGAACGGTCGAAACCGTGACTGCGTCCGGTCTTTGGAGCACGTCGTCGGTTGACATGTCGTATCCCGTCTCGGCGGCGTTCTGCAGGAAGTTGAGGACATCTGAAAAGCGCTGCCTCGAATCCACGCTCATATAGACCGTTTCGACGTCCAGGATCATGCGGCTGAAAAGCCCGATGTCCCGCATGACGTCGTCGCTGAGGTTCGTCCTGGCGATGTTGAACGCCTCCAGCAGATCGTAAACAAGCTGTTGCGGGTAAAGCCGGATTCGTGTAGAGCCCTGAGGGCGGTGAATCCGACGGCTCCAGTCGGTGAGAACTCGGACAAGCAGGTTGAAGTCCGAGTAAGGATACGCAGGCAGCACTTGGCTGTTGAAGTGCTGCTGCACGGTATTCCGGTCAAGCGGAGTATTGCGCAGCAGCTCGAAGGTGCTACGAAGAACAGCAGTCTGCGGGCGGTCGAAAGGCCCGCCTCCGGCTTCCAGACTGAACGGTATGCCGAAGCGTTCAAGCGCCGCGGTGAAGGCGGCGTGCCTCGGCGTGTCGTCCTGTTCCGCTTGACGGGTTGATCGCATCAGAACGGCGAAATCAGCAGGGGTCAAACCTCGGACGCCGCCGTTGTCATCGTAAGCCGTGCCCAGCAGGTCGCGGATTCTTCCGGCCACCCATTCAGCCTCCGCCGCACGGTCGGGAAACCACAGCACTCTGAAATCCTGAGGCGTCCGATTCGCCGAGGCGCTCGGGCTCTTCGGAATTCGACTCGGTCCCAGCATGGCGGCAGCGAAGGCATCCGAAGCCTGAACGATGGGTTCTGTGCTGCGGAAGTTCTGGGATAATGTGTGAACACTGCAGCCGTTGTATCGTCGTTGAAATTCCAGAATGTTGCTGACATCCGCTCCACGCCATGCGTAGATCGACTGATCGTCGTCTCCAACCACGAAGAGAGTTTGAGAACGCCTGTGCAGGAGGCGGATCAAATCCTCCTGGCAAGGGTTGACGTCCTGGTATTCGTCCACCATGAGGTGGCGCAATCTTCCAATGCCGTTCTCCACGCCGGGCGCGTTGCTGCGGACCGCCTCAACCACATCCCGGATCATCAAGGAGAAGTCGATGTATTGATCCGTCCGCAGACCGTCCTGAACGCGGGTAAGCAGATCGCCCATGTCCTGGTCTTCGGCGGCGACCGCGTTGAAGTCCAATAATTCGTCGTTGGCGGTCTTCCACGCGTCGGATACCTGTTTGATTGTGTCGAAATAGCTGTTGCCGCGCGCACGAGCGCGGAAGTTCTGAAGGCCCAATTGGTAATAGCGTGATATCAGATACAGCTTCAGCCGGTTTTCATCGAGCACATCGTACTGTCGGTACGTGGCGTCCATATCGCCCAGCACATGTTGACAGTAGGCGTGGATGGTGCCGATATACATCGCGCCCATCACGGTGGGGTCGAGCCCGGCGGTCGTCAGTGCTTGAGAAACGCGGCGCTTGATGGACTCGGCGGCTTTCTCGGTGAACGTGAAGGCCACGATCCCTTCAGGCGGTTCGCCCTCCGCGAGGAGCCTGGCGATCCGATAGGCCAGTGTCCTTGACTTGCCCGATCCGGCGCACGCCAGACACAACACCTCCAACGCAGGGTCGACTGCCGCGGCGTATTGCTGCGGCGTCAATTCGTTTCTCAAGACCTGGTCGATGTTCATGTTTGCTCAATCCCCTTTGTGGGTTGTCACGTCCCGGCTCGGTTCCGCAGTGCCCTTTTGATGCTCCTCCCGTGGGCGGCGATGAACGGCGGCGGCAAAGCGTTACCGATCATTAGAGCCACGGCGGACTTGTTGTCGGTGGTCGGAAACTTGTATCGGCGGGGAAAACCCTGTAGAAGAGCCGCCTCGCGCATAGTGATCGCCCGGTCCTCCACCGGATGAAGGAACCGTCCCTTTGAGGGGTTGAAGCACCCGCTCGTGATCGTCGGGGCCACATCCTTCCACGCCATGCGACCGTAGACATCCTTGAAGCCGGTGCATCGCTTGTGGCACTCGAGCTGGTACTCCTCCGGAAGGTCTCTGCGGCTTCCGCCGTCTTTCGGGATAAGCCGGATAATCTCCAGGACTTTCGGGGTCCGATTTTCAGGCATGTCATGCACGGGGTCACCGCTTTGTCCTGCTTTCGGCAGACCGCCGATTGCCTCCTCGACTGTTTTCATCTTGGCGGCTTTGTCGGCGAACGGGATTTCCATGCCCATCCCCGCCAGATAGATCAACCTGCGTCTTCGTTGCGGCACACCGTACTCCGCCGCATTCAGGATGCGGTGATCGCCGAGATAACCGAGTTTCTTCAGCTTTCTGCAGAATGCCGCGAACCTTTCGTCGTCAGCCAAACCCGGCACGTTTTCCATCATCACGGTGCGGGGACGCAGCGCTTCCACAAAGCGTTGGAACTCCAGCAAGAGGTCGTTGCGGGGGTCCTCGACACTGACGGCTCCGTTCAAGGTCCGCATCGTCGAAAAACCCTGGCACGGCGGACATCCGGCCAGAAGATCGAGTTCGCCTTCGTTGAGGCCGATCTTCTGAAGAAGATCGGAAGGCTTCAGATCACGGATGTCGGTTTTCCACACCTCGACGTCACGATGATTCGCTTCATAGGTCTTTACGGACAGAGGATCGACGTCCACCGCGCCCAGGACCCGGAATCCGGCTTTCTTCAACCCGACGGTCAACCCGCCGCAGCCGCAGAACAGGTCGACGGCCGTGGGTCTGCCGTCACTGTTGGGAGAGAGTCCTCGACTTCGTTTCGATTTGTCTTTCATCGGAAGAACCTCCTTTTGTTCGAACGGGCGCTCCCAATGAGCGCTTTCAGGAGGTTACTTACCGACGTGCCGACGGAACCGCCGGCGTCGATGCAACGGGAGCGGCGCATCCCCATAGGGACGTCTGTCATTCCGTTGATTTCAGCCGCTCCATGCCACATTCGTTACATCTCCAGTGTCTTCAAAACCGCACGGTCCACGTCGCCGTAAAACACGACGTCAAGACGCTCGATCACGTCCTCCGGCAGCCCGGCGAACTGTGCCTTGTTGGAAATCGGTACCAGGACGCGCAGAGCTCCCGCCTCCAAGGACAACTGCAGGGGTTCGGTTATCGAGGCCGGGCCCTTGATATTCCCCTGGATGGTCAGGTCGCCGAGAATGACCGTCCCGGCCTGCACATGGCGGTTGCGGACCACGGAGATCATGGCGGCGAAAAACGCCACACCGCAGGGACACTCGATGCGGCCTCCGGAGAGGTCCACCGCCTCGGCGTATACGTCCTTCTGCGCCAGCATCTGCGTGAGTCCCAGCTTGTCCTTGACGTTCTGCAGATAACTGAAGGCCCGGTTCAGGGATTCTTTCAGTGACTTGTCAAGACCGGTCGGCGTTCTGAGTTTGCCCGTTCCCGCCGTCAGTGTGACTTCAAGGCGGAACAGCGCGACCTTGGCTTCAGAATCCACCCCTGCCGTATAAACCGTCCCCGGCGGCAACGGGTCCTGTGAGATAACGCCTGCTCCGCCTTGTTCCGGCACGCCCACGGACCGCTCCGTGTCGTTCTCAAGATCAATGTAGGAGAAGCTGGTCTTATAGAACTCGAACGACCCGCGCTTCTTGAGCTGCTCCTTGACCCGGCGGCGTCCCTCCATGGCCAGCTCGACGTATTCGGTGAGTTCCTCTTTCGTCCACCCGCCGCCCGGGTGGAGGATTTTGAGCAAACCGCTGACTGTCTTTTTGGCCGCCGTCGCGTCCCGGCCTTCCACATGCGATCCGAATCGGAAGACCCGTTCGGCCTCATCAAACCGATTCTGCTTCCTGAGCGCACGGAATGCCTCGGCCAGGTAATCGGTGACGAAACCGTAGTGGACCGTCAGAATGTCTTTCGAGTTTTTAGGGACCTCCCAACCCGGAAGGTAGAAGTGCATGCGGTCGAGGAGGGCGAGGTCGAACTCCCTGGGCAGCGGCTGGAATAAGTCCGTGGCCGAGTTCTGGACCAGGCTCTCCACCGGCTGGTTCAGATTGCCGATGAACACCAGAGATGCGTCCGCCAGCACCTGGGTGACCCCACGGCTGAACCTACCGTTGGCCATGTAGTCCTTCATGATTTGGACCGCATCCGGATCGGTGATTTTCATTCCCCCGACTTCGTCAAAGGCCACGACGTCCCAGTGACCGACGAGGCCGACCTGCCGGCGGGCGTTGTTGTAAAACAGATTCGCCGTGCTCGCCTTGCCTCCGGAGAGCAGCATGCAGTAGGGCGACATCTCGCTGAACGCGTAAGATTTGCCGGTGCCGCGCGGACCGAGCTCGATGAAGTTGTAGTTCTTCTCGACAAAGGGGATGAGACGGGTGAGCAACAGAATCTTCAACCGATTATCCATGCGGAAAGGCTCGAGCCCGACGCTCCGGAGGAGGAGGTCGATCCACTCGTCCCTGCTCATGGCGCGTCGACCATCCAGGTACTCGTCCAGGTCGAAGCGGGCGAGTTGGATGGGTTTCAGGTCGACGATGTGGAAGGGGCTGTCCTTCTTTCCCTCCTCGGACAGCCGGAACTCCACATCGATGATGGCCCAGATGCCGCCCTCAAGAAGGCGTTCATAACGGCGGTAGAATTCTTCGGCGATATGTATTTTGGCGTATCCGAAGTGGTCCATGGAGGCCCAGTATTTGTTCTCGCTCGGAAGGAAGCGGACCTCTACGCGGTCGATGAACCGGTGTCTGCCTTTCTGTTCGACCATGGACTGGGCCTTGTTCGCCTCGTCGTGGCGGAAATAGTTCGTCGTCAGGGTCTCCTTGACGGCGTCCACGCCGATGCGGATCTCCTCGTCGTTGTCCGAGGCGCAGTACTTGCCCAACAGATACTCAAGCACATAGGACGGTACGTTCTCGCCGCCTTTGATCTGGTGCAGGAGGTCCTTGCGCACCACTTTGCCGGCGAAAACCCCCGTTGCTTTCTTGTCCAGGTCGTCCTGTTGCATTCCTCGCTCCTTAATCGAGCATCGCGTTTTTCAGCTTCCGCTTAGCCCATACCACACGGGTTTGGGGGTCGCTCACACGGATTTCTATCTCCGCCCCGTCGAAATCCGGATCGAGCAGCACCGGCACGGGCGTTTCTTTGTTCGCTTGTAAAGTCACTTCACGGGTCTTCTCGTCCCGCGCCTCGCAGTCGGCGGCCTCGCCCACGACCTTGGCCTTGGTTCCCGTGCCGCCGTAAGCCTCGACCCGTACCCGGGCGGCAGTGCCGAACATGTCACCCTGCAGGTGGAATTTCAGTCCGACGACACGGCTGGTGAACTTGTCCGAACGGTAGCGGATGTCGATCTCCGGCTTTCCGGCAGCGCTCGGTTTCTCCCCTCCGGCCCGGAACACGACCACCGGCACCACTGCTTCCTGCAGGCTCAAACCGCCGTGGAAGTAGCCTTCGCCATCCGAGAACACACGGAACCCGATAGGCAGACAAACCTCCTGCACGTCGCCTTGAATCCCCACGTGGCCGGCTTTCAAGGTGATGGTCCCGGCCGCACCGGAAAGCCCCGAACCCAACCGGCAGCGGCGCTTGTTTTCCAACCAGCCGCCGGGCGGGGTCTGAACTATGTCGCCCGCCGGAATTTCCGGGAGCATCATGTGGCCGTGGTCGGCGGTGATCACAACGCGGTTGAACCCTTGGGAGACCACCCAGCGGACCGCAGCCGCGATATCTCCTATCACATCCGAGAGGTATCGCCTTGCACGCCAGGCACCGAGATTTTCCGCCACTGCGTCCGGGTCCTGGGTCCGAACCACGAAGATCTCGGCCTTCTTGACATTCGCGGCGACCTTCTTCGGGGAGCCGAGCAGTTCGTCCAGAGTGGTCTCGAAGAACCGGTCTCCGTAGGTCTCGGCCAAAAGTTTCATACGGTCCGCCGATGTCTTCAGCAGGCGGGTGCCGAGCGCCGGGACCAACCCGCCGTCCTTTTCGACAAGCCGGAGCATGCCGTCCGCGCCGGGCATGAGGGCCGCCATTCCGCAGCCGGTCACCGTCGGGACGACGCCCGCGGCGTGGGTTATCTCGACTTCCCCGGTTCCGATCAGTGCCTCGCCCAGATCTCGTCCCATCTCGTAGCGCAGCGAATCCACGAGAAAGAAAGCGGTTCTCTCCCGACGTTCCAGCAACGGCGTGACGTGATCGTCGAAGATGCGGGTTTGTCTCGGCGCTCCGTCCGGAGGCCAGCCTTCCGCCTGAACCGCGGCAAGGAAAGCGTCCTGCAGATTTACGGCGGCCTCGCGGTATCGGCGTCGGCATAGATCGACGACCGGAGAAATAATGTCTTCGTCGGTGCAGGCGGTCAGGGCGGTTTCGAACAGCCGGGAGGCGCGGTCGAGGTCGGACCATCCACCTTCGGTGTAGGCCTTCATCAGACCCGCGAGGTTTTTTCTGTCGCCCAACCCGTGTGAAACCACAGAGGACGATTCGATCAGTGCGGCCGCCCGCTCCAGGGTCGTCCATGCGGGCGACCTCTGAGGGTCACGCCGCCAAATGGACCGTTTCCGTTTCTCGATCACGGTGCGGGCGGCCTCGATATCTCCGGCGACGACAAGTTCGACCGCACGGCCGAGCAGACGCCGCTCCTCGAAGGGGAAGGTGTCGCGTTCGCCGGGATCGAAATCCCTCGGCATGATGTCGGGGAGGCGGAGCTCACCCTCGATTTTCTGCGCCAGTTCGATATAGGTTTCCCGCAGGCCCGCGTCGGAGCGCATCCTGTCGCAGGCTGCGTAGACCACGAACTTGGCGTCACCGCCGGCGCGGGGTACGGCGCTCAGGGCATCGGGTGCGCCTGCCGGCAGGTCGAAGAGGAATTCGCTGAAGAGCACCTGCTCGGCGGCCTTCGGTCGAAGCGTCTTCCATTTCCGGGACCCGGACGCCGGCTTGAAACCGACGGTGGACTCAAAGAGCCGCAGGAGTTCCTCGATGCAGCCGGGTTTGTCATCCACCGCTTCAGCCTTGTCCGTATTACAGAAGGCCGACGCGATGATTTCCGCCGGGGTTTCCGTCCGGAACACGTCATTCAGGAGCGGCCACCTCTGTGTCTTCTCCAACCCGTCAAGCAGGGCGATGTCCGGTTTCCCTTCGCGGAAGAGCCGTGTGATTTCCTCGGCCTTCTGCGGCATGGCCTGGCGGGCGAGTGATTCGATTTTCTGGTCCTCTGTGTCGCCGAAGGCCGCCCCCGCCATCGCATAGACTTCAAAAGGGTCCCGCATCTTCTCGTCTTCGGTCGCCCCGCGACGGCGGGGTATGTAGATGAGCAGACAGCGGTCCCGCTCCGCGGGGTTCTCGGACTCGTTCATCAGTCGGTAGACCTCGTCCGCACGGCGGCGGGTCTTGAGAACGGACGCTTCGGCGGAAAGCACATCACAGTTCGGTCCGTTGAAGGCGGCGGCGAACGCTTTGAAATCCCCTTCGGCGTCGTACCAGACCACGATGCGGCGGTCGTTGAGGAGATCGACCAGTTTCTTGTGCAGGAACGATGTGAACTTCATCGGGCGGCCTCCCTCTTGCGACGGCCGGGGCCGCCTTTCTTCTTGGCGCCCGGGGCTTCGACCTCGCAGAGGTCCTCCAGCCCATGGGCGATGGCGATGGAGCGGTCGGTCCGGCAGACCTCCCGGACCCGGTCCGGCCGGATGGTGTACGCCAGGTGCGCCCAGTCGTAATCGCCTTTCTGCAGCTTCTTCCAGCAATCCTCTGTGTCTTTGGCCCATGGCCGCAGGCGGAAAAGGTTGTGGAACGGCGAGGCGTTGATGATGACGCCGTCGTTGAGGTCCGGCTTGCAGGGCAGCGCCGCGATGCGGAGCAACTCCTCGCGCAGGTCCCGCAGTTCGCCGAGGAGTGTGCGGGCTTCGCCCAGCCGATCCGTCAATCTGGTCGCGTCACGGCCGGAGGCGGATTTCATGTCGTTCTCGATACCGCCGATTCCGCGTTCGACTTCTGATATCTTGGGTTCGATGTATTTGTTGACCGCCGCATAAATCGTCTGATCAGTCAGACGGTGATAATAGAGCCAGATCGTGTATGACCCGGACGGCGTGGAAAGCGGCCAATAGATCGGGGCCTTGCGCCGGCTCTTGGAGTAGCGCTTCAGGTGGTCCTGGAAGAAGCCCGTGGGCTTACGGAAGTAGTCGCGCAGGTCGGAGACGCCGAGGATGTCGCAGGCTTCCTGTTCGATCTCGTGGGCTTTGTCCTTCCAGAGGAGATCGAAGACCTCGCGCACCCGGCGGACGATATCGTCCCGGTGTGGCCGATCTCCGTTGAAGCCGGGGTCGTCCACCAGGACGCCGTCCCAGGAGATGCGGAGAGGATACTCGGAATCAGGGATGGTCGGAGTCTTGACGGAACCTTCCGGCGGCAGTGTGTTTGCGTCCGGCCGGGCGCGGAGCCACTCCTCGCTGACGATGCGGTTCGGTTCGGCCAGCAGGCCATCGGAGCCGACCAGCATCCCCGGCGGACAGACCGGCAGAGGATCAAAGGGGTCGGGCAGTTTTGGCGCGAGCGATGGGTCAATGGCGATGCGGACGTCCCAACGGCCGAGTGTAACACCCACTGCATACATGAACAGCCCGACTGCTTTTTCCATGGGTGTTTCCGCAATCAGTTCAACATTAAGTTCCTGCTCATCTTCACCCGAATCCTCACCGGCGTCTTCGAATTCGACGTCTTCCGAACGCCCGCGGATTGATACGGCTTCCCGAATATCCCGTTCCAACTCGACGAGCTGTTCTGAGCTGAGACGGAATGCATCCGCAATCCTATATTCCAAGTCTCTGCCGAAAAGCGAGTACAGGTCCCAGACGGTTTCCCCATCCTCCGCCGCGTGAATCCATGCCGGAAGCATAAACTCCTGAAAAGGCTCATAGCGCTGCACCACGGCGCGGCGCTTATTCACTTCGGCATCGACATGTTCTTTGATAAGCTTCAGAGTATCTTCCGGAAACTCACAAGAGGGCAGGCCTTGGACCATGCTTGCCTGAAATTTGGGCCGAGCGAACATTTCTCCACTGAACCTCGCAACTGCGCTTCCCACGTTCGAGGCGCAGATTCCGAGTACGGAATACTCCTCTCCCTGTTCGGGGAATATCTGCGCCCTTCCTGCCGTGGGCATGACACCCGCGGGTACTAAGTAAGGAACCAGCCGTGTCGAGCGGAGCATATAGCTGAAACCCGGTTTGAAATACTCCTGCTCGCTGCGAAGAGCGGAGCGGAGTTTCCCGGCCTCATTGGTAAAGTTCCGCAATTCGTTCCCGTTGCCAGACCATTTTGCGACCAGAGTAATCGGCGAAAACCAAGGGGACGCAGTCTCGGTCTTGGAAAACGGCACCCATGCCCTGTCAGAGCTGAGTTCCTTAAGACACTGTTGCCTTACCGGCTGCTTGTTCTCCGGTCGTGTAGAGGATGGAGATACAAGCGCCGCGGGAATCTCCCAAAGACATCTCAGAAACCGAAAATCGTCGCCTGTTTGCATCCCTACACGTATCGCCGCTTTGTTCCCTTCAATGCATGAATGCTCGCCGACGGTTTCAATCGTGGTTTTGGAGACCCAATAGGCGTAAGGATTTCCGCTAAGTGTTTCGAAGTGCTTTGGATCGATGACAAAAGTCTTCTGCGGCCTTTTCCCTTTGAGACATTCTTCGGTAAATTGCTGCAGGAGATCACCCTTTTCGACGTCGATAAGCAGGCGGAAGAACAACGATTCGGGCTCGCCGCGTCGTTGTTTGGTGACGACATAAATCGCTGTTTCCACCATCGCCTCAAGGACGCCTTCACCCAAATCGGCCAGAAGGCGGATATGGCCGATCTTCCCGAGGATTTCGGTTCTGAGCGTTTCAAAAGAACCCAAGAAGAATGGAGTCCGGCTTGAAATCGCACCGACCCGGCCCTGGCTGTTCGTTAAATTCAAAGTGCGCTCAATAAAATTGGCGAGAACATCCCCTTTTGTTTTTGGATACCGGTCCTCGATGTAGTCCTTCGATTCCCGGCTTGAAGCACCGAACGGCGGATTCATTAGAATTGCGTCGTACCGGTTCCGGCAGTGGTCGATGAAGGCGAAGCCTCTTGCGGCGTCCTCGGCGAAGAGTCGGCGGCGGGTCGTATGTCCGTTTTCCGCCCGCTCCGCATACTCTTTCAGCGCATCCAAAATACGGTCCTCAGCCTGCTCCCAGAACCGCACATCGGTGATCCCCTTCACATCGAAGCGCAGTTCCTGCTGCTTCGGCCGGGGAGCCTCCATGGTGGGAAAAAGAAGTTGCTGTTCCGGTTTTGGACCTTCCCGCCACTGCTTACCGGCCGCGGCGACGGCATCCTTGATCTCCTCCTCTATCTTGAGGAGCGAGCCCGCCTCTCCGGCGAGTTTCATCTTCTCGAACACCTCGTCCACGATCTGGCCCAGGACCCGAGGCTTGAGTCCCGCGGTGAACTCCCGGCGCATGTCCTCCTCACCCGGCATCGGCTCGGCGGTGACGATGTTCGACCTGGCGATGCGCGGCCGTTCGGAGGCTTTGAGGCCGAGGTTTTTCCATGTCTTCTGCGCCCGCAGCCAGAGGGCGAGCGCGGCGATCTGCACCGCGCGCGGGTCAATATCGATTCCGTGCAGGTTGTGTTCGACGATCAGCTTGGGGACCTCCCGGCGCAGGTCGTCGAGGGTCTTGAAGTCCTCATGCAGGGTTCGGCCGGTGACCTCGGACTTCGGGCTGTCCACGTCCGGCCATGCCTCCTCGTAAATGTGTTCAAGGAGGTCGAATGCGTAGAGCAGGAAGTGGCCCGATCCGCAGGCCGGGTCGAGGATACGCAGGTCGCGGGGATCTTTCTTCTGACGATGCTCAATAAAGACGGGCTTTATGAGCAGTTCCTCATGGGAGAGGTCCGTATCTTTCTCCGGTTCGACCGGGTTTTTTTCAACCGGGGAGAGGAAGACCTCGTTCGGCCTCCGCACAAGATAGCGGCATTCCTCCTTGAGGACTGTGTCACCCTTACGCATCTCATACCAGATGCGCCCGAGGGTGTTGTCGGTGAGGAACTCGACGACATACCTCGGGGTGAAGAACTGATTGCGGACGGCCATCTCTCTTGTGTTCCGAGGTGACCTTGATGCTTTGCGCATCGCATCTCGCTCTTCTTTTGGGTTGAAATACTGATAGACCCAGCCGATGGTTTCGTCCTCGGTCCAGAGGTGTGTGAGTTCCGGCTTGTTCAGCTCGGCAAGGACGTCTTCCATGCACCGCTCGGAGGGGAAGACCGCCGATTGCGGCGTCATCCGGTCAAAAAGCACGCCCAGATCGCCGGCGAGTTCGTCGAACATACATTCCAGAAAGACCCGGTAGGTGTCGTATCGTCCTCCGAGGGCTCCGCCGGAGATACGCTCGAACATCTGAAAGCCGGCGGATGTCGTCCCCTTGCGGACGCATTCGATGACCAGTCCGCGTTCTTCGCACAGCCGCAGTGCGGCCGACCGGTTGAGGACGGTGAAGGATATCTCCAGGACCATCCGTTCGTAAGCGGCCTTGCGGCGGTCCGAATCCTTTCCCGCTGCACCGACGGTGTAATGGTCGAGAAGATCGCGCAAGCGGCGGGCCGCCGAGTTTTGATCGGGGGACAGGTGCGTCAGCTTGTCGAGCGGCAGCACCGTGCCGTCGGGATGCAGGCCGAAGACTCCGCGGAGCTGGTCGGTGACGTCCTCGATCAGCCGACGCCGGCACGCGGCCACGGTCTTCGCCAGCAGATTTCTTGGGTCCTTGTCGAAACTCATCAGCGCCCCTTGATCCGTATCCGCTTGTTCGATTTCAACAGACCAGACAGCTTCTCCCGGATGCCCGCCAGCCACGAATCCAAGTCCGCCGCTGAGGCGATCACCGCCGGCGGCACCAGCGTGTCGGCCTCGACGATTTCCTCGCCCGGCGGTTCCGCTTCTCCTTCGCCGGGTTCCGGTTCCGGTTCCGGCTCGGGTTCGGAAGGCCGCCTGCGTTTGATCTCGGATTTCAGGTCTTCGATCAACCCCGGCAAGGTGCGCCGCCGTACCAGCAGGGTCTGAAGCAGCCTCACCGGATCGCCGTTTTCGGCGGTCTCCGGCAGGTCGCATGCGAGCTTGGCGGCGATCTCCCCGCGGTCCTCGTCGAGCAGCTTCGCCCAGTCGAATTCCGCCTCCAAACCGTTGAGGGCCTTCTTCAGATCGTCCTCGTAGGCGGCACGGTCAATCGCATATCGTTTTTCCGTTCGGTCCACCGCGGACCGGACCACACCGCGCAGTTCGGGAAGCCTCTCGTGGAAATGGTCTGAAGAGAGCACCTCCTCCGCGGCGGTCCGGTCTTCAGAGCTCAACAGGTCGCTCGCGGAACCGGGGAACAACCGGTCCAAATCCGCAGTCGAATCCAGTACCGACCGGGCGTTCCGGACGTCGGCCTCCGCACCGGACTCCAAGGCGTCGAAGACGGCTTTGGCCCAAGTGATTTCGTCCGGCAGCGCGCATTCCACACCGCCGAGGACCGAGGCTGCGCCGCCGGCGTCGCCCTTCAGCAGGTCGGCCGCGTCGGCCAGCAGGCGCTGAGAGCGGCTCTCGCCCGGCAGGCTCAGCAGGCGCAGCCGGTCGGGCAGCGATCCGAGCTTTTCCAAAAGGTCGGGGACGTGCCGCCGCACGGAGCGGCTGATGTGGTCTTCCAACGGCAGAACTTCGTCGCCGAAGAGGGTTTCCAACCGCCGGGCGGCCCTGTCCAGGGCTTCAGGCGGCAGCTTGGCGTCACGGGACGATATACCGATTCTATTGAATGAGACCGTGCTCTTGACGGCTTCCACGGCCTGGGGTCCGGCGGTGCGCACGGGTCCGCCCGCGCCCGGGACGTGAAATTCAATCTCTCCGGCGCGAAGAAGAGCAGCGAACAGGTACCGCACGGTGTCCTTGGTCCATCCGTAGGGCGGAGCTGAGAACAAGTCCTGAAGATAGGAACCCTGGAGCCTTCCGGAGCCCGCTTCGGCGGCCTTGTTCTGGAACACCCGGAGCACCTCCGCCAGCACGGGGGCGGCTGTATCCACCCGCGGCGCGCCCTTGCTCTTGACGACGAGGCCGAGGGGGTCGAGGTCCTTGGTGATGCGGTCCATGCGCTCCACCCCGAGGAATTTCGCAGCCGCGTCCGTAGAGGGCCGGACCGGGGCCAGATGAAAATGGGGAAAGACCTCCTTGACGGCGGCGGAGAGGATAGTGCGCACGGCGGCGTCCAGCGTCTCGCCGGCCTCGCGGACCGGTGTCGGTTTGCCGCGGAAGATGAAAACGCCTTCCAGCATCGCCTTTTCCATGGCGGCGGCCGTTCGTTCCCGGCTGCGCTCGGCGGCCCGTCTTTCCGCTCGCAGATACTGGGCGACCACATGGTCGGCGGAGCGTTCATCGACATCGCCGAGCACCTTTTCCGAGCGCACGATCTCCGGCAGCAGCTCCTCGACGGTGTCGTCGTTCTTCACCAGCAGAACCACTGTGTTCTTCAATTCCACCTGGGTGTTGCAGGCGATCAGGAACTCGTTCCGCTTGCCGTCCCATAAGGCGGGCTCGACGAACTCCAAACGGAGTTCCACATCCTCGGAACCGCCTACGACGGGCGTCCGGCCGAGTTTTACCGACGACCTGACTTCCTTGATGTTTTCCAGCCTGGCGGCGGGTTGCACACGGAATAATGAATGGTCGGCGGTACCCTGTTTAAGGACATCGATCCTCGCCCTCATCGATTCGCCGGATGTGGGCGCGTAGCTGTTGCGCTTGTCGCGGATCGGCTTGACGGCGTCGCTCAGGAACACATAGCCGCCCGCCTGCGGGTCCTCGATAAGGCCGCATTCCTTTTCGGAGGTGAGTCTGCGCAGAGCTTCCCGAACCTGGTCGAGAAGTGCGGGCGAGCCAGTTTTTCTGTAAAGCAAAGCGGCGATGTTTTCCGCCGTGCGGGGGAAGGTCTCCACCGGCTGAAGTGCTGCGACCGCCTTGGCGACCCGCACCTCCATGGAGTCCGACCCGAAAATCTTGAGGGTCTTGTCGACGCCGCCGATGACGTGAGGCAGGACTTTGGCGATGTCGGCACGCAGGGTGTCGTAGAAGTCGTCCACGCAGGCCAGGGAGCCTGTCTCCCGGTCGGCCAGTTTGACGGCTTCCGCGCCTAGCACACGGCTTTTGTCCACCAGCACGTCCTGGATGACACGGATGGCCGAGCGAAGACCGATGCCGCCGGTGGAACGAGCGAGAGTCCGGATGAGCTCCAGCAGGAGGTCGAAGTGCTGCGGCAAAAACGGATAGAGGCGGGTGAACGTCCCGGAGTCGGGGTCGCCCTTGAACAGGGCCGTACCGCTGAGACGGGTGTGCGTAACAGTGGATTGGCCATGCTCCTTGAACAGAGCATCGAGTTTCTTCCGTCCCTCCTCGGACTTGTCGAGCAGCCGACGGTGGGTGATCTCACGGATGTCGCTCGCATCGAGATGGATGGAAATCGGGAAGCGGTCCCGCAGCTTGTTCAGTTCCGCGGAGTTGTGGGCAGCCTTTTCGACGATCTCGCTCAAAGTCTGCTGGCCGGTGGCGGCGATCCAGACTTTACCCTTGCCGAGTTCTTTGAGGTTGCGCGCCAAGCCGTCGAGGTTGAGGATCAGCTCGCCGCGGGGTGCGACGTATTGGCCGGCTTCGTCGACCAGGAGCAGGATGTTCTCATGGCCGGTCTTGTGCCTGCAGATATCGATGATTTCACGAGCCAGGTCGCGCACGTCCCGAGCTTCCTCGAATCGCAGGCCGCGGAAGCTCTCCGGTGTGGGAAAGTCATCGGGAAGAACTCCCGGCACGATCTCCGAAGCCCGGGCGACGCCGATAAGCGGGTCGTTGTGGATTTCATTCCATTCACCCTTATACCGCTCTTTGTATTTCCGTTTGAAATCGTCGTATTTGCCTCGCCGGTCGAGGGTGAATTCGAGCTGCGCCGTCTTCTTCTCCTTGGAGAATCCCGCCCACTGTAAAACCTTCCAATAGAGCACGGTGGAGACGGGAGCGGCGGCGCTCTCGGCAAGCTGTTCCGCGCCGAGGTCGAGCAGTACAACCGCCGTCGGATGTTTCTTGGAGACGGTGCGCAGGGCAGCCGGAATTTCGTTGCGGGGGAAGCGGTCGCACAAAAGGTCGAGGAAGGGTTTGTTCTGAACCGTCCGCGCCGGATCGAGGGAGGCACCGAGATATTTGGTGAACGAACTTTTCCCGCTTCCGTAGAAGCCGGAAACCCAGATGCCGACCTCGGTCACCTGACCTCCCCGGACTCCTTCGCCGAAGACATCGAGAAACTTGCGGAAGCAGGACTCGATGTTGTCCGTGACCTCGTATTCAGCGACCTCGCGGGCAAGGCGGTCTTCCTCCTGCGCGTAATAGTCGATGACCTTTTCTATGGTCCGGTCGATGGGACGCCGGGGCGAAAATACCTGTCGAATCGTTGCGCTCATCAGAGACCTCCAAGCAGCGTCGACCGGTAGTTGCCGTCGACCGGATAGAAATCGAGGAAATGAAGTCCGTATTGGCCGGATCGTCTGCCGGGGTAGAAAATCACCGTCGGCGTTTTGACCTTATCGTGCAACCGGCTCTCGATGGTCCGGGTGCGGAAATAGGGATGAAGCAGTTCCGCCTCGGTGAGCAGCACCACCGTGCCTTCCGGAGTCGACTCGACGACCTCCGCCACCCGGTCGACAAAGGCATCCCCCTGGCGGAGGACGTCGCGCACAGCTTCGTTTATTTGATCTGCATCGGCTTCAGCTTCGAGTTCAAGCCAAATGTCCCATCTCCCGGACTTATCGACCATGTCCCAGAGGATGTCGGCGAGCGAGACGCGGCGGACATCAAAATCGGCTTCCCGTAATCTGGACGTCCATCGCGGGAGATGCTTCTTGAGGTCGAGCATCAGTTCCGGCGGATAGGCGAAATAGAAGACCGGGTCGCTCTTGGCCGGATTGAGGGCTTCCGGGTCGCGGATTTTGTCGATCAATTCGTTGAAAGCGTTATCGAGTGAGTACATCAATCAACTCCTCAATGGATTTGACGACCCAAGTGAAATGCACGACCGAGCCGGCGCGTTGCACGATTACGCCGCGGTGTTCACCGATCCCGTCCATTTTCTCCACGACCTCCGAAGGCGTCATGCCGAACAGCCCCCAGTCGGGATGATTGCAGAGGGAGGAATCCGTCACGCCCGCTTCATTGAGTTCCCGGGCAAGGATTGCGGCTCCTTCGTCCGACATGCGGTAATCGACGATCTCCCTGCGGCCGCGGACCACCTCGCGAAGGAATCCCACGTCCCGAAGGAGACCGAGAACGCATCGTGCGATACGTACAGACACCTTTTCCGACCATTGGTTGTCCAAACGCCCGTCGTAGTGGGCTTCAGACAGGAAGGAGAGCATCGGGTTCGTGTCCAGAACCGGCCTTCCGCGTCGGACGGCGGGCCAATATTCGCGGATCGTGAAGTCGTAGACCAATGGGTCCTGCCGCGCGGCGAACACGAACAGCAATTCGGTGAAAACCCGTCCCGGCAGGCCGGATGCAATCACCTGCTGCAGAATCCGCGCAGGCTTGTCGCTCGGCCTCAGGAAACGCGGGGCAAAAACTCTTCTGACGACGTCGCGGGTCCTGTAAGCGGTGGAATTACCGAGCAGCCCTTCTTCCTGGACCCTGCGCGTGAAATCATCAAGCGTCTCACCGGGACTCCAGTGTTCGAGAAGACGCCGTGTCTCCTCAATCATTCCAGCGCCCTTGCTTATGGCGGTCGAGTATTTCCGCTGCACTTCTTCATCCATGGTCATGGTCATCACCGGCCTCCGGCCGTTTCGGCGGTGAAATAGGGGAAGCCGAGGTTATTCCTCGAAAACGCCATATGGTAGACAGCGGCGGTTTTCATCAAGCCCGCAGTGGTCATCAAGTCCTTGTCGGTGCCGATCTTTTTTGCCCCGGGAGCGGCATCCGCTCCCTCGCCGCCGCACATCGGGGCGAGCAATTTCATCAGCTCCTCCGGCCGCCCTAAGGCGTTGCGCAATGTCGGGAAGAAATCATCGGCCGGGTCCGGGGGCATTCGATGGAGTTCGGTTTCCAGGGATTCGGGCAGCCTGAAGAGGTGGTAGGCGCCGATGCGTCCGACAGCCCGGTCATGAGCGTCTGACGCGGCCTTCCCGGCGGCGTGGACTGCGGCCTGAAATGATGTCCGCGGATAAAGTCGCTCCAGGAATCTCAAGCCGGTCTCGTTCATGAACTCGGTCTTCCACCACGCAGGCGCGGTCGACTCGCCGAGGGCAAGCACCAGGGCGCGGAGGCGGAAAACAAGAAGAGGCAGCGGCGGTTTTTGCTTTTCGTGCTCGCTCGTCATCTGTGCTCACCCTCCGGAAGCGTCAACTTGCCCTGACCGGTCATCTTCTTACAGAAGCTCTCCAGTTGGGCCTTTGCGAGCTTGGAGGGCTTAGACAAACCGTTTTCCCATCGGTTGACGGTCGCGTAGCTGACGCCGAGCAACCTGGCCAGGTCTTCCTGACTCAAGGAAAGCTGTCGTCGTATCTCTTTTACCAACGCCGAAAGACTTCGACCTTCTGTGTCCATTCGCTGCACCTCTTGTCTGGATGGCAGACCACGGCCCTTGCCCGAATATAATAGCGTATGTTATATCGTTCGCAATAGAAAATCAAGAGAAATCCGCGGCTTGATCGAGACTGATTTCAGGAGCGCCACTTGCCGGACGGAAGCGGCTTGAATCTGCGATTACTTGTCACTTCAACAACATAGAGCCAGACTGGAAGCTCGGTCCCGTTGGCCTGCGCCGAAACCAGAACGCGGCGGTAGAGGCAGGGACCGCCGGGGTGAAACCCCTCCAGCCGGTCGATGGCCGGGAGGCGGATCTCGGGATCGTTGAAGGTCAGAAGCTCCCCGTACACGGGGCCCCATGGCGCGCCCGTGGCGTTTTCTTGGTGCCGGTCGGGGGTTGGCTCGGGATTGGACATGCGAGCCACGACGCGCGCCTGTGTGGCCACGTCGGCGAGCGGATTGGTGGTCCCAACGGCAAGGATGCCTTCATCCGGGACCTGCAGGACCGGGATTCCGGAGGATGTCTCGAAGAGGCGGCCGCGGACAACGGCGTCCTCCGCGGTCAGAACGCCCCGGCAAAAACGGTCGTGGTTCCAGAAACCGCGCTTCAGGGTGCCGTAGACGAAGAGTCTTAGCATTCCGGTTGTGTTCGCGTTCGAGGGTTCTGTCGGGTTCATTGGGGTACCTGTCATGGTTCCGCCCCCTTTCTCTCCTGGGCGACGAACTCGAACGGCTCCACCGAATACGAGGCCAGGTCCTCGCGCCGGAAAACCACCAGGCTCATGGGCTGGACCGGTAACTCCCTCCAGCCCTTTTCCTCCGCCAGCACAGCGTCGAGGTATGCCGGGTCCGAGGCGTAGAGGACGGCCTTGCGGCGGGGATGCCAGCGCAGTTCCAACGGCCGGTTCCCCTTGAGCACGATGACGGTTTCCGGATCGGTCCGGCAGGCGATGACGGCGGTTATCTGTCCGCGGCAGCGCCGGAGGCGCGCCTTGAACCGCTCGATATCCATGGCACCGTCCCGCGCGGCGTTCGCGGCCAGGCGGAACAGAATCTCGCTGTCAACCTCGGCGAAGCGCCGCATCTTCCAGCGCCGGAACAGGTAGTCGGCGTTGTAAATGGTGCCGTTGTGGGTGCCGATCACCTCCCCGGCTCGAATCGGGTGGTTGTTGCTGTTGACCCGTTCGTCCCCTCGGGTGCGCCACCGGGTATGGCCGAGCACAAGCGTGGCGCGGTTGTTTAAGCCAGCCAGGAGTTCGGCGAAGGCTTTGTCCATCACAAACCACTCGGCCGTCACCGGGCGTTTGAAGAGCCGGTGGCTGCCGTCGGCATCGAGCCAGGCCGCGCCGGTGGCATGTGGACCACGCTCCTCGCTCAGCAGCAGCAGGCGCGTGAAGAGCCAGGCGAGGTGCTCCCTCTCCTCGACGCGCCGCCGTTTTTTTCCGAAGATGACGCCCGCGAGCCCGCACATCAGGATTTCCCTCCCTGCGGGTCGACGACAAAACCGCGGAAGACGCCCTCGGCATATTCCTTCGGGTGCTCCGCGATCCAGCGCGCGGCGTCGGACCATCCGAGCTCCCCGGCCAGCCGGGCGACGACCGGTCGGTCGAGCATGTTGGTCTGCCCGGAGAGTCGGACCGCGTCGATGCCCTGCCAGACAATGGCAGGAATCGGTATCCGCGCGGGCTTGTCGTCCTGTACCTCGGCAAGGCCGTGTTTGATCAGCGCGTCGAGGAACGAGGCTGCCTTCTCCTCGGGGGTGTCGCCCCGAACCACCAGTTCAACCCCGGACAGCATTTTGGCGTTGCGCAGGACCATGTCGATGTAGTCCTCGATGTCCCGCTGGTCGGAAAAAAGGGTGGCTCCTTTCATGGCTTGAACCACCTCGGTTACCGTCTCACCGGTGAAGACCTCGCCGTCGCCGTCCAGCGGCTGCCCATTGAGGGCTGTGTTTCGGATCAGCACTCTCATGACGCGCCTCCTTGCGTCCCGCCGGTCTCGTCCCCCGAAAATGCCGGAGGCCGGGTTTCGGGCCCGGCCTCCGTGAGGGGTTCCACCTTTGGGGCGGATTGTTCGTTTGGTTTCACCCTGCCGCGTTTGAAGGCCGAGTCTCCCGGCAGGGCGGCGATCAGATGCTTGCGCGCTGTCTTGAACTCGTCGCCGATGAGCCCCAGGTGGAGCAGGAAGACCCGGAAGTCGTACCGGGCGCTCTGCGGGTCGAAGGACCTCTTGCGGCTCGATGCCGCCCGTCCGTTCAGCGCCTTGGCTGCCACGGCGAGGACCAGTTGGACATAGGCTTTCACCTTTCCCGCGTGTAGCGTCCCTTCGAACCAGCGGAACTCAACCGTGCCCCGGTACCATACGTTGTGCAGGTTCACCCCGTGGTAGCGGGTGCTGTCGTAGTGCTGGGGCTGCCGGTTGTGGTAGCCGTACCAAATGTGGTTGAGCTGGTCCCTGGTCCTGGGACGGCGACGCTCGATCTGAGCGATGAGATCGTCGCTCACCGGCTTGCTGTAGCTCCGGCGGCGGGTCTCGTTCACTCCCAGAGCGGTGAGTATGAGCGCTTCCTGTTTGTAGACAATCTTGGCGAGATTCGCGAGGGTCCGGCCGTCAAAGGCCGTGGCGTCGACGTGGACGTGGATGCCGCAGCGTTCGTCCACCTTGGCTCCGCAGGCCCGCAGCGCCCGGACGACCTCCTGGAGGACGGGGATATCCTCGTAAGACAGGACGGGACTCACCACCTCGGCTCGCAGGTGGACCGGCACATTGATGAGCGAACCGTCGGACACCACTTTCCAAACCCGTCCATGGTCGTCGGTGACCTCCCAGGGGTCGAAGCTCCCCGGGCTGCCGATGTGGTGGACCTGGCCGCCCACCACCGACTGGATCGCCTGAGCGACCCGCTCTCGCGTCCGTTTGACTGTCTCGATCTCGATTCCGAAGTTGATCCGGCGTAAGTCCATGGTCTCTCCTTGCGTTCTGTAAGCCCGTTCCCGGCAAGGGATCGGCTCTTGTGTTCACACACATACAGGCTTCTTTCCGAACAGAAAGCAAGGCGAATTCGACACATAACTCCTTTGATTCCAATGAGTTATGTACATGGAAGCGTAACCTGCGGAAACACGCGGGATTACGGAATTTCCCGGCAGCCGAAGAAAAGTGAGGTGTTCCGGAAATCAGGTCTGCTTCCAGATCGTCCCGGTGTGTTTCTCCCACTTTCCGCCGCCCGCGAGATCGGTGTTGAACCACTCGTCGCCCATGGACGGGGCTGGGATGGCAGCGTCACGCTCGGCCTGGGTGCCGACGCCACGCCGGACAGCTTCCCGCGCAGTGAGCCCCTGACCGAGCCGGTCCGGTCCGAGCAGGTCACGCCATCCGAGGGCCGGTGCCCGCAGACGGGAAACGAAGGTGCGGTAGGCGGTCGCATCCTTGGCCGCGCGGTAAAGGAGCAGCGAGCCGTTGGCGTCCCGGACCAGACTCGGCGTGTAGCAGCGTTCGAGGAACGGCCCGCTGCCGTTTTTGAACACCGGGTTGATCTCGGCCTTGCGCCAGTGGACGCGGTCCCACGACCATGCGTAGCCGATTCCGGCATTTCCCGCAGAGCCCCCGGAGTAGAGCATCCACCATCTCCCGTCGGAAAGCCGCTCGACGTGGGCGGCGGAGACGTAGCCGTTTGCGCCTTCCCACGGCTGTGGGTCGATCAAGCCGGAGAGGATCGGACCGTTTCCGATCAGTTTCCACTCGACGGCATCGTCGGAACAGGCCAAGCCGAGGCTGTCGTTGCCGCCGGTCGAGGCGATGAAATACATGGCGTAACGCCAGGTGAAAGGTCTTCCTTCGACCGAGGTGGGCAGCGGGTTGTACCAGAGGAACGACGGCCCGTAATGGCCGCGGTTCCAGACCTGGACGCTTCCCTCGGTGACCAGGTCGCCGATGCACGGTGTGTCGACCGTGAACGTGGCGGGATCGACCGACGGATTGCAGACTGCGGTGCGCAGTCCGGCCATGGCATAGGGCTGATTGGGAACGTCAGGGTTCCAGTAAAAGATGCGCAGCCGGTTTGCGGCCTCCAGCGCGCAGACCACGTGATAGCCGTTGGCCGCGATGCCGGTGACTTTTTTCTCTGTGTCCCAGATGAGCCCGTCGTCGGAGAAGGCGCAAGTCGTACCCGCACCGTCGCCGTAATAGGCGATGAAGTTCCGGGGCCGGGTTCCGTCGTGGAAAGCGCCCGGGGACCGGAGAATGCGGACATAGTAAGCGCGCCCGGCCGTAAGAGGCAGGACGTGCGGGTAGCGGTGGTCGAACACGACCGGCGGCAGCCCCTCGGGCGGTTCAGCTCCGGAAGGGACCAGCAGCAGGCCGAGGTCCACGGCGCGCAGCAGGTCCGTGGTCATCGCCTGAACGACGGCGGTCTTTCCGGGTCCGAGCGTACCCGTAAGCCCGGGCAGTTCCAGAATTGTATCGGTGTTGCTCTTGATGGTAATGCTCATAATTGGTTCCTCCCGGCCTGCGCCGCAAGCGCCGCGGCGGACAAGTCTTCATGCAGGTATCCGGCGTCCATCAGTTCCCGGTTGATCCGCCCGGCCTCGATCTCCTCCCGCTTGATGCGGACCATGAGTCTGGAGAACGCCTCCGCGGCGTCCGGGGAGATGCCGTGTCGCTCCTCGATGCGTCGCATACGGGCGTCGAGATTGGCAAGCAGATCGAGGGTGTGATCCCGCAGGATGCCCTCGCGTTTTTCCTGTGGTGACGGAATGAACTCGGTCAATCCGCCTTGTCTTCGAACGATCATGACATCCCTCCGATCAGCTCAGCGTCGCGCCGAGGGTGTGAATCCTCGGGTACACGAGGTTGTTGCCTGTCATCTCCGCCTTGTAGCGGACCTTGTTTCCGTTCGGATCGGAGAAGGTTCTGGTGAGCGTGTACTCGGTCCACTCCTGATCGATCTCCCGCGTCGTCTGGATCGACATCGATTCCCAGGTCGCTCCGCCGTTATTGGAGGCGAACCAGTTGATGGTCGTCCCGCTCGGGATGTTCATCTGGGTGTAGAGCTTGGTGGATGAAACGCCCTGGGTGAGTTCGTTCTCACGGTTCAGGTACGCCCCCGTCGTGTTGTTGAGATACCCGATGAGGTTCACGTCCTTGTAAATCAAGGCCGGAGAGTTGTTGACGGCGTTGCTGGAAAAAAGCGCCCGAACCAGCACTTGACTTGCCAGGTTGGGGAGCCGCTCCTCCTCCGCGGGCACGATGGCGTCCCAGATGACACCGCCGTCGGTCGAATACTCCCAAGCGATGCCGGTGCCTTCAGGGGCGGAGGAATACTCGTCCAGGTTCAGATCGCTGAACTGCACGCCGGTAATGGCCTGGAAGCGAACCTCTCCGCTGGACTGGAAGTCGTAACCATAGATTCTCATGGTGAGATCGGAGCCGTTGAGCGGTGTCCAGGTCTCGGCGTTGGAGCTTTCCAGGAGCACGCCGGCCACATAGGTCTGCCGGGTGATCACGCCGTTCTGTCCGAGCTGGCCCAGGGTGGCGACGCGCATGCGGTAATTGCTGCTGTTGGTAAGCAGCACCAACGCATAGCTGGTTCCGGCTTGGGCGTAGAAGGGATTGGCGAAGACGACCTTGGTCTCGGCATTCAGGCTCACGTCGCCTGGTGCCAGTACTTTTTCAGCGAAAATCATGCCGTTGGGCAGACCTGTGGTGACGCCGCGAATCTGCACCGTGACCGGGATAGACGAGTCTTTGGCGGTGAAGTACAGACCTACGCTGGAGATCACCTTGTCCTGGGTGAAACTGAAAGTCTGGGCCAGAGGATCGCTGCGCACGGTGACAATCTGCGTGCGCCAGACCACCTCCACCACAGGCACACGGATGATACGTTCCTCGATGATGCGTTCGATGCGGGTGATGATCATCGGGTCGTTGATCTGAATGCTGGCCCGGGCTGAGTAGAGTCCGTCGTTCATCTCGACGATGCGGTTGCCGTTGCGCACGTTCTCGGGGATGACGAAGGATGCGGTCACGCGGCCCGCCGTATCCGCATGGACTCCCGACGCCACCACCTGGCCGTCGCAGCGGATGGTCACGTTGTTAGCGTTGGACTGAAAATTGGACCCGACCACGGCAATCCCGGTCTGGCCGCGCCTGCCGATGTTCGGCGTGATCTCGAGCGAAGCATCAGGTTTCTCGAACACCGCGTAGGGATTGATGTTCTTGACCTCGGACCAGTCGGTCTGTTCGACAAGCACACGTTCCGCGGCCGGGAGCAGCGCGAGGCTGCCTTTGAACAATGCGTTGCTCGCCGAGGGGTTTACCGTGAGTACGCTGGCCGAGGCGGCCCTGGCCGGTGCGGCGAAGCGGCGGACCCGGTCGATGCGGGCGCTCCATTCGCTGTGGTAGATGTCGGACTGGGCGTCGTTCGAGAAGTCGTCGGAATAGACACCCTTTTTGGTCTGGGCGTCCCTGTTCTGCAGCTCGTTATTCATTTGGAATTGGGCGTCGTTGTACTTGAGGTCCTCTACGTCCTTGATGATCTCGTGGATCTGGTCCATGGTGATGCGTGTCAGCCCGAAATTGAAGACCGTCAAATCCACCGAGTTCGGCGGACAATCGACGCTGCACAGTCCGAGGGTGCCTTCCGGGACGATGGGCAGCTTCGGCCAGTCCGCCGGAGCGCCTTCCAGTCGTTTGATCTCGCGGGTGGTGGCGTAGATGATGTCCTTGCGTCCGATGTAGTAGTCGTAGTCGATACTGCAGTTGGAGCCGGCCACCGGCTCGTCGCCGATGCTGGTGCGGCCGAAGTTGATGATGGAGAGATTGCCGGGTTCGACCTGCACAGGGGACATGGTCAGCCCGCTCGTGTTGGAAGCGGGCGGGTTGCCGCCGACGATCTCGTCCACGCCGTCGTCGGTGTAGGACGTAACCCCGGAGGCCACGTCCTTGAGCCGCTGGAAATCCGCGCGGACCGTGTTCTGCGTGCCGCGATAGATGCGATAACCGGTCGCACCGCTGACCGGCAGCCAGGAGAGACGGTTGATTTCCCCGGCCAGGGTATCGCGCGACACGACTTTGGTGGAATCATACTGAGTCTCACCGGTGGCGCTCTGAACGGTGACCAGATAGAAATACTCGTCCGCCGCCGGATGGCCCGAACGTCCGAACCAACCTCCGTCCACGTAGTCCGTCCCCTTGATCATTTGTTTGGTGTAGGTCCAGCGGACGGTGTAGGTCGTGCCGATTGCCGGTTCGTTGCCGGAGCCCAGCCAGTCGACGTAGTTGCCGGACTGCTGCCAATCCGCGCCTTCTTGAAAGACCGTCGCGCCCTGGCTCACCTCGAGGATATCCACCACCGGGTTGGGGACGAGCAGGTCCTCGCCGCCCCCGACGGAACCGCGGGTGATGTTGGAGACGATCTCGACGATGGCCTCGACCTGAGTGGTTTCCTTGAGAGGCGTGTTGTTGAGGGCATAGCGCCGGGTGCCGACCACGTAGGTCTTCTGTTCGCCGCGGACCGACTTGACCGCCGTGGACTTGGGCACCAAGGTGGTTGTGGGCATGTCCTTCTGCAGGCGGAACCCTTGGATATAGGCCCGGCCCGCATTGGTGATCACCTCGATGTTCTCACCGTCGTTGTCGCCGATGAAGCTATCGAGTCCCTTGACCAGATAACTGCCGGCCTGGTCGTAGGTCCGCTCGGCCAGGTTCTGGAGAAGCGAATTCAGCCCCTCGGCGGCGGCGAAGGCGAGCTGGTCCTCGGTGATCGACGCCACCGTGATGCGGCTTCCCGGCAGCGTCCCGAGCAGGTCCTGCAGGTAGAGATTCGATTTCTCTCGGACGGTCGCCGTCACGTCGCCGGTTTCACGGTCAAACTTGTGGACCGCGACCACCTTTCGCTGGGTCACGTTATTGGGCAAGGCCTCGCCGCTCGTGTCGTGGTCCTTGAGCGACAACACCCACTTCTCCCGCTCGGCGGTGGGTTCGCCGGTGGCTGGGTTGATGAGCACGGCATCCTGGTTGTATCCGTAGTTGTACTTAAGCAGCTCGACATAGACGTAATCCGCGCCGCTCGTCTTGGCCGGGTCATAGGTGAGCGCCGCGCCGGGCACGCGCTCCAAGCAGCCGTCGATGTAGACCAGCCCTTCGGCCACGGTGAGCACGTTGGCCGCGACCGTAACGCCGAAGCCGCTGACGATGGCCCCCTCTTTGAAGAGGATGTCCGCGAGCTTCCTGCGCTCGTTATTGATGATGTCCTGCTGCTCATTGAGCTCCGAGTCGAGCAGGTCCCGGTCCTGATGGTAGCGAACCCGCTTGTAGTTTTTCGCCGGGTCGAATGTATCGCGCGAAATGGACATGGTTTTTCCTCCTAAATCTTGATGACCCCGACCAGCTCAACCCGCGTGTCCGAGGTCTTGTTGAAGTCGGGGATGTTCTTCACTTCGTACAGATAGCCGGGATCGAGCACCTCACCGGTCGGATTGGTGTCCGGATGGTAAACGCCGTTAGCCCCATAATCGGACTGGAGTCCGGTGATGTAGGCCACGTCGCCGCCGAAGAATCCGTATTCCCGGATGGTGATGCCGTTGGCTTCGTTTTCCTCGAAGCGAAAGAAGACGCCGATGGTCTGGGTCTCCTCGGCGGTTTCGATGTAATGAATGCCGTTGACGATGAGCGTCCCTTCCGGGTCCTCCTTGAGAAAGGTGCGCTTGTACTGCTTTTTGCGGGCCCGCTCATTCTTGAGCGCTGTCTGGTCGATGTCCGGAGCGGGCGGATTGACGGGATCGGTGAACGTGGCGTCCCCGTCACCGATGGCGCAGTGAGTGATGCCCTCGATGGGATCGCCCATGAGCAGCCGCGCGGTGAGGATGCGGCCCGTTTTGACGATGAGTCCAAGTGACATTCGTATTCCTCCTTCAGGTCTGTATCGTGTGGCCTTCGCGGATCAGCACGGCGAAGACGGTCTGGCGCGCTTCCGCTTGACGGGCTGTCTCGCGCACCACAAGTTGTTTCAAGTCCGCCGTCCGCTCGATCTCGGCGAACACCGCGGAACGGGTATCGCTCCGCCGTTCGACCGGCCGGTGAATCCGGAGGGCTGTATTGGAAAGGACCATCGGGAAACGGACCACCCACCCCCGCAGGTCGAAGCTCCGCACGACCGGCTGCACAATCACGGCCTGGATGTCGGCGGGGGCGTCCACCTCCGCCGTGATCCTCAAGGCCGCGTCCGTGTAGCGCTGGATTGTCCGCGTTTCCGATGCCGCGCCGAGGGCCTCGAAAACGACCGCCGGGAAGGCCGGCATCTGGGCGCGGTTCGTCGGAATTACGGGCCCGGCAGATGGCTGGACGAAGAATCGGTTTCCATTAAGGATTGCCACGTCTCAACCTCCCGGTGATTCTGTTCGCCTTGCCGACGTTCCGGACCACCCGGAACATCGGGATTGAGCGTCCGGCATTCGCCGCGATCTCCTTTTTGTTGCCTTGCCTCACCGCCATGGGATCACTCCTTCACCGCGCACCAGCCCGGACCGGACAGGTTGAAGATCTTGTAGGTGACTCCGCCGAGATCGAGGACATCTTCGGAGTCCGTGATCCCGCCGCCGTGGGCGTAGACCTCGATCAGTTCGCCCCGCAGCTCCTTGTAGGCCGCCGTCGTATGGGCCGCGAGCCACGGGAACAAGGTGATGAGCCCCTGGCGCTGATCGGGATTACTGGCGGTTTGGAAACCCCCGTGGGCCGCGCCGCACGAACCGGCCTGACCGGTCGCGCTCGCCCAGCCGTCGAACTTATTGAGGGCGTAGAAGCTGCCCGGGGACTGGTAGTGACCGACGACGACCGGCTGCGGGTCCTCGCCGATCTTCGCTCCCAGCGCATAGGCTGCGACGAGGCTCGCCAGAGTGACGGTGTTGGGGGATGCGACCGTATCTACCGCCGTCACCTGAACGCGCTCGATCCCGGCGTTGTCCTTGATTAGGTAATAACCCCCGACCCTGAAGATGGAGGCGTCATTGACCTGCAGTGTGACGCCTGAACCCGGAGATGCGGCCGCCTGCGTGACGGCGACGGCTCCGGACCAGAACCGCTTCAAGAGCCCGCAGTAATTCGCGTAGTAGACGGCTGCGATCTTGGTCACGATGAAGACGTGATCCTTGTCCGCGTAAATCCAATACAGGAAAGTGGAAGCATCCACGGTCTTGATGTAGGTGTAGCTGGTGTTGAACGCCTCCTTCACCCCCGCATGTGTCGCCGCGTCCCAGTACAGGTAGGCGCGGACCGCGATTCGGTCGGCTGCGGCGTCGTTGACGAACCGGAGGAAGATGTCTTCGGCTCCGCTCTCTCCCGCGGAGGCCAGCACATAACTGGGCTCGGCGTCGCCTGAGCGGTCGTCCCGAAGCGTCCAGCCGACCGTTCCCACAAGGAAATCTTTCAGGCGGACGAGGAAATCCGCGGTGTTTGAAGCGCTGCCGGATGTGCTGTGATAGGCCATGCGTTCCTCCTACAGGATCGGGTTCTCCGTACCGGTGAGCCGGAGTTTGAGATCGGTCTTGTTTTGCACCGGCGTTCCGGACGGTACCGTGCAGCGACGCCAGAACGAGATGGTCATGTCATGGGCCTTGTCGCCCAGGTTGAGAGGTGCGCCGCCGACAGCGGTACCGAGCCCCGCCTGTGTCAGGGCCAGCGCGTACCAAACCGACTCGTTGCCGCCGGCTATATCCACCGGCTCGATCACCAGCCCGGTATAGTCGTACCCGGAGTAGACCGCGGCACCCGCATCGTGGGCGGCCGGGGTTGTGCCGCCGTAGCCGCGTTCCGCGGCAAGGACGGTCGTCCCGCCGCCGCTCAGGATGCGCATCTGTTCGTCGTCGACGATGATGATTTCACCGTCGGTGAAGCACGGTGCCGAGAGTTGCAGGGAGGTCGCCCCCGATGCCATGGCCGCGGCGAGGATCGTCTGTTCGTTGGCTACGAACAGCTCCTTGTCTTTCGTTTCCCCGTCCGTGCCGTTGTAGGTGTCGTCATCGGGATTTGCGAGGTCGCCCTCGGATATTCTCTGGGTCAATGTGATGTCTTCGTACAGATGTATCGCCATCGATCTCTCCTATGCCGTCGGCCATTGCGTGACTGTGTACTGGTTCGCCGCCGCCCCGAAACCGGCGGTAGCCTGGGCGTGATCGTCTCTCTGCCGGTAGCGCCATCGGAGGCACGGCTTCGACTTGCGGAAGCCCGACCCGTTGAGCGGCATCGAGCCGAGCCGCATGGGCCGGGTCCGGTCCACGGACAGGAGCAAGCCTGTGTGATTCAGCCTGCGGCGGTTGAGCAGAAGCGTCTCCACGCGTCTTCGGCGCGGAATGCCCGTGTCCACGTCCATCTCGAAGGATGCGCGGGCCTCGGTCACATAGGCGTCGGTCAGTTCGGCGAGGTTGAGCGCCTTGTTGTTCAGGGAGAAGCCGGGCCTGCGGGCGCGCCAGCGGTCTACGATGTCCCATGCGCCGGATACCTCCGACCACTGAGCGTCGGCGTAAGCGGTGATGAAGAGGTGACGGCCCACGGCAGCGCCGGAGACCTTGTCGTCCCTTCCGAGCCTCGAATGCCCGACGCGGAACCAATGGGAGAGCCGCGACCGCTTTCCGTACCGGTGCGTGCGGCGGTCTCCCGCGAGGTCGGGCGCATCCTGGACGGCTTCCGAGAGCATGTCTTTCTGGCGGAACTTGATCCGGCAAGGCTGCGCGGAGCGGTTCAGACGGGAGCGGTTCAAATCTTGGCCCGCCAGCCGGATGAACGAGACGCCGGGTTCCACTATGGGTTTAGTTTCGATCTCGCAGCAGAACGCCGCACGTCGTTCGCTGATCCACAGGTTCGGCAGGCGTTCGGCGTTGAGGTTGCCGGTGTTCAGGCGGAACCGGGGCGAGCGGCCATGCCAGCGGGAGACGCACACCGCGGCTCGCTCGATATCCTGCATGAGCGTGGTGCCGTCGGTGATCCGCCACCAACCCCAGGTCTTGTTCTTGCGGGTGAGATGGAAATCCGTGTTCAGGGCATTGTGGTTGACCACGAACGTTTCGTGCAGATGCCCGAGGCACACCCGCTCGACGACCTTCTTTATGGCCGCCTCGAAATCCGACTCCATGGACAGGAGCGTGTAGAGCCACTGCAGGAAGAAGACCCGCGTACCCGCGGGATGATGGAAGGGCAGAGCGTCCCGGACTCCCTGGACGAGATTGTCGCTGTCGATGCGGTAGACGCCCAGGCTGTAGATCAGCCCGGGAAGCTTCGCCCTTCCGACAACCGAACGGCGGTTCAGACGCAGCGCCTTGTGGAAAGTCTCCTCGATGCGCCCTTCCCACCCGATGTCAACGAGCGATCGGCCGATGGCGGGTATGGTGCCCTTGCGCCGGTAAATCTCCACGGCCTCGCGGATGAGACGCCGCTGGACCGACGCGTTTGCGGTGGGATCGAAGCGGTGGCCGACGATCTCTCCGAGAAACGGCAGAAACCTTGCCTCGCACCGCCCGACGTCGAAGATCTCGGGGAAACGCTCGGCCAGAGCTTTGAGTTCGTCCAGGCTCGCGGCCGGGACCTTGAGAAAGGCATCCAGATCGCCGGACTCATCCTTTTCGCGGTAGAGAGGCGGAAGCAGGTCGATGAGTTTCTTTTCGAAGTAGGAGGACATCAGGACGCCCTCCGCACGTCGAGGTTGACTTGACCGAGCGCCGCGATCTGACCGGCGCGGATGTCGACGTCCTGGGTCGGCGTGTACATGCGCACGTGGCTCACGCCTCGCACGCCGTCCAGAAGCGCCACCAGATCCGAGAAATGGACCGGTGCGCCGAAGCTCATGCGGTCGAAGGCGAAGAAGTCCGCCAATGCCTGTTCGACGCGGCTTCGCACCAAGTCGAGGTCCTCGCCGGCATAGGCGAACAGCTCCGCGTCAATCGAGACCGGCCGATAGACGGGATCGAAGAGGTTGATCTCGACGGTGATGACTTTGCGCGATTCCAGGTATTCGGCGAGGTCCTGCTTGAGAAGCGTCGACGGCGGACCGCCGCCGTCCGGGGCCACGGCCAGGTTGACCTGGTAGTAGCGGATGTTCTTGCAGTCGTTGACGTCGAGGACCTGGGCCTTGGCCACACCGGGGAACCCCTCCGCCAAGGCCAGATAGTCCTCCTTGGTGACCGCTTTCCAGAGCGAGCGGACCTCGGCCGGAGCCTGTTTTCGGGCGTGCTCCAGCGTCTCGCGGGCGGCTCCGCCGGTCGCGGGGAGCGGGTTGGTTACCGCGAGGGGAACCAGACCGCCGTCGAGGTAGATGGCCGTGAGAAGCTCGGTGACGAGATTTGGACCCAGGTTGCCTTCGGCTCCGAGAGTTTCGAGGTACTCGACGCGGATTTCCGCGCCGGTGTCGGGAACCGCTCCGCGCAATCCGTCGCCGAAAACGATCCGGGTGATGTCCAGCGCATCGGTCTCGGCCATGAAGTGGCGAGAAGCTGAGCCGCTTTCCTGGAAGTGGGAGACCGCGGTCCATTCCTGGTCCTGCTCCCACACACGGATCGAACCGTGTGCGATTTCCTTTCCGGCCAGGATGATCGGATCGCCCGTTTCCTCATGGGCGGTGAAGGTCTCGGTCTTGCGTTTTCCCTGGCGCGCGCCCGCATCGACGCTCGTCCGGCTCCGAGGGATCGTCGCGTCTTCGGCCGTCTCGAACACGATGTCGTTTTCTTCCAGACGGGCCCTACACGTCGTTCCTGCTGGGATCACCAGGTCTGCGTCGAGGGGCGCGGCCAGGGAAAAACGCAAAGCGGTGGTTGCGGCCACCGGCCCGTCGAGCCGGTAGCTGATGAGTTTGCAGAGATTGATGACGTTCTGCCGCTGGCGGGCGGTGGGCAGGAATGCCTCCGCCGCCTGGGCGTCGAGGTAGTAGGCCAGCATGTCTCCGATGCCGCAGAAGAGTTCCAGCAACACCACGCCGAGGTCGGACGCGTTGAAGTCCGTCCAGCGGTCGGTGAGTTGCGGCACCCGCGCCAGCAATTCCCGGCGCAGGGAGTCGTAGTCCTTGTTCGTGTAAGCGATGCTCGCTCTGCCCATTTCCGTTCGTCCGTTGCGGTTCGGTCACAAGTGATCCCGCCGGACAAACCGGACGAGGACCCGCTTGTTACTTACCGGCGACGGAGCGGAACTGTCGGGGTGGAGCGGATTGGCGCGGTTCGCGGTAAAAGGGATAGACCAGGTTGCCTTCCACCTGGCTCTGGATGACGCGGTAGGCGATACGGACCGGGAGGAGATTGCTGTCCTTGTTCAACGGAGAATCGTCGAAGGAGACGCCGGTGATGACGACCCGCTTTTCCCAGCGTTTTATGGCGTCGATTACGTAATGGCGGATCAGGCCTTTCAGCACCTCATCGTTCGGTTCGAACACAAGGTCCTTGAGCTTCGAGCCGAATTCCGGGCGCATGAAGCGTTCGCCCGGCCGGGTGCCGAGAATCTGGATGATGCTCTCGTGGATATGTTCATGTTCGGTGGAAGTGGCCGAGGAGACCTGCGCGCCCCCGGACCGCCGCTGAAAGCGGAAGGGGAACTTCAGCCCGCGTCCGAGAAAGTCCAGAGCCATCAGTCACGCTCCTCGCAGATGCAGGCGGGCGAACCGCCTGAACCTGTGTCTCCATTGGAGTCATCGTCGTCCGGGAAATGGACGACCAGGTCCAACCCGTTCGCCATGGCGACATGGATCGTGCCGTCGGCCTCGATGACGCCCTTGTGACCGCTTTCCATGGCAGCGAAACTTTTGGCCCCGCCGGGTACCAGACGAACCTCGACATCCTCACCCACGCCTTCGATCCGGGAAATCCCGAGCACCACCGAGGTGCCCGCGGGGTTACCGATCATGGCTGTGCGCTCTGACTGGAACACATCCAGCCGGTATCCGCCAGGCAGCTCGATGCGGTAGCGCCCTTGCGCGGTCTGTATCGGATCGATATCCAGGGGAAGGCCCTCAATTCCGGCCGCCTCGTGGGTTACCCGAACCGCCTCGGGCCTGAGCATTAGCTCTCGGCCGTCGGGGAGCGTCACCACGCCGCCGCGCGCGGGTTCGAGAAGGGTCACAGAGCCATCCATACCGATGGCCGTCAGTCTTCCATCCGGTCCCACCCGAACCATGACGCCGTCGGCCAGTGTGAAAATGCGTCCTCCGTCGGGAAGGTCTCTCACGGCGGTGCCCGCCGGCATGGCGACGAAGGGATCAAAGTCCTGCGGCGTGGGTTGATCCACGACGTGCATGTATTGCTGAGCGCTCTCGGCGTGCGCCTCCAGTACCGTTTGAGCTTCCGCCCGAAGGGCTTCGGAGGCGTCGTGACTCTGCTGCAGAATGCCTTTGATCTCGGCCAGGCTGTCTCGAATCTGTCGGAGATATGGCTCCTCGCCCTCGCCGTCCGTCACGCCGAGACCGGCTGCAAGCAGACGCGCCAGCGCCATAAGTTCATAGTGGGATTCCGATGAACTCGTCTGCTCGATGATCGGACCGCCACCTTCCTCTCCGTACCCGTAACCGTATCCGTTTCCGACTACCATATTCCGTCAGCCTCCGATGGGTATGAGTTCGATGTTCTGGATGAACCAGCCGTCGAACTTCTGGTATTGGCCGTCGCCCGTGTCCCAAACAAACCGCAACGTGACCGTGCTTCCTGCAAATTGGGAAAGGTCGATGGTCTCGGTCCTGCGTGGGATAGGGTATGGCTGGAGCGGTGCGCCGTTCACGTCGTAGGTGGGATTGAAGCTCCTTATGAACCATCCGTTCACATAGAGTTCCAGCGTATCGAAGTAAGGCCCGTCCACGCTCTCGATCTCGCCCCAGACATCGAAGCGGAGGAGGTAGTCCCGGTCCAGGGTCACCTCCGATGCAAGCTCCCCGGTCACGCGGATATTGCTGCCGGAAGCGTCGTACCAGCCGGTGTAATAGTAAAAATGCCAGGTTCCGTCCGGCAGAAGCTCCACATAGCCGGATGACCTCCAGGCGAGCACCGCCGCGGCTTTGGGTTTCTCCACGTCGACCTGGATGTATCTGCGGGATGACACCACCTCGTCCCGGATTGCCTCGGCCACGATGATGGTCGCGCCGGGTGTCGCGCCGAAGCGCAGCACACCGTTCTCGACCCTTGCGATTTCCGGATGGACGGACTCGAACCGCACCTCGCCCCCTGGCGATCCGATAACCGCCACCGGGACCGCTTGTTCCGTCTCCCGATACGGTTCCCGGATCAAGGACGGAGCAAGTTCCCAGTAAGAGATCGTATGGTTATGTTGGATACTCATAGCCATACCCGTCGTACCCTCCGCCTCCGCCTTGTCCGTAATCGACGACCTCCACCTGGATATAACGGACGCTCTCTCGATTTTCCGAGTCGTAAGCCATGACGACCGTCGCACCCGCCTGCCAACCGAGGTTCAGTCTTCCGTCTTCGTCCACCCAGGCGATGTTGGAGTCGGCGGATTCGAACTCGATCTGCCCGGTGGGAGCGCCGCGCACGGAAAGCGGTATCGTCACCGGCCATTCGGTGAGCGACACCTTGACCGTCTTGGGGAAGACGTCCCAGTAGTGAAACTGCGATTCTTCGAAATCCATCCTCGGTCCTCAGTCGTTGGTATTCAGGCTGCCGGTCACGATGATCGCGCCGCAGGCCGTGATGTCGCCGATGCGCGCGTTGGGCAGCCCCTCGGTTGCGGTGTCGAGGCTCCCCGTCACGATGGGGGTCACGCCATGTCCTGGTATCGGGCAGACGTGCAGATCTCCCAGCCGCGCCGCGGGTCTTCCGTTGACGGAGGTGCGAAGAGCGCCGGTGACGATCACACCGCCGTGGCTGGAGATGTCGCCGAGTCTCGCCTGGGGTCTTGCCATGGCTATTTTCCCGTCAGGACGTGGACCAGAAAGCCGACGACGCCGCCCACGGCACCGCCGACGGTGAGCACGAGACCGACCACCTTCCACATGGTCTCGACGCCCATCTTCTCGTTGATCCCGGCCTGCAGGTTCTTGATGTCGTCGGCGTGCCGGCGTAGATCGTCCTGGATGTTGCGCACCAGAAGGTCCACGTTCTCCTTGTCCGACTTCTTCTCGATTTCGCGCTCGATCTTCTCAAGTCGAGCCTGGATTTCCCGGCGGTGGTCTTCGAGGATGCTTCGGAATTCGGCCCGCCAGGATTCGAAGGTCCGGGCCAGCATCCGCTCGCTCTGGTTCCAGTCACACGGGACACTCTCAGATCTGGTTTCATCCATTCGGTTTTCTCCTTCGAAGTGAAAAGCGGCCCCGTATCTGCAGATCGAGCTCGAACCGGTCCGACAAGCCGCGCCGCCCCAACGCCCTGTTCACAGCATCCCGGGCGCAGTGGATCTGATCGATACGCATGCTTTGGGAGATCGAGTCCGCGTGAATGCGGTAGAAATAGAGCGGTTTGGGAATGCGGCGCACCTCCGTCAGTTCCGCGACGCGCAGGCAAAAGTCGTAGTCCTCGGCGCACTGGAAACTCTCGTCGATGCCGCCGACCTGATCAAAGACCGACCGCCTGATGAGCCGGAAATGGAAGGTCATGAAATCGAGAAGCATGCGATCTTTTGAATAGGGAATCCGGCAGCGCTTGCCGTACCCCGTGATCCGATCCGCCGCGTCCATGACCTGGTAGTCCGTATAGACCATGCCGACGGTCGGATTGGCGTCAAGCACCGCGACTGTTTCCTCTAATGCCGTCGGGGCGAGCATGTCGTCGCTGTCAACCCAGCACAGATAGTGACCGAAAGTGTCGGCCAGGGCCGCCTTGAGCGCTTTAGTCGCTCCCCGGTGGTCGTAGGAGGCGATGCGCACCCGGCGGTCCTTCTTGGCGTATTCAATTGCGACTTGCGCCGTCCTGTCGTTCGAGCCGTCATCCCAGATAAGAAGGTCGAAATCTTCATAGGTCTGGGCAAGAACGCTTTCGATGGCCCGACCGATGTAGCGCTCCCGGTTGTATCCTCGGATGACTATGGAAACGGTTGGATGCATCTCAATTTCCTTTAGGGATTGATCAACACCTTGTTCGTCGAGCGGATGACGATGTTCCCCATGACGGCGTCCATGAGGATCACGCTTCCGGATTTGTCCGTGGCTTGGATGCGCTCCTGACCGGCTGCCGCGTTCATCACGACGACCTGGCCGGCCTTGTCCGTGAGACGGATCATCTCGGTCCCGGCGGTGGAATCGATAAGGATTTCCTGTGTGCCGCAGAGGCCCCAGATGTGGACCTTCTCCTTGCCCTTGGAGGTGTCGAGGAGAATCTTCTGCCACCGGGCGCGGGACTTGTCGCAGGACTGGATATGGATTTTCTCCTTGTCCTTCCACGCCTCCCAGCGCACGAACTGGCGGCACAGATCGGTGATCTCGATCCGGGCCTTCTGGTCTTTGATGTCCGAGTCGATGTCGAGCTGGTCGCCCTGCTCGGCGTCCTTGGTCCCCCGGCGGCGCGCATTGCCGGTCTGAACGTCGCGCTTCACGCGGCATTCCATGTGAAGAATCTGTCCGGCCCGGTCGATGACCTTGAGGAACTCCTCCTCGTCCCGGTCGTCGAGAACGATGGTGTGACCGGTCTCGGTCTTGAGAAGAACCTTGCGGCGCGGGCAGTAGTACGGCGGGTGGCCGTGGTGTTTCTTGTGCTCCAGGTCGTCCCGCCGGTCGGGCTTGTGTTCGAGCTTGTCCTCACAGTCGGTGCAGGTCGGATCGGAGCACAGGCGCTTCGATTCTTCCGGTTGTTCTCCGGGGTTCGTCTTGGCCAGCCAGACGCCGGACCAGATCGGGTATTGGACGTTGCCGCCCTCGAACTCGGCCCAGACGGAAGCCCCTTCCTCGGGGATGAGAAACACGCCGATGTCTTCGTTGCCTCCGTAGGCAAAGCAGGGCCACGCCCATTCCGACCAGTTCTCCTTGCCGGTGCCGAGCACCGCAGGGATTTCGAGTCGGCAGCGGCCGAGCCGCTCCGGATCGTTGTTGTCCCGCAGGAACGCCCGGTATTTGCCATACCAGCGGTTCTTGTAGCGTTCCTCGTGCTGCCGGTCCTGTGTCTCGATCACTGTCCGTCCTCCGGATCACTTCAACGGAAAGAGACCGCGCAGCACCTCGCGTACGATGCAGGTGACGGTTCCGTCCGGCGTCTTCTTCGGGTCGGCCTTGGCCACGGCATGACGTAGCGCGTCCTGGGCTGCGGCTTCGAGCTTGGGTTCCTGGCCGGCGACGCCGGTTTTGACCTCTTTCGCGCCGAGTCGCTCGATAACGCCGATCACTGCATCCAGAGCCGCGGCCTTGGCCCGACCCCAGGCGGTCAGTTTGATGACGGTGATGAGCGTCACAAACAAGGTCGCGATGAGTTCCTTGTGGTCCAGGATAAAGGTCAGAATCTGTTCAAACTGCTGCATTGCGGTCACCTCCATTGGTTGTCATGGCTTCTTCGAACGAGACGTACTTGCCGTCGAGGTATCCCCATCGGGTCCGCCCCTCGCGTATGTCGACGTGAATGAATCCCCGCTCCGGGTAGACGCCGATTCCGCCGTTACGGAAGGCGGCCACCTGCTCGGCGAGTTCATACATCCCGGCGACGGACAAGCCCTTGATCACGATGTCCGCGGCGTGACCGAGCAGATGCCGACTCTGTTTAGCACCGCCCACCGCCCGGTTGTGATCGGGGCAGCGGTAGCCGCTGGTGACGCGGACGGGAGCGCCCGCGCGGTCGCGCAACTCCTGGAGCGTATCCACCAGGCGTGGATCGATCTCGGCCCTGCCGCAACACCGGCAGGCGAACTCGCTCTTCGAGAAATTCCGGCTCAAATCTCCCATGTGCTTTTCCTCCTTACAGCCTCCGCCCGCTGTCCGCGTCGATGGTCACCATCGGCGGCGGCTCTTCCTTCGGCGTGGGCGGCGCTTCCTGGTCGTTCTGCTTGCCCTTGGCCTCGTCCGACTTGTCGCCGGCCCCTTTGCCCAGGGCGTTTTTCTTGAGTTTCAGTTCGCAGTGATATCCGCCCTCGCCGAAAGCGTGGCGGACCGAATGGCAGTAGTAGACGCCCGAGAATTTGCGGCCCACGCCCTTGACCTCCACGTTCTGCTTGGCGCGCAGCGCGGGGATGCCGATGGTCACCGCGTCGGCTTCCACCTGGCGGAGTTCGGCCTCGCGGAACTTCCCCTCGGAAAGGTCCTGGGCCGGTTCCTGCCGGGGCTCCTCGTGAAAGCCCTCGGAACGGTCAAAGGTGGGGACCACCTGCCCGGACTCCTGCTCCTTGTAAGCCCCTTCGCCGGTATTCCCGTCCACCAGGTAGGTCCGCTTTCCGAGGGACGTCCGCTCCGGGGTGGTCTCGTTGTTTGCCTTGTGCTCGACCGGCTCCTTCTTGCGCGGGTCCACGCCCACGGCTTTGGTCTCGACGCCCGCTCCCTTGGCCCCCTGTGATTGCGTCGAGGGGCGAAAGGAACGCAGAACGCCCTTGCGGTCGGTGAAATACTCGAAGATCGCGGCGGGCTTCTTGTCCAGATCGCGGGGATGGAAATGCAGCTCGTCGTCCTGGATGTAGAAGACGTATCCGGTGACGCCGTCGCCGTCCTTGTCGCGCGCCTTTCCGGCCAGCTCCTTGAGGAACTGTGCGTCGGAAACGTTGCTCTGGGTTACGCGCAGATGGCGGGCTTTCGTGGCCGTGACCACCGGAGTGAGGCCGTTGGTCCCTGCGATCTCCTCGGCGATCTCGGAATAGAGGATGCCGGGCGCGGGCTTCTGCCAAACCTTCTGGTTCTCCTTTCCAGCCAGCTTGAAGCCTTTGTCATAGGCCTTGATATGGATGGTCGGGTCACCGTCCTCCGGAAAGTCGTAGTCGATATCCTTGATGACCGCCTTCTTGCGCGGCGAGAGGTTGCCGACATATCCGAAACGGGCGACGATCTCGTTGCCCTCCTGGAACAGGGGATCGTCGACGAACTGGAGGTTTCGGTCCGTGACCGCGAGTTCCAGGACGTCGAGTTCCTCCTCGTTGTCCTCGAAGACGAACGAGGTGATCTCCTGCGTGATATCCGCCGAAAGGGTCTGCCCCTCGATCTGGATCAGAAAAGTCGGTTTGAAGGTGTCGATATCCATGCGCCGGTCTCCAGTCGGCCCGCCTGAAAGGGCGGACTCCACCGGATACTTACCGGCGACCGGCGCGAGGTGTCGGGATGGATGGATGCGTCCGGAGACTCAGTCCAGAAGCCGCATGCTGACGTGCTCCGCCGAGGGGATGCGCAGGATGGTCCCCGGAGTCAGTTCCATGGGAAAGAAAATGTCGTTGTAGTCGCAGATGATCCACCAGAGGTAGGCCTGTCCCAAATAGCGATGGGCGAGCAAATCGACCCGGTCCCCCTCGATCACCGTGTGAAACCGGTCGTCGGGCCGGGGCTTGCTCTCGATGGGCGGACGCGTGCCCAGGAAATCTCCGTCTCCCGACGCGTAGAGAATGGATGCCGCGAATCTGGATCGACGTCCGATCATCCGCGCACCTCCGAATAGTCCACGGACTGGTCGATGTATTCCTCGAGCATCACGTCCACTTCGGCGTGCTGGGGCAGCAGGTTGTCCCGGTCGAACATGTGGAAGAACCGGGCCTTCACCTGGCGGACGACACAAAGCACGCCCGGGTAGAGGTCTCCGAACATGAAGATCACCCGGTGCGGGGCGTTCTTGAGCATGGTTCCGGCGTGTTCGGGATAGAGCAGAGAGCGCAGCCAGTCCACCGACTCCTTTACGGACCCTTTGAAGAAAACCAGCTTGAAGCCGATCTTGCGTGGCTCGCCGGCCACGTATTGGTAGCGGGGATGGCTCATACCTGGAATCTTGATGGCCGCGTAGGCCGTGCTTTTCTCGTCGACGATGTCGTTCGGGTTGTACTGGAAATCGAGATAGTCGCCCGTGTCCACGTCCACCAGGTATGCGGTGATTTCTTTCTGGTCCCAAGCCACGGCTACATCACCTCCAGCTCGACCACGGGTTTGCCCAGACGCCGGGCATGATCGACTTCCCGGCGCATGCCGTCGGAAAGGCCTTCGCCGGTGAACACCCAGACCTCGTCACAGGTTTCCATGAACGTCAGGCCGCAGGCGATACCCGCTTCGCGTTCGGAGGTTTTTCCGTCATCCAGGAAGCGCGTGTAGAGAAGGTGCGGCGCAAAGGGCGCGCAACCACGTTCCACCGCCTTCCGGCAGAGCCGTTCGGCGGTCACCGTGTTCCGGGAAACGTCCCCGGCGTACCGGCTGCAAATGAATACCCGTTTCATGCGTTCCTCACAGCGTCTCGTAGTTCTTGATCTTGCGCTCGCGCAGATCCCGGTACACGGAACGAGCCACCTGCCGTCCGTCGAGCATCGTGGTCACCGAGACCTCGATGGGCCGCTCACCAAGCTGGTCCAATTTCGACAGCAAGGATTCAAGCGCCGGGCGAAGCGTATCTCCTGGAGGTGCGGACGGCATGCCGGACTCCGGACCGAGCGATCCTTTGGTCTCGCCGAGAAGACGGGCTTGGTCGGTGGGAAGAGAGGCGGCCGGTCGCTCCATCGGAATCGCCGCTCCGGTGCTTTCCAAGGAAGAGGCGAGCGTCGGAGCTTCTCCCGCCATGACCGGTGTGAGCGCCAGGGTTCCCGCCAACATGGCCGGAGCGGCGATCTTTCCGGTCAGCCCGGTCATGAACCCGAATGCGCGGCTCATGGCCTCGGCGGGCGCGGACGCAGCTTTGGTGATACCTCCGGCCAGGGTCTGAATCAGCGCAGCACCGCTTCGGGTCAAGTCCGCGAGCGGGCCTTCCTTGGCATCGGAGAAGGGCAGAAGATTCCGCACGAACGAAAGGGCCGACTTGGCGGCTTGGTACGGCGCGCTCACAGCGGACTTGATGCCGTCGCCCACCGCGGTCATGAACGCCCTGCCGCTTTCAAAAGCCGATCCCGCCAACGAGGATACGCTGGACGCCAGAGACCCAAAGGCGCTTGAAGCGGCGGTCTTTACTTGTTCCCATGCGGACGATGCGACCGATGCCAAACCCTCGAACGGGGCCTTGATCCACTCCCAGGCGCTCTGCGCCATGGTCTTGAGGGTCTCCCATGCCGTCGACGCCGTGCCGGTGATCCGGCTCCAGGCGGAGGAAGCGCTCCCGGCGATCCAGTCGAAGGGCGCGGAAAGCAGCGGCCAGGACGACTGGAACAGCGAACCGATCCGGCTCCATCCACCCTGCAGATGGTTGGCGATTCCATCCCAGGCCGCGCCGGCTGAGGATTGAACCCGGTCCCAGGCTGCTTCCGCGGAACCGGCGATCCACGAAAAGGGCGTGCTGACGAGCGACCAAGCCGTGCGCCCGATGTTCCCGAGGCTCCCCCAAAATCCGGTTGCGGCGCTTGCGATGCCGTTCCAGGCGGTCCCGGCTGCGGACTGCATCCATTTGAAGGGCGCGGCCAACACGTCCGCAGCTCCACGACCGAGCGTTGTGATGCCGTTCCAAGCGCTCGATGCCGCAGTGCCGACAGTACGCCAGACGGCGGACGCGGCCTCCGCTCCTTTTCTGAATGGCCAGGTGACCGCGGAGAGGATGCCGCCTCCAAGGCTTTTCAAACCGTCCCATACCCAGCGGACCGCGTTCAGCATCCCCTGCAACGCCAGACTCAGCACCTTGCCCGGGAGAGCAAGAACACCGAGCATTCCCTTCGCCAGTGTGTTGAGAAGGGTCGCGCCGGAAGCGGTGAGGTCCGACAACGGACCGGTTTCCGCATCGGAAAACGGGAGGAGCCTGCGGAGCCACCCGAGAGCCTTCTTGAGCATCTCGAACGGATAGGTGACCGCCGACCAGATGCCTTTTCCGACGGATACGAGAATCGCCTTGCCCGCCTCGAAGAAAGTCGTGTCGCCGGATAGGAATCCCCGCACCGCGCCGAAGACCTCGGCCAGTGTCTTGACCAGAGGTAGGTTCATGAAAGCGGCAGCCAAAGACGATGCCGCGGAAGCAAAGAAACTTCCAACGGCGGAGAAGAGTCCCTTGATGAAATCCCAGACACCGACGATCACGTCCCGGGCCCAACGGAACGGCGTGGCCAAGAAATCAAAGACCGCGCCGCCGATGGCTTTGAGCCCGTCGAGCACGGAGAGGTCACCGGTGAGGACCTGCCAGACTGTATGGACGACCCGGGCCGCCATGCGGAGCGCCTCGACCAAAAGCCGGACCGGCAGGAAGAACTTGTAGATGAACCTCCCCGCCTCGATGAAGGCGGTGACGATGGTCTTGCCGAGCCAGACGACCGCGCGCACCACCCAAGCCACCACCGTGATGACGGCCGCCAGGTTGTAGATGACGAACTTGAGGAGATACGCGCCGACCTTGGCGATCACACCGAGCACCGTGCCGAGTGTCTCGCCGAGACTCCGGTAGGAGGAGGCATCGGCGGAAGAGGCCGCCAAGCCGAAGATTTCAAGGACCGAGAAGATCGCTTTGTACAGCATGCCGTAAGCCTGCATGAGCACCCGGACCGCGGGTTCGAGAATCGCCCTGATCTTTCCGAACGCGTCGGAGAATGCCTCCCACAAGCCGGTCAGAAACTGGCGCACCCGGTAGTAGATGCGAAAGACCGTGACCACCAGTCCCATCAGTCCGGCCTGTTCGAGCTTCTGGGCCAGGTCGGCCGACATGGTCCCGGCTCCACCGGAGAGCGATGTGACGAGCGCCCGGATTCCCTGGAATACGAGTTGCACCTTTTCCCATGCGCCGAGAATGGTGTCCCTGATGCCGGCGAAGTTGGTCTCCCAAGCCCGTTTGAGGAGATAAACGGCGAGCACCACACCGCCGATGATCGCGACCACCGGAAGGAAGTACGCGGCGAACGTGCTTCCCACACCGGCGATTGTCGCGCCCATGGCGGCAAGCCCCGCCTTGATGGCGGGGAGCATCAGGCCGATGGTCCCGGCCGCGGCGATCACTCCCCCGACGACGACCAACACGGCACCCAGGGCCATGGACAAGGTCAGGAGGACCCTGGTCAACCCCGGCATCGAACGTGCGAGCTTCTGGAAAAACAGGACGGCCTTCGATATCCCCTGGATGATCGGAGTCACCACCGGCAGGAGTGTGCGGCCGAGTATTTCAGCGAGGTTTCCGACCTGCTGGCGCAAAAGCTGGAACTGACTCCCGATATCCATGTTCATGGCCTTCGCCATTTCCTCGGTGACGGCGGTGCCGCTCTTCATCGCTTGTTCGATGGAGCTGATGTTGCCCTCCAGGGACTCCATTCCCTGGGACATCTGGAGCAGGAACTTCACCGCCTCGTCGGAGCCGAAAGCCTTCTTGATCTGCACCTGTGCGGCTGCCTGGGACAGGTCCGGGAATTGTGATTTGACCTCCTGGAGGATGGGGATGATCCCTTTGAGCCTCCCACTCGAATCGATGAACGAGAGCCCCAACTGCTCTCCGGCTTCGGCAGCCTTCATGATGAAAGCCTTGTAGAGCGTTCCGGCTTCCGAACCGGGCATCGTGGTCTGCAGTTGTCCGAGAATAGCGAGTTGTTCATGGAGAGGAATGTTGGAGGAAGCGGCCACCGCACCGATGTTCTTGATCGCTTCCGCCATCTGCGCGCCGGTGGTCTTGAAAACGGCCACGGTCTGCGCCATCGCACCTGAGAATGCCTTCGCCCACTCCATGTCGGTCATGTTTGCCATGATCGGCTTGAAGATGCCGTACCCGGTGGTGAAGGTGCCGACCATCTCCTGGATGCTGGCCTTGGTGGCCTTGGCGGTGAGCGCGGCCATGGCGGAGAAGGTTCCCACCGCTTCGTCGCTCAAGCCGGCGAGCGCCGACTTTACGTCGTAGGCCGCCCCGATGAATTCGGCCTTGCTGTATCCGGCCCAGGTGTTGGTGAAGCTCTCGGCAGCGTCCTCGAGAGCGCGAAGGTCCTTGGTGCCGAGCGATGCCATCTCACCCAGGGCTTTCTGTGTCGCGGCGGTGGAGGCGATGAGTCCGACGGGCACGGCCATGAGCGCCAGCCCCGCGCCGATCATCATGGTGCCCTTTTGAATGCGGTCGAGGTTGCGCGTCATCCTTTCGCTGGAAGCCGCCACCGTCGCATCCAGGGACTGCATGGACGACTGGACCCGGGCAGCGTTTTGCGAGAACGCGTCCTTCATCGAGACGATGACACCGAGCCCGAGATCTCCGTTCATGTGCGCCTGCGCTCCATTTCTTCACGCTCAAAAGCAAGCTGCCGCTCCAGAGCCTCCACGAATTCGCGGCGGACCGAGAGCGGCAGCGCCCGTGTTTCCGAGAAACTCCAGTGGAGCCCGCCGTAGGCGAGGAAAAACGCGTCCCTTACAAGCGAACTCCAGGAAACAAAAAACCCGGTTCAGCCTCCAGCCGGGTGCGGATGCGCGTCCCGCACGATTGGCAGTCGGTCTCCACGGTCGTGTCGACACCCGCATCCACTCGCAACATTTCCTGCCGGAGGGCGCTGCGGTCACGCATTGACATGTCGTTCATGAGCTTCTTGGTCGGCGGCGCGCCAGCCACGTCGATGATCCGGATCAACATGGCGGACGAAATGGAAGGCTCTTTGAGTGCGGCCAGGCGTTTCTCCTTGTGGCCGTCCAAGTAACCGAACCGGACCTTGCCTCCGGAACCGGGCAGCGCGAAGGCAAATTCCCGTTCCTCTCCGTAAGGCGTGACCTCAAGCTCCTCGATGTTGATGGTGACGGCGTTCGCCGTCCGGCAGGCGGTGTTCGGGCAGGTCAGTTCCAGCTCGACCTCGTCGCCGAGCGAGATCTGACGCAGCCGGACCAGAATGAACAGCCGGTCCCCGGAGAGGAGGTCCAGCACATCCTTCACCGTCGGTTCGTCATTGTCCCCCAGCCGCACGATGCAGTTCTTGAGTACCTGGTTCACGGCGTCGCCGGTGCGGATGAGACGTTGGTTGGTGAGAAGCTCCTCCTCAGCCCCGGTCATCTCCCGGAGCTCGATCTCGAGACCGCTCGGCAATTCAAAGGTGTGCATGGTCTACCTCCTTCGATCAGGTCCAGTACTGGAAGCAAATGGCGAGCTTCTCGATGGTGTTATCCGTGTTCGCGCCCTCGAGTTCGTCGTACTCCAGGACCTTGATCCACGCGCCGTGCAGGGTCCACCGTCGCGTTTCGTTTCCGGTTCGGTCGTAGCGGACGAGGTCGATATCGCGCATGTAGTCGTTGGGCAGGCCGCCGACCACGGCGTTGACGTCCACCTGTTTCTTGATCCACTCTCTGGCGGCCTCGTCGGAGCCATCCTGGAGAATCCCTTTCTCCAAGGTGATGTCCTCGAACTTGACCCGTCCGGCCACCTTCTGGTCGAACATGGAACCGGCGGGAGCGAAAGCCACCTCCTCGAACTCGGTCTTGGGTTCCTGGCCTTTCTTGAAAAGCGCCACATCGAATCCGTTCACCTCGATGGCGAATTGCCAGTTCTGATACAGACTCTTGGGCATGTTGCCGCTGCGCATGACTTACCTCCTTACCCGGTCTTGAAGATCTCTTTGAAATCGGCCCCCGTGGCGGTGAGCACGAAGTTGAGCTCGATGAATTCCGCCGTCTTGGTCGGCTTGACGAAGACGCGCGCCACGAGTTCGTTACGGTCGATCACAGCCGGGGTGTTGGTCTCCTCGTCGCACTGGACGGCGAAGTCGTAGAGCCCGCCCTTGTCCTTGATGTCCTGCATGAAGGGGTTGATCAACCGGATCAGCGCGCGCCAGGTCTGCGGGTTGTTGGGTTCGAAGACCACGAAGCGCGAGGACTCGGCGATGGCTTCCTCGATGAACATCATCAGCCGCCGCACGTTCACGCGGTCGAGGGCCGAGGGCTGGCTTTGCAGCGTCTTCTGCCCCCAGATGTTGATGCCGCTGTCGGGGAAGGAGGCGATCACGTTGACGCCCTCGGGATAGAGGACGTCCCGTTCGCCCCGGCTGGTCTTGTAGCCCAGGGACAAGGCGTTGAAGACCCGGCCGCGGTCGATGCCCGCGGGCGCGTACCAGACATGGGTCTTTTTGTCGCTGCGGGCGTAGCACCCGGCCACGGCTCCGCTGGGCGGAACGAGCTTGCGCTTGCCGGTCACCGGGTCGTTGATCTCGATCCAGGGATAGTAGAGCGCGGCATAAGACGAGTTGAACGCCCCGTGGGAATACATTCCCTGGCCCTTGCGGAAATCCACCGCTTCCAGGGGTTCGAGGTGGATGGGCGCTTCGGCCAGAAGCATGAGGTCCTGGCGGTTTTCCGCATAGGTGATGCCGGCGTGGATCACCTCGGCGGTCGTGACGCCCGGAACCATGATCAGATTCAGCGCGTCGATCTCGTCGAAGGCGTAGAAGCCTGTGTGCTGGGAGGGATCGCCGGAGTAGTCGGCGTCGTCCAGTCCGGTGAGACCATCGTTCCCGCCTGAGAGTTCGAATGCTCCGATGACGGGACGGTCCGCCGGAACGCCGGATGCCGCGCCGAGGTCCTCGACGATGATGAAGTCCGACCGTTCGTTGACGACAAGCTCGACATGGTTCGGAGCCGCTTCGTCCATCGAGAGGTCCTTGAAGACCTCCACAACCTCACCCTTGTGGCGGACCACCAGGTTGAACGCGCCGGTCGGATCGAGGGAACCGTCTTCGACCTGAACGGAGAGACGCGCGCCCCAGGTTCCTTCATCCGCCGCCCGCACCTTGAGCGTGTCCATCGCGTCCATGCCTCCGGACAAGCTTGCCGAGGCTGCGGCTTGGACGATACCCGCATCCTGAGTTTCCGCCGTGACCAGCGCGGAGGCCTCCGGAGAACCGACGACCGCGGCGACCACCTGGTCCGCTGTGGAAACAGGATCGCCCGCCCCATCGGTGGCCAAGTTGACGGTGACGGCCTGTCCGAGGACGCCGATAGACAAAGGGGTGTCATTTCCCGCAGCGACGAGTTCGACGGAGACGGCGTTTCCCGCGGCCCCCGGCTGAATCGCCCGCCACGCGATGCGATCCGTGCCGACGGTGCCGGTTACAAGTGACGCCGTCGCCACGCGCCGGTCCTTGAGGACGACCTGGGCTTTCACGGCGGTCAGGGTGTTCCGATCCGTGGGGTCGGTCAGATGGGCGATGCGGTTCACGAAAAGGACGGAGCCGCCGTTGTCGAAGAACGCCCTTGCGGCGTAGGCGAGGTATCCGGCCTGCAGGTAGGAGCCGAACTTGTTGATGAACTGCTCCCAGCTCGTGACCAGAACGGGCTTATTGATAGGGCCGCGTTCGGCCACACCCACCATGCCGCAGGAGGAGGTGGATATCTGCTTGACGTAAAAGCTGAAGTCGACTTCGCGGGTATAGATGCCCGGTGAAAGATACGTGCCCATGGGTTACCTCCGTTTCCGACGTTTGCCGCCGTTTGCGCCGGTGTTCTCCGTCTCGGTCTCGACCGGCTCTTCCCGCGCCGTCTCGGGTTCGGGAACGGTCGGCGTCGCCGGCGTCAGCGACACGAAGCCCCGCTTTGCCGCGGCATTGATCTCGGGGGAAATGTCGTCCTCACCCAGCGTTCTGCGCTCGCGGGGACTCAGATGAAGCCCCCGACCGCTTCCTGCGAGGTGGAACGTGAGCGGTTGGAACAGAAGATTCTTGATTTCGATCACAGTGGTTCCTCCTTGTTTCATGGGGTATGGAGCCGATCCTCCTCGACGCCGTCCCGGAACTCGAAGCGGCGGTCTTTGATGAGCGGGCCCGTTTCGACGAGGCCGTCGTAAACCGGGCAGTCCTCGATCCGGCAGCGGCCGCTGCTCTGGCGCAGGTTGGACAGGTTCACCCGTCGCAACCCGCCCAAGGGGACGATCTCCGTCAGGTTGAGGGAGCCACGGTCTTCCACGGCCAGGACCGGGTGGAGCTGATAGAAACGGGCCACCCGTTCCTGGAGGTCCAGCAGATCGCCTTCATGGCCGGCGGTGACGATGACGTCGAAGTCGAGGTGGTAGAGCCGGGGATGCCGACACTGTTCATAAACGAGGTTCGGGACATCTTTCTCCACTATGTGGGCCATGGTGCGGCGGTCGCCGTTTTCCGCCAACGCCGGTCCCTGCAGGATCAAGCTCGGGACGTTGGGCACCTCGAAGACATCGTCCGCGGCGACGAGCACCGCGTCCGGGGCGATCTCCGCTTTAATCAGGCGGATCAGGTTTTCAACGACTGTGCGAACGGTTTCCAATTCCGGTTCCTCCGGCTCAAGCGAACGTTTCCGCTGGATACCTACCGGAGCCGGACGGGAAGTGTCGGCGGGGATCAGAGCGCAGCGCGGATGGCCTGGCGGTAGTTCTCGATGATCTGCTCGCGGTACTTTTCCATCGTGGGATGCAGGAAGGGACGGGGCGGGATGACGATCACCGCGCCGTTGGGGTGCTGGATGGTGGCTCCGTACTCCATCACCGCGCCGATGTTCACCAGGTCGTCGCCGTCCTTGTTGACAGTGCCGCGCAGGAGTCCCACGAAAGCCCGATCCGAAAGGATGCGCTGAGTGATCGAATTGACGAGGAAGCCGGTGTCGATCAGGGCCTTGCTGGAGCCCTTGCGTGCGATGGTGCTCTCGGCCAACTTGACGAACGCCTTTCCGCCAGGAGCCTGGGACCGAATGCCGCGCTTGATCTCGCGGACGAGGAGAATGGCGTTCTTGATGGTCGCCTGCCGGATCGCCAGGGCGAGCCGGGCTCCGGGATTGGCGGCCAGCTTCGTTTTCGCCTTTTCCCAGTCGCCGAAACGCTTAACTCCCATGGATGCGCACCAGCTTCAGCACCTTGTGGGTCGCGACGCCGAAAAGACGCTCATCCACTACGGTCTGAACCCGAAAAACGTCCGCCCCGCTGCGCACCCGGTCTTCCGGTCTCACATCCAGGGCGGGGAGCACGCAGGCCATGGCGTCGATCTTGTTGGCGAGGTCCTCCGGCGGCGTTTCGATGAACTCGAGCGGGAAGGTCTCCACTTCAGTGAACGAGGCGTCGTCCGATCCATACAATCGCTCGCCGGGGACTGCACGCAGCAACGAGGCTTCCTGTGAGCTTGCCAGGATCAGTTCCTTTACGTCCCCGGCGGCCGCCGCTTTATCGGGATCGCTCAGCAGGGTCACAGCTCAAGCTCGCTTCCTTGATCGTAGATGACCGGCGCGAGTCCTCCGGGGGTGATGATGTAGTCCTCGGGGGATGCGGCGGCTCCCGGTTTGATTTCACTCAGCCGCTGCTTATATACGGCCTTGATGTCTTCCTCGAGCCCGGCCCAATGCTCCGGTTGCTTGGTTTTATCCACCCGCTTGTCGCCGCTGGAAAAGGAAAACGCATTGGCGGTCTGGGCCCGCATGACTTGGCAGGCATGTATTTGGCCAAGTAAAAGCAGCAGTTCACGAGTCTCGCCTTCCGGCTCCGGAACCACCTCTCCGTTCACGACGGACATGGAAAGCTCCAGGTCGCGCGCCAAACGATACACGCCCTTCAGGATGCATCGGGAAAGGACGTCATCGGTAAACAGCTCGCCCTGGGGGTCGGACAGGTCGGTCCGAAGAACGACGACGAGATCAGCCAGCGCCACCTTCCACCTCCGTCAGCCGCTTCTTGAGGGCGTCGATCACCGTTCGTCGTTTCTCGCCCGCCAAGTGGGCTTTAAGTTTGTCAGGGTCCTTTTCGACGCCGATCCGGGAAATAGCCTCGGCTGCGGTAAGATCGGTGATGTCCTCTCGCCACGGCTCGGCCGACGAGGTTGATTCCTCTCTCGGCTTATCATCTCCGCCGTCCATCCGCGCGAGCCTTCCCGCGGACAACGCCGATTCCATTTGGGGGGAAAGCGCGTCCGTTTCAAAGGTCTCGCCCGGATCGAGACGCAGCTTGGCGTCGGCGATGATCAGGACTCCCGGTCGGATGTTCTTCAGTTTCACCGTCACGGTTCACCTCCGTCAGCCGAGAATCTTGATCTTTGCGAGAATGTCCGGGCGGGTGATGCCTTGCCCCAGTTCCGACCAGACGAGCCAGCCCGTCTTGAAGCGGGTCTTCTGCTCGATGGCTTCGGTCTTGAGGTTTTCACGCACCGGCAACTTGCCCACTTCCTCGTCGGGGATGAGCAGCACCTCGTCGATGGCCTGCGCGGCGGTCAACAGAATGCCGCCGGTCCCGTAGTTCTTGATGACGCCCTTGGCCCGCAGTTCGGCTTTGGTTTCCGGGTCGAGGTTCCAGCCCCGCAGGTCATTGAAACGCCGGCCCCTCATGACGATGTACTTCACCGTCAACTCGAGGTCTTCGATGATGGAGATCGCCTCGTTGAGCGCCTCCTCGGTGAGGGTCGCGCCGGTCACCTCCACGGTGTTGGCCGCGGGAACCGCCGCCGAAAGCACCGTGATGGTCCGCTTGTCGATCTCCTTGCGGATTTCGTCCGCGGCCGAGGTCTGGATGTCCATCAGGGTGCCGATGTTGCCGTTCTTGAGCACCGAAACGTCGACCATAGGCGCGGAGTGGATGCGGTTGGTGGGAAACTCCACTTCGTCCTTGCCGACTTCCTGCTCCTGGGCCTCGCCTTCGGTGGAAATCCAATAGGCCTTCACTTTGGGCTTCTTCTGGTAAAGAGGGCGCTCTCCCTTGGGCAGAGTGTGCTTCGTGAGCAGGAGCGAAGAGATCTCCTTGCGCTTGATTTCCTGTTCGATGGGTTCGGCGATGGCCGCGGCCAGCGCGCGCATCCCTTCCGGGGACTCCAGCGCCTCGGACATCAAGCGCGCCATCGTCTCCATGTATTCCTGGCTGTGCACGTTCATGCGGATCGTCTCCATATCGTTTTCCTCCTGTAATCAGATGAGCATCCGGAACTTGATCGTTCCGCCGGAGACGGAGACGGCCCGGGCGATGACTTCCTCGCCCGCCTGCACGCCCGCGGTGAGTTTGCCGTTGGCCGAAACCTTCAGGTCGTCGCCGGGATTCACGGTCCCTTCGAAGACGTCGGTCTCGTAGACGCCGCCCATGCAGTAGATGCCGGGCATCTCTCCGTTCTTGTAGTCCTTGATCAGAATGCCGAAGGACTTGGCCGTCGGCGTGGTGTTCACGGCGAAGAGGTCGTTGCCGACGATCCTCACCACCTGGCCGAGTTGGCCGTCGCCCTGCAGGTAGCCGTCGCCGTATGCGAGGCCCCGGTGATTGGGATTGA
>Ga0228536_1000584_pt1 | contig 60528 bp, 61 predicted proteins | sample SJ1Smetagenome_FD_168611 | JGI IMG/M metagenome (GOLD analysis project Ga0228536, IMG submission 168611) | Enriched culture of PCE-dechlorinating microbial communities from Ithaca, New York, USA - SJ1.S | ecosystem: Engineered > Modeled > Simulated communities (microbial... > Unclassified...
TTGCGCATTGCTTGGTATACTGTTTGTCGGAATTGTTGGAGTAGCATGGTTTTGTCGACGATGCTTTTACCAGCAATTCCTCTTTTTGTTAAGGTGCTATCTTAGATCTCGAACTCTAAACTCAAGTCAATTATGCCCAGGGATTGTTTATCCTCTATGATGAAAATGATGAAATCATTTCTTTCATGTCGTCCAGTTGGGAAAATACCATGTTCGATCTGGCAGATCCCAACGGTAAAGGGGAACTGACCGCCACGCTGCCGTATCCTATTGCCGTTGAACCCGCCAGGATGGAATTTATCCCTTACATTGATGTTATGGGTGGGGTCAACTTGCAGGATTAAGAATAACCGCAACCCAAAATGTTTCTCTAATCGTTATATTCATCAGATGTATTGAAGAAAAATTTTTGATACATCTGTTTTCTTTTTTCGAATCCACAGTTGGGATTTTTGCGTAGAACAATACCAATTTCTATGAGGTCAAAATATGACAGAAAACACACACCGCATCAACATGGGCTTTGTCAACGCCTACCTGGTTCAGGCCGGGGATGGCTACATTCTAATCGATACGGGCGTGGCGCAAACCTTTTCTCGCCTGGAAAATGAACTGCTGCAAGCCGGCTGCCTGCCCGACAAACTGAAACTGGTGGTCATCACCCACGGCGATTCTGACCATGTGGGCGGCTGCGTTCAACTTCAGCAAAAATACGGCGCAAAGATCGCCGTGCATCCCGGCGACGCCGAAATGGTGGAGGCAGGCAAACCAGTTCAGCGCCAGGCAACCAGCCTGGTTGGCAAAGTGATGCTATGGTTTAGCGGGTTTGTGGGAGGCGGATCCATCAGCTTCAAGCCCGACATGCTGCTGCAAGACGGCCAGCGCCTGGAGGATTACAGCCTGGCAGCCCGCGTCATTCACACCCCGGGGCACACGCCGGGTTCCATTGCCGTGCTCACCGATGACGGGCAATTGTTCTCCGGCGACATTGTTTCCAATCAGCGCAAACCGGGGCTCACCCCGCTGGTTGAAAACAAACAGCAACTGCAAAACAGCCTGCAAATTTTGCAGCAAACCCATGCCAGGGTAATTTACCCGGGACACGGCAACCCGTTATCTGGAGAAATGCTTCAATCTGTTCATTAACCAAAGCTGCCACCTGAATGTCATTAGCCTAAATTTTTCCGGGGCGTGGCAATCTAACAGTCCAGTTCATTCAGTTGCTATTGAAGCTCAAGATAATAACTTTTCTGAAATGATTTCTCCCCCAGGTCAATAATTTTATTGCGCAATTGATTGTTATTTTCCTCGTCAGAGGGCTGCTGCATAAATCGCCTCTACCTCCGCCTGTGATAGAAAACAGGGGTTGGTCGCCATGCAGGGGTCTTTGATGGCCTTGCCGGCAAGCTGGGGAATATCTTCAATCCGCACACCCAGTTGCCCCAGAGACTTGGTAATGCCCACCTGCCTGCGAAAATCAGCCAGGCCTTCAATCAGCCGGTTTCTTTTGGTTTCATAAGGATCGGAAGGATCATAACATCCCAATGTCTCCGCGATTTTGAAATAGCGTTCAGGCACGGCATCAAAATTTTTAGCCACCACATGCTCCAGCAGCAGGGCATTGCATTCGCCGTGCGGCAGCCCCAAAAAGCCGCCCAGGCTGTGCGCCATGGCATGCACCGCCCCCAAACTGGTGTTGGAAAAAGCCAGTCCCGCATGCAAACTAGCCAGCATCATCTGCCCGCGCGCGGTCAGATCATCGGGGTGCCGGGTGGCAGCCAGCAAAAAGCGCGGGATGAGGCTGATTGCCTGGAGGGCGTGCACGTCGGTGATGGGAGAATTGGCATTGGAACAATAAGCCTCCACGGCGTGAGTCAGCGCGTCCATACCTGTGCAGGCGGTCAGGTAGGGATCCATGGTAGTGGTGACATAGGGGTCAATCAGCGCCGCGTCGGGCACCAGTTTTTTGCTGATGAGGGCAATTTTCACCTTGCGTTGGATATCATTGATGATGCTGAATTGTGAGACATCGGCCGCCGTGCCTGCCGTGGTTGGAATGCAAATGAGCGGAGGACCGGGAATGTCAATCGCATCCACGCCCTCGAAGGACAAAACATGCTTTTTATTGGTGTGAACAATGCCAATGCCTTTGGCGCAGTCCATGGGACTGCCGCCCCCGATGGCAATGATTAAATTACAGTGCTCCTTTTCAAAAATCTCAGCCCCGCGCATCACCTCAAAATCGCGCGGGTTGGGAGAAATTTCATCATAGATGGTTGCCCCGATGCCTTCCTGTTCCAAATCGCGCAACAGCGGCACAACCCATCCCGCTCTGATTACACCCGGGTCGGTAGCCAAAAAAACCCGGCGCGCGCCAAAATTCAGCGCGTATTGCACCGCCAACTGGCGTGCCCCGTTGCCGAAAATAAATTCAGGGGCGACAAATTTTCGCAATTCCAATACGGGGGGTTGAGATCCAATATCCAAGATGTGTCCTTTCTACAGGCAACAAGGATTACAATCTTAAAGAATTTTGATTCATTTTTAGTATAACTCTTTCTCTGCGAAAGTGAAAATCCGTTCAGGTATTCTGGTAGAATAAATTTATAACAACCGATTCGGAATATCCGGTAGGATAGATTTTCCATTGAAACCAGGTGCTTTGCAGCCGGAGTATTTTCATCCATGATGAACAAACTATCATTCCACCCACTTTTCCAAAGGGTATCCAGCCCGCCAACCCCTTCACAGGGTTCTGCCCTGGAACGTTTTCACAAGAGCATGCGCATTGGTTACCTGGAATGGCATGAGGCCATCGGGTATGACCTGGACGCGTTGACGCAAATGAGCCCGTATGATCTAAAAACCATCGAAACCCTGTTGATCTCCAGAAAAGACCAGGATTGGCGTGATGTGGAAGCCCTGGCGGCGCTGAATACCCCGCTTGCTATCGCCGCCCTGCAAGAATGTTTGCACAGCAATAATAATGATGTGAAATTGTTCGCGGTCAAATTCCTGAAGGAAATGGAAATTGCAGACCGCGTGGAAGAAGTGGTGCTGGAGACCCTGCCCGAAACAAAAATTGGCGAAGGCATGACCTTTGCGCTTGACCTGGCAAAAACATATCCCACCGAGCGCATCAGGCAAAAAGTGCTGTGGTGCAGCCTCAATGGCAACGATGATATCCGCATTCACTGCGCCGCCCTGGCATTATATTTATACGGCGTCACCACCTCTGATTTTGACAGCAGCTACGCGGTGATTTTTGAATTTCGCGAACCCAGCCGGGCAAAACGGCTCAAGCCGTTCATCGAACTGTGCGGTTTGATCGGAGTTGATCCCGAAGAATTCCTCCATATCTAAAGTTATCGCATACTCATTAAACAAACTCTCCATTAGCACACCAGTGTCTTATCATTTAATTAAACAAAATCTTTGAGGGAATTTTTATGACAAACCAAATGATAGACACTGTTGCCGCTCACATTCACCATCTGAGCGACGAAATTGGGCCGCGCCCTTCGGGTTCGGCCAATTGCCACGCCGCCGCCCATTACATCGCCGGTCAAATGCGCCAATTCGGTTGGGCTGTGGAAACGCAAACCTTCACCTGCCAGAACTGGCAGGCTGAATTGGCCGAACTGACCTGCAACGGCAAAACCTTCGAAGTGCTGTCCAACATCTACTCGCCGTCGTGCGATGTGACCGCCAGCCTGGTGAAAGCCTGCACCCTGGCCGAGTTGGAAGCCGCCGACATCACGGGCAAGATCGCCCTGCTGTATGGCGATCTGAGCCAAAATCCGCTGTCTGCCAAAAGCTGGTTCCTCATCGATGAGCATGACAAACGCATCATTGAAATCCTGGAACAAAAAGCCCCCGCGGCCGTGCTGACCGTGCAAATGAAGCCAGGTTCCATCAACCGCATCATCGAAGACTGGGAATTCACCATCCCCTCAGCCACACTGCCGGCTGAAAGCGCCCTGGCGCTGTTCAACGAAACGGCTGCCCCGGCGCACCTGCACCTGAAAACCAGCCTGTGTGAAGGCAAAACCGCCAACCTGGTTGCCCGCCGCCCCGGCCAACGCCCCGAAACGTTGGTGTTATGCGCGCACTACGACACCAAGTTCGACACCCCCGGCGCCGGCGACAATGCCGCCGGTGTGGCCGCGCTGCTGGGACTGGCGCAGCACTTTTCCAATGTTCCCACCGAAATCGGCCTGGAACTGGTGGCCTTCACCAACGAAGAATACCTGCCCATCGGCGACGACACCTACCTGGAAAGAGCCGGGGAGGGTTTTCTCGACCGGGTGATGTTGGCGGTCAATTTTGATGGGCTGGGGCATATCCTCGACGCCAACACCCTGGCCATCTATGTGGCTTCTCCGGAATTCACCGCCTGCGTTGAAGCAATCAGCCGTGATTTTCCGGCGGTAAAGTGGGTCGATCCCTGGCCCGAGAGCAATCACAGCACCTTCTCCTTCCGCGGTGTGCCAGCCCTGGCGTTTAGTTCGCGCGCCCTGCTGCACCTGGCGCACCAATTGGATGACACCGAGCGCTGGATGAATCCGCAGCGCATTGTGGAGGCGGTGCAGTTGACCGCGCGTGTGGTCGAAGCCGTGCAATCCAAACCGCTGGCCTGGCTGCGCGCCGCCGAAGCATAAGAGAGAATCCCATGCAGCAAGATGGTATCCAAATAAAAGGTGCGCGCCTGCACAACCTGAAAAATATTGACGTCACCATCCCGAAAAACAAACTGGTCGTGTTCACCGGTCTGTCTGGTTCGGGCAAATCGACCCTGGCGTTGGATACGCTGTACCAGGAAGGCGCGCGGCAGTTCATGGAATCGCTGGGGCTGGTGAGCGACGGACTGAGCAAACCTCCGGTTGACCAAATCAGCGGGTTGTCACCCTCCATCAGCGTGGACCAGCACCCCGGCAACCGCAGCCCGCGCTCCACAGTGGGCACCGCCACCGAGCTATTCACCTACCTGCGTGTGCTGTTTGCCCGCCTGGGGCACCGCCCCTGCCCGGTTTGCGGGCAGGATGTTCCCCCATCATTGGCGCTTGGTGAATCAACATTTGAAGAGGACGAAGCCGAAGCGAATGAAGGCGAAACGGTGATCTGCCCGAACTGAGCATGACCAGTTTCTCCTTCAACAAACCGGCCGGCGCCTGCCCCACCTGCACCGGCCTGGGCGTGGTGGCCGACGTGGTGGAGGAAAACTGTTTCGACCAGGCCAAAAGCCTTAGCCAGAACGGCGTGCTGATCTGGGATCCGTTCAACGCCGAGCGTTTCATCGTTACGCTTCAACGCGCTGGGTAATATTACGGCTTCCCATTCGATATGGATCAACCTATCGGCGAACTGGGCGAAGTGCAGCGCGACCTGCAGACCCTCTCGCTGGCTGAAGCCGGTCAATTGCCGCGGCATCGCACCCGCTTCACTGCGGCCGACCTGCTGAACGACGTGGCCGCCAGTTTTGCAAGCCGCGCTGCCGCGCAAAAGGTGACCCTGCAGGCGAAGTGTGAAACTGAAGTTGAACTGAACACCGATTATGACCGCCTCGATCAGGTGATTTGCAACCTGGTGGCCAATGCGCTGCGCTACACGCCGGAAGGCGGCAGCATCACCCTGGCCGCCCGGGCTGATGCTGAACAGGTGATTATCACTGTCGCCGACAACGGTGCCGGCATCGCTGCCGAAGACCTGCCCTACATTTTTGACCGCTTCTGGAAAGGCGACCGCGCCCGCACGCGCGACGGCGCCGGCAGCGGGCTGGGGCTGGCCATTGCCCGCCAACTGGTGCGCGCCCACGGCGGCAGCATTGAGGCCGCCAGCCTGTTGGGGCAGGGCGCCACGTTTACTATTTCATTACCTGTTGATTAGTAGCTTGCAAGCAGAAGTTCGCCAATTTGAATGAACGCAGTCAATTCAGCAGGCGTTTTCAGGTGTACACCGTGCACTTCAATGGTCAATCCCTGGCTGGTGCGTTTAATCACCGGGGGTTCCCCTTTCCACTTCAGTAAAGCCGCCTGCAGGGCAGGTGAGACCAGTTTGCCAGCCTCGGCGGGTTCCTGCGCCCACACCATGTATTGACTGCGAAATTCAGGGCTGCCCACCTCCACCTCAGCCAGGTCATACGCATCAGCGCCCAGAGCCATTTTCAACACCTGCTGCGTCAGGGTGTCGCCCATGGCGCCCAGGCTGGCCTGTGCCGAACCTTTGCCAATCAGCAGGGTGCTGCCGGGGGCGTCAGCCTTCCAGGTTGTCAGCATGCTCACATCGCTGGACCCCGGGCCTGTCTCCCTGCCGCTGGAGGTGGAGATGGCTTCCAGCGTCCAGTTAGCCCCTTTAATCCGCTCACCCCAGGAAAGCGGTTCGCGCAGCGACTCATAGCTCCAGCCGCGTTCCGCCGCCATGCGTTCAATTTCTTTCTTCTGTTCTGCCTGTTTATTGCGCACAAACAGCAGAATACCCACCGCGATGATGGCAAACACGGCCAGGACAAACAAGTTTAAAAGTATGTCATGCATGTTTTTATTCTCCATAAGCTTCAAAATCCCTGAAGGCATCTAATTCACTGATTTCTGCTGGCAAAGAATACATTGTTCATAGTATGGCATAATTATTCACAAGAAAAAAGCGCTAAAAATAGAAGGGGAGGGTAGCATGGACCTGGATAACCGGAATGACAAATCCATCCAACCGTATCAAGAATTCTTAACGGCAGAATTTCATTACATTGCCCAGACCGCCTTCCAGGCGCAGGAAGACCGCGCGCGTGTCTCCGAGTTTTTCCTGATCAGCATCGGCTCGTTGATTGCCGCCATCATCTCCTCTCAAATTGATCAACTGGACCTCATTCTGCTGTCAAGCTGGCTGGTGGTCATTTTTGGCGTGGTGGCGGTGCTGGGCATGCTCACTGTGCTGCACCTGGCGCGCCTGAGAACCGCCTGGTTGGAAAGCGTGCGCGCGATGAACAGCATGAAAGACGCGCTGATGCGGGAATGCCCGGCGTTGGCTGATTGTTTCTGCTGGCAAACCGCCACCATTCCTTCGCCTTTTAAAGCCTGGAGTGTTGGTTTTTTGCTGGCGCTGGAAGTTTCCATTCTCTCCGGCGTGGTGATCGGGGCAGCCGTGTTCGCCGGTGCAACCGCCAGCGGCGTTGAAATCAGCATTGCGTGGGTGATGGGCATTGCGCTGCTATCTGTTTTTATCTACATGTTGTGCTTCTATTATCTCCCTTTGAAAGGCAAACCGCTTCCTCGTTAAGCATCTCTTATCGGCGGTCAACAACCATGGACAACACCCCCTCTTCGTCTTTACCCGATCATTATCAACAAGTGCTCTACTGGAGATTGACCGGCAGCCCCGCCCGGTTGATCTTGATACAGGCGCTCGCCATCCCACTGTTCTTTTTATCCACATTAATCTTTTTTCAAATCGCCCTGCACCTGGGAAACCTGCCCTCGTCATTTTTGATTGACCTTAACCAGGTGGGGGTCACGCTGGCTGCCATATTGATCACCATTGTGCTGCATGAATGGCTGCACGGCATGACCATGAAATTGTTCGGAGCAAAGCCGCAATACGGCTTCAAATGGAAACAACTGCTGTTCTACGCCACCTGCCCGGGGCATGCCTTTCAACGCAATCACTACATTGCCGTGGCGCTGGTTCCACTGGTTGTGCTGAGTTTGCTTTTTGTTTTGGGCATTTGGCTGCTCAATGGAACCGGCTGGGTGGCGCTGCTGGGCATTTGCGGGGTGTTGAACGCCAGCGGCGCCATTGGAGACATTTGTATGAGCGGCATCGCCCTGCGTTACCCTACTGTTGCCTATATCGTGGATGAACAGGACGGCATGCGCGTGTTTTTGCCCGATTCCAATGCAAGTGAAACCCCATCCAGTTAACTGATCACATCATCTCCACCTGCCGCTTAGCCTTGTCATCCAAAATCCCACCGGTCAATGCATTGTGAATGTAGCGGCTGATGCGCTCATCGGGCTGCACTTTTTGAATGGCGGTTAAAACGGAGAGGATATCCAGCAGCACCAGCTTACGCTGGGTTTCTTTGCGCTGCATCACGTCGATGGAAAGCAGCTTATCGACAATGGCACCCAGGCAGGCGGGTTTGTGCGGCACCACCTTCACCAGGCTTTGAATGCACTGGCGCACCGTGACCGGTTTTTCATCATCGCAAAATGACAGGTAGGTAGCGACCAGCGCCTCAAACTTGCCGGGCTGGTCCCAGCGCACGTTGTCAGCCAGCAGCATCAACCCCAGGCTGCGCTGGTAGGAATTTTCGCTGCCCAGTTTTGCCACCAACGTATCCCAGTAAGGGTAAACATCGTCGAATTTTTGCGAGCGGTCTTGCAGCAGCAGAAAGCTCTTATAGCGCAAGTTATCGTCTTTTTCGTTCGACCACTCAACCAACTGCGCCAGGTCGGCAGCGGTCAGGGTGGGGGTCAGTTCAGCCAGGTTTTCTTTCGCACAAGAAAGCAGGGTTTCAGCAGTGATCATGGTTTTCCTTTCCCTAAAGCCAACCATGCAAATCGTTCATCGTTTGATTTGCATGGTTTCCATAATCTATTATTTATTCAATTATATACAGTTTACTAAATCGATCACTTTGCTTCCAGCCGCTCCACATAGATGGCAATGGCTTGCTTCAAAAACGCCGGAAAATCGGGGTGCATGGCGGTGAAAGTGGCGTTAAAGTCGGGATTGTCGCAATACATCTCACCCAGTCCGCGCAGCATTTCCGGCGTGGGTTCGTAGAAATAGCGCATGTGCTGGTGCCAGCCTGCCAGGGCTGCCTGCACCGGGGCGCTGTCTGCCCCACGGCTCATGTTGGCGATGATTTCGGTGTAAATCGCATTGCTCTCCTGCATAATTTGCTGCTTTTTCTCCTCGCTGTAGCTTTTCCACAGGTTGATGGACTGGCGGGCGGTGTCGCCCCACAGGTTGACAGCCTCTTCGCTGTACTGTTTTTCTTTTTCGGGACTGAAACCCTCGAATAGTTTTTTATCGTTCATGTTTACCTCTCCTGAGATACGCATCATGGTTGAATCGATGGTGTGAATGAGCGTTTGCATGCGTTCGATTTCTCCCTGCAGCGCCTGGCGGTGTTTCCGCAGCGCTCGCGCCAGGTCGAAACCCGGCGTGTCCAAAATCTGCCCGATCAGCGCCAGGTTCAATCCCATTTCCCGGAAAAACAGGATTTGCTGCAAGCGCAGCAGGGCATCCTCGCCGTACTGGCGATAGCCATTCTCTCCAACCGACGAAGGTTTGAGCAGCCCAATCTCATCGTAATAATGCAGTGTGCGCACACTGACCCCGGCGAGCCTGGCAAGCTGTTTGACGGTGTAGGTGGGTTTCTCATTCATGCGTGCAATCATAAACCATAACGTAACGTGAGAGTCAAGAGGGTTTTTATAACGAGTTCAACCACTTCTTCAGATACAGGCCTTAATAAAAACATGTTTTGCTGCAAAAACAGTAAACGGATTAATTTTTTACATAGACGTTTGTATAATCATATTATGTTATGTGGAATCGAATTACCTGAATCGCGGCGGATTATTACAAAAGGAGGTGCATCATGCGGAAATTCCTCATCCTCGGCATCGTATTGGTCATCCTGGCCGGGTGCAGTTCGCCTCAGGCGGAACCTGCCAATGTTCCCGGCGTTATAGAAATTCCCACCAGCGAACCCACCGGCACCACCGCGCCTGCTGGCACGCCATCACCCACCGAAACCATCGCCCCCAGCGCAACGCCACAATCCACCACCACCCCGCTGCCTGAGGGCGTTTTGTTCCGCGATGATTTCAACGGCGACATCAGCGTTGAGTGGGACATCCAAAATGAAAATCCCGACAAATGGACCCTGACCAATGACGGCTGGCTGCAAATTGTCGGCGAGCAAAATTCGCTGCTGGGCGAAGAATATCAAACCAACCTGTTCTGGCATGCCCTGCCGGAAGGCGATTTTGTCATTACCACCCACCTGAAAACCAAACCTTTTGAAAATTTCCACCAGTCAGCTCTTTTCATCTATGAAGACCCTGAAAATTACATTGCCATCAACCGCGGATTCTGTGATGTGTGTTCAACGGGAGGGGGAGGATTCTACATGGACTATAAGATCAGCGGTGTGACAGGCGCTTATGCCAGCGCCACCGATGCCGAAGATGTTTACCTGCGCCTGGAAAGCAAAGACGGCATGATCACCGGCTACTACGCCACGCAGCCCGATCAGTGGCAGCGCCTGGGGCGCTTTGGCAACTACTTCAAGTTCACCAGGGTGGGCATTGGCGTCAGCAATGTGCGCGCCGACGACGACCTGGTGGGATTGTTTGATTATTTTGAAATATCCAAACCATGAAAAGGGTTACACAAAGATCCAAAATCTGTCAAAAGCATACATGCGCCGCCGTTCACCATATAGATTGACCGGGGTGGACACGGCGTGATTGTCCATCACATTGCGCAGGGCGGCGGCAGCTTTTGCCAGCATGGCGGGGTCATCCAGCGGCTGCCCGTGCGCGGGGTGCAGCGCATCCAGGCTGGGCGCGAGCTGCGCCGCCCGTTGCATAGACTGCGCATAATCTGCCAGGTTCGATTGCCCGAATTTGGGCATATTCCAGTCCGCAAAGGCGTACAGGAAATCACAATAGGTGTCGCCGGTGAACAGCAGCCGGTGATTGCGGTCAAACAGCATAATGCCGTCCTGCGTGTGCCCGGGGGTGTGCAGCACTTCCAGTTGGCGGCTGCCCAGGTCAAAAACGTGACCATCGCGGATGGGAACAATGCGTTCTCTTTCCACCGGCCGGATGGAGTAGGTTTCCACATCGAAACCGGCCGGCAGCGCCTTGCTGAACAATTCCGGCCGGGCGTCATACAGGATATCCGCATGCGCATAACCGCTGGCCAATACTTCGATGGCATAAGGATCATCAAAGATATGTACCTGCTCAAAACGCCAGTCGTCGCCGGTGTGGTCAAAATGGCTGTGGCTGTTCACCACCACCAGCTCCAGGCTGGTCAATTGGCGCACCACAGCCGAAATGTCATCAACGCCCATGCCGGTGTCGAACAGCAGGGCTTTTTGTTCACCCAGGATGAGGAAAGAGCACACCCCCTGCGTGTGCCCGTTCTCGATCAGCGCGAAAACATCGTGCGGCAACTGCACCACCTCAAACCAGCCGCCGCCCACCGGCAAGCGTTCAGCACGGGCAAATTCTTTTTGAAAATCTCTGGAAGAAGTTGACCCCATTCTTTTTGTCCCCATTTCTTTACAATCAACAATCAAAAATATGACTTCGTTATTTTCAATCTCTTATCTGTGCTATATTTTACACAATACATAAGAAACCAGATATTTATTTCAGAAAAATGATCATACCTGTCTTTAGATGTGCAAAGGATTGTAGGGGTGATGGATAACAAGATTCGATTTCTGATCGCCGTAATTCTCCTTCTTGGCTTACTTTCAGGCTGCAGCACGGAGCAACACATGAAAGAGATCACACAGATTTCCTACACTTCGGATTCGGGCGCAATTCTGCCGGAACTACAATGGCATGAAGAATATGTCATCACCGACGGCGCCGTTACTTTTAGCAGAAACGGGAAGGTCGCCGAAACGGAAGTCAATGCCGGAACGTGGCAACTTGCTATTGACGGGCAGCAAACCACCGCGCTTTTCAAGCAATTGGAAGCGGTGGACATCGCCGCCATTCAGCGCGTTGAACCGCAAGACGCCCCGGACGGCGGTGGCTCCACCAGTTACACTGTTGTATATGCTGACGGCAAGACCTTCAACCTGTATTTTGATGTGGGTGTGGTTTATACCAACAGCGAACCCATGCTTGAACCCATCCATCGGTTCATCCAAAACCTGGTTTTACCGGCAGAGGCCGCCAACCGTTATCATCTGGCGCAGCCGTGAAGACAAACCTGACAATACACAGTATTTGAACTCATAATCAAAATAGTTAAGGAAAGGCAAGACAACGTGAAATACCGGTTTTCAATATTCATTCTTTGCATTTTCGCAGTGCTGCTGGCAGCCTGCGGCGGGCAGGCTGACCAGACTGATGTGGCCGTGGCTGTGGCCTTGACGCAGACCGCCGCTGCCCCGGCTGCCGCCCAAACCCCAGCCACCGGCATCATCAGCGGGCGCGTGCACCTGGTTGCTCCGCCCACTCCCCCTATGATCGTTTACGCCGTCGACCAGATCAGCGGCGTGTGGGCCTCGGTTGAAACCGCCGCGGCTGACGGCGAAGTCGCCTACACCATCGAAGTACAGCCGGGCAACTATGTGTTGTTTGCCTTCTCGCTGGACGAAAACACTCCCGGTTACACCGGCCATGCCAACGCCGAAGGCACCGACCTGGGCACGGTCACGGTAGCCGCCGGGCAAACCGTGAGCGACATCATGCTCACCCCGCCCGGCCAGGCGGCCTGCGGCAGCATGTGGGGCATTCCGCCTTCACCCGATGGCCGCTTTGCCTCGATCAGCATTACCAAAGAATGCCTGGTAACCCAGGCTGCCGGGTCGGGTTATGTGCCGGTTTCCGATTCGGTATGCCAGATGCTTCAAGAAATGGCTTCACAATCGGTGGCGCTGCCCTTTGACATGCAGCTTTCAACGCCCTTCACCAACCCCATCAGCGGCGAAACCGGCTTCGGCTGCACCCTGACCGCCAACAACACCCACGACCAGACCTTTGACCAGGCTGCCCTGATGAGCTTGCTGTTGGACGGCTTTGCGGGCTGGGAAGAACAGGCCGCCTACCAGGCCAACGGCCCCACCGGCGCTGCCACCGCCCTCACCCGCGACATGGCGCTGATGCTGGTCAGCGTCAACTGGACGCCGGCTCCCGGCATCGAATGCCTGGCCGATCAGCCCATTTCAGCCTGCAACTTGAAACCCGAGCAAAAATCTTACATCATTCAAATTCAGGTTGCCCAGAAATAACGAATACACATTCCTAAAAAATCCACTTTCCGGCAGACCTGGCAACCCAGTCTGCCGGAAAATTATTTATACCAATCAGAATGGGTTAATCCACAGTCAGAATAAGTTCCAAAAAATTTATTATTCTTTTACTGCAAACATATGCTTTCTTTCTTCTTCCTATGCTATGATGAATACGGTTCAGGAGCACATACATCCTAAAAATGATTATGGTTTTTAACTCCATTGCCATTTTTGTCCTGTTCTGCGGGGTGATGACTGCCGCCCTGGGGATTTACGCCTGGCAGTTTCGTTCAACCATCGGCACACGCTCATTCGCGGTTTTCATGCTTCTCATGGCCGTCTATGTGCTGGGCTACAGCCTGGAGCTTGCCAGCACAGAAATTGACAGCATGCTGTTCTGGAGCAAAATCCAGTATATCGGCGCCCTGTTATTTCCAACCACCTATTTAATTTTCACCATTCAATTCACCGATCACGGATCGTGGTTAAGTCGGGAAAAAATGCTGCTGTTGTACCTCATCCCATTCATGTTTCTTGGAGTAAAGTTTTTCGACGGGCAACTGCATCTCATCTATACCAGCGCTGAAATTGACCGCAGCGGATGGATTCCCATGTTATCTTTTACGCGCGGGCCGTTGTATTACGGCCATACCATTTACGCGCTTCTGACCATCACGTTGGGGATCTACCTGATCCTGCAAAAAAGGCAAAGCGGATCCAACCTGTTTCGCAGGCAAACCAATGGCATCCTGATAACAACCCTGTTCATCTACCTGGTATATGCCGTTTACTTAAGCGGGATTACGCTCGTTCCAGGTTTACCGCATCTCGATCTGAATCCCCCAGTCTATTCGCTGTGGGGGCTTGCGGTCACCATAGCCATCTTTCGCCACGGTCTGTTCAACCTGGCGCCCATTGCCCGCGACACGCTGATTGAAAATTTGAATGACGGCGTGCTGGTGCTGGATGAACAGTACCGCCTGGTTGACGCCAACCCGCAGGCGCAGGCGATTTTTAACTGGAGCGAGCCGCCCCTGGGAAAATTTGCCCACAGCTTTACACACAATTGGCTTGATCCGGTTGCGCTGGCCGCCCTTGAGGGATCGGTTTGCTTCGAAAAGCAATTAGAGGCAGGCGGCGCAACCCTGCATTACGAATTGACCATCACACCCCTGCGTGAAAAACAACGCCAAATACTGGGCTACCTGGTCGTGATTCACGACATCACCCGGCGCATTGCCATCGAGAAAAAACTGCAAGAGCTTTCGTTGATCGACGAATTGACTGGCTTGACCAACCGCCGCGGCTTCAATTTGCTGACAACGCAGTTGATCAACATGGTTTACCGTATGCAGCGGGACGCGGTGCTGGTTTATATGGATATGGACGGGCTCAAATGGATCAATGACAACCTGGGGCATGCCGTTGGCGATCAAGCCCTGATGGACATCGGCGACATCCTCAAGAGAGCTTTCCGCACTGCTGACGTGATCGCCCGCTACGGCGGTGACGAATTTGTCATCTTCGCCATTGAATCAGATGACAACAGTGGAGAAACCATGCTGGCGCGACTGCAAGAGCAGCTCGACGCCCACAATGCCCGGCCCAATTTGAAACACCCCCTTTCCATCAGCGCCGGGATGGCGCAATACCACTGGAAGCAACCCGCTTCATTGGAAATGCTGCTGGAACAGGCTGACAAAGCTATGTACACCATGAAACAGAACAAAAAAAAGCCTGTAAAGATGTTCCCACCCGCCCGCGCGGAAAAACAAATCGGTGATTGACTTCAAAGAATCAATTTGACCTCACAGGTTTTTCAAAAAACCTGTGAGGTCTTGTCTTAATTGTAAACAATTATTCTTTATCAATCCGGCTCCAGGCCGACTGCATCATGGGCTGTTCCGGTTGGCTCAGGTCAATGCTGGCGTCCCATTGATAGGTGGACGGCCAACTTTTGAAGATGGGTACAAACAGGTACAGGGCGTTGACAAAAACGTCGCGTTCGGTGGGCTGCCAGCCGCCGGGGATGACCTGCACCTTCACCTGGTCGCCGCTGCGCTGTACGCTGTAGCTTCCATCGATCTTTCCAATGGATGCTTCCATGTCAATGGAGAAGCTGCCCTGCACCTGCGTGCCGTCTTGCAGAGCCGCCGCATCGGGGAAAGCCGGGTTGAAATGAATTTGCACGGCATGTTTGTCATTCTGCAGGCGAATACCTGACATCTCCCAATGCCCCTGGTTATCCACTAAGTCATAGACCATGCCGGCCTGTTCAAAGCTGCCGGCGCCCTGCGTCTGCAAGCGGGTTAAGGCGCCGTCAAAGTTGGGATTCCACTCCACCAGGAAAGGATCGGCGGAATAGCGCGTCAGGTAGTTGCTTTGCCAGTTGACTGGCAGCGGCAGGGTGTCGGGGGTGATGGTTTTGCCGTCGATCTGGATATCCAGCACAGTGTTTGCCCGGCGCACCAGGTCAAAGTCGTGCAGCATGAACAAAGTCATGGAAGGCGGGTTGGTCGCTCCGCTGCCCAGCGGAGCCAGCAGCGAAAAGCGCAGCGGCGGTTTGGGGTTGCTTTCTTTCAGTGTTACTGCAACGGGGTGTCCCAGTTTGTATTCGAAGGCAAACTGCACATCGGCGCCCTGCGCGCCAATTTCAAAGCGGGCGTTTTCCAGCGGACGTTCCAACATATCCACCAGTCCCCCTTCCACAATGTCGTAATTTGCCTGCGGGGTGACGCCGGGCTGATGATAGATATCGATTGTGTAATCGGTGCGATAGGCAATGATCAGCAGCCCTTTGCCGTTTTGCGCGTCATCGAAGGATTGCATTTCAAAACCGCGATAGACGCTGTCGGGGTTGTTTTCAAAGTTGATCAGCAGCAGGCGCTGCATGGATGGATTGACCAGGCTGAAGGGTGAAAGGAAACCATCACCGGGATTCTTGCCATAGATACCTGCCGCATTTTGCAGGGCAGGTTGCTGCGCAGCTGAAGCCGATTGAAAGCCGCAGCCCGACAGCACCATCGCAGCGCCCACCACGCCGAAAAAGACATTTTTGAATTGGATACCAGACATGATTTTTTACTCCGATTTTGGATAGACGAATGACTTTTGATTACTCGCCAAGCATAATGCGGAGTAAAAAATTGCAGATCACATCATTATGTAGTCTGTGCTGGAAAAAGATGTGGTTTTAGATTGTAGTTGTATGTTTTAAAGAATCTTAATAAAGAGGTGCTTTATTGACAAATTGACTTAGGCATTTCATTCCAGTATTTTCCTTCAAGCAGACGTCCATTTCTTTTTTTTCTAACCCCTCCCCATTGTTTAAAAAAGAAAGGGGTATTTGAAGCTATACACTGGTCTCTTATATCGGTAACCCAGAATGGTTCTATAGGGCGTGCGCCGGGTCCTGATTCTCCTCCAACAATAACCCAATCTATTCCATCTAAGTTTAGATTAGATATGGGCCCCAGCAATGGTTCCAATGAAAGAAATTTCACTTTTGATTGTGACTTTAACAAATCTTCAATTCGATAATCATATTGTTGGTTTTCGACCGAAACACCCATCCAAACATTTTCAGGCCAAAATAACTTTGGGCTTAACTCCATCAACCTTTTCGATCGTTTTGTTAGAACTTGAAAAGTATGCCATGAAGCTTTTCTCATTATTTCAAATACTTCTTGAATAAATTCTTCAGGTACATCTTCATGAAATAAATCACTCATCGAATTAACAAAAATCATCTGGGGCTGTTTCCATGTAAGAGGAAGTGTCAGAGTCTGCTGATGTAATGTTAATTCAAAGCCGTTTTTATAATTTGGATGCCCCATTGACTTAAGTCTCAACGCCATTCGTTCTGCATAACAATTTTTACAGCCCTGGCTAATCTTTGTACAACCAGTTATTGGGTTCCAAGTAGATTCAGTCCATTCAATACTAGAATTATTACTCATGGTTTTTACCCTGACTATATAATAGCACAATATTTCTATTATATGTTATCTAACATAGTTTTAATTGACCATAAATATCACGATTCGTTACTTGCTTCCAAAACTCATTTCCCAAAGGGTGTTTGCTCGCAAATATCAATCTATACAAAGGTGCATTCTTATCCGTATTTCGCATCAGTGGTTCGTATTCATTGAATTCCACATATCCAAGTTTCTTGAGTTTTTCTTCATAAAGATCCATTAATTTTCTATGCAGATTTTGTGATTGCCCAATCTTATAATTATTATATATATCTCGCCATTCTCTTCCGCCAAAAAATAAATCGATTTTTGTATCAACAGGATTGGCAATATCTTTTGGCATTTCTCTGGATAAACCCATTTGTGGATAATAAATTATCATATCCATCCGACTAATACTACCTAATAATGAAACTGTCTCCCATTTTAGTTCAAAGCCTTCAGGGTCAAGGAATGCTAAATTCATTGAAGGCCACTTCCCTATTATGTATTGACGATCAATCAAATCAATTTGTTGAACAATTTTTTTAACAAGTTGGTTACTATCACCAACAAAAAATTCAATATTTCCGGCAACTTTTGATGTCTCACATCGTTTCTTTAGGCTATCAATATTTTCGTGGTCAAAATCGACAAAGAAATATTTGTTAAATGGGTGCTTTAGTTTTATCGCTAACAATGGTGACCCAAGAAGAATTTGTTGAGTTTTTTTAATTTTACATTTTCCCGGTCCAGAGAATAGATCGATAAAATGTAAACCTCTCCAGTTCTTTAAACGCATTGAAGTTGTAAATATATTTAAATATCTACATAAGTAGTCCAACTTTTCAGCAGCCCAAGATCCTGCCTCACGCATTACCAATCCATCATCTAGATCATTCAAATATTGGTTCTCTTCCGGATGTAATATTTGATTCGTCAATGTAATAATTCCCCTTTACATATTTTTGGATTGAAAAAATTATTTTAAGAGGCTTTTTCTATTCATTTACACTTTCCCCAAATCACTTTTAATTATTATATTCAGGCCGATCAAAAAAACAACATTTTCAAAGCATGAGTAGAAAAAGGAAAACCTAATTTTTTATTTTTGTCAGACAATCAGCATATCGCCCTTAACCAATTTATTCAATAATCTTCTCTGCAATCACCCAGGCGGCGTGATTCTTCGCTTCCACCCGCACGCGCGCGTTGGGAAAATGAAACAGGGCGGCAATTTGCCGGGGCGCCAGGAAGTGACTGCGCATCAGCGCCAGTTTTTCAGCCAGGGCGATCAGCTTCACCGCCAGGCTGCGGATGTCGGGCTCTTCAATCACCAGGCGCCCGCCCGGCTGCAACACGCGCCACAATTCGTTGACCGTTTGCTGCTGGTCGAGCACATGGTGCAGCGCATCGACCATGATGATGCGTGCAAAAGTCTCATCGGCAAAGGGCAGTCGTTCAATCGGTGAACACACCGGACGCAAGCCGTCTTTGCGGCGGGCTTCGGTCAGCATTTTACAGGATAGGTCAGCCACCACCACCGGCTGCGCCTTGCCCGGCATGTGCTTCGCCACTCTGCCGGTGCCGCCTGCTGCGTCCAGCAGCGCGCCGTCGACAGGCAAAGCCGCCAGCCGCCACAGGTCTTCCGGCGCTTGCGCAGGGATGAAGGTGTCATACAGCGGGGCGAGAAAATCGAAATGGTCAAAAATGGGCATGTTGTTCTACCTGGTCTGATAGTCATCAGATGGTCAACGATGCCAAAAAGTTACAATCGCCATCTCACTTGCGCAGGGTCAACACGTATCGCTTTTCAGCGGCAATAACATCCAGAATGACATGCAGCACTTTAGCTTTCTCTTTGATGTCCATCCCTTGAGAGTCACATCTTGCCCGACTCAAAGCCGCTTCCAATTCCCCGATCTCCATCACCGTGGCGGCAATGGAATAGAACCGTTTGGAGCGCCCTTCATTAAATTCAGCCAGCATGGCGCGCAGGATTTGTTCCCGCTGCTTTTGGTCGGCTTCAAACTGCTCGATGCCGTGCTGTCGCACAAAAAGGATATTGTCTTCCAATTTTTGATAGCACACAAAGGTATCGTGCTCCACGCGAAATTGCCTGTGCCCGGCCCAGCGCGGACAGGTTTCGCCTTCAGCGCAATCCCAGCAAAACTCGATGCCCTTCTTTTTGACCGCGCAGGTGATGAACGGGCAGCCCGCCCCCATGCGGTAGTCGCTCTTGCAACCGCCGCAGCGGCTGGCGCCCTCGGTGTGAAAGCTGGGGCACAACCGACACGACAAACCGCAAATGCCAATTTCGGGATATTGAATATTCATATTCCCATTATACTGACAGAAAGCCGGGTGTCATCGAACTTTTGCAGAAATTTCTGCATTTCCACTATCAAAAAAAGAGTCTCGCCATCATCTCAATCAATGTTATATTAGGACAACAAGATCCTATTTAGCGGTAAATGAATTTTTTAACAGAGGTGTGAAAGTGAAAGCAAGACAGGTTGCCGTTCTGGCGATTGGCATTGCCACCGTCGCCGCATTGATCCTTGCCGTGCCGGTGCCCATCCCGGTCACCGGGGGATATGTGCACCCCGGCGCAATGGCCGAGGTGTTTTTGGCGCTGGCCTTTGGCCCCGTGACCGGCATGCTGGCCGCCGGGCTGGGCGCCATGACTGCCGATTTAATCCTGGGCTTTGCCAGCTTTGCACCGCTTTCGCTGGTTGCGCACGGCGCGCTGGGTTTGCTGGTGGGGCTGATCGGCTGGAAGCAGCCGCTGGGAAGAATGGCGCTGGGCTGGCTGGCAGGCGGGCTGGCGCTGGTGGCGTTATATTTCCTGGGGGAATCCACCGTATATCAACTGGGCTTTTCGGTGGCGCTGGCTGAAGTGCCCCTCAACGCCTTGCAGGTGTCGCTGGGCGTGCTGGGGCTCACCCTGTTCCGCCTGGTGAAAGCCGCCTACCCGCAAATTGAACTGCTGGGCAATTCCGGATTCAAACAGGAATAACGCGGTGTGAACCCCATCCTGTCCGTCGAAAACCTGGGCTATGCCTACCCTGCCCTGAAACCCGGCCAGCCCCCCGAATGGGTGCTGCGAGGGATCAACCTGACTGTGGAGGAGGGGGAATTCCTTTCCATCATGGGGCCCACCGGGATGGGCAAAACCACGCTGTGCCTGGCGCTGAATGGCATTGTGCCGCACCTCACCGGCGGGGTCATCCGCGGCAGGGTACTGGTGGACGGACTGGACACGCGCGCGACCCCCGTGGCTGAACTGGCGCGGCGGGTGGGCCTGGTGTTTCAAGACCCCGAAACGCAAATTTTTAACCCCAGCGTGGAAGCTGAAGTGGCTTTCGGGCTGGAAAACCTGGGCATCCCGCGCGCCGAAATGCGCACACGCATTGACCACGCCCTGACGCAGGTGGGCATGCAGGCTTTTGCAGGCAGCCCGCCGGCGTACCTTTCGGGCGGGCAAAAACAGCGCGTGGCCATTGCTGCCATTCTGGCCATGCGCCCGCGCGTGCTGGTGCTGGACGAACCCACCGCCAACCTGGACCCGGCGGGAAAAGCCGAAGTGTTGGACGCCATTGCCGAACTGCGCCGCAGCAGCGGCGCAACGGTGGTTTTCGTGTCACATGAAAGCGATTTCATTGCCGAGCTTTCAGACCGCGTGGTGGTGCTGAACGAGGGCAGCGTGGCGCTGCAAGGCAGCCCCGCCGAAGTGTTTGCCCGAACCGACGAGTTGCAGGCAATCGGTTTGCAGCTTCCGCAGGTGTGCGAAGTTGCCCGACAGCTAAACCGCCTGCAGGGAACGCGCTTCACCTTCCAACGTATGGATCAAGCCAGTCAGGCGCTGCGCAGCGCCCTGCAGGGGGAGGACTAGCATGCCCTCTGCCAGCCTGCAAACCTGCGACCTGACCTTCTCCTACCTGCCCGGCAGCCCGGTTCTGCGCGGCATCAACCTGGAGATTGAGGCGGGCACCTTCACGGCGGTCATCGGGCAAAACGGTTCGGGCAAAACCACATTGATGAAACATTTCAACGGTTTGCTGCGTCCCCAATCTGGTCAGGTGCTGCTGGACGGCGAGGATATCAGCCGCCAACCGGTTAGCGAACTGGCGCGCAGTGTGGGCTATGTTTTCCAAAACCCCGACCATCAAATCTTCAGCGCCAACACGCGGGAAGAAATTGCCTTTGGACTGCGCAACCTGGAGCTGCCAAAAGACGAGATTGAGGCGCGCACCAGGCAAACATTGGAAGAATTTCGCCTGCTCCCCTTTGCCGAGAGGCAGCCCGCCGTGCTCAGCTTTGGGCTGCGGCGCAAAGTGAGCATCGCGGCGGTGGTTGCCATGCAGCCCGGTTTGCTGATCCTCGATGAGCCCACCAGCGGCTTGGATTGGAAAAGCACGCAGGAACTGCTCGACATGCTGCACGCGCGCAACCGGCAGGGAACCACCATCCTGTTTATCACCCACGACCTGCGCCTGGTGGCTGATTCCATCCCGCGCTGCCTGACCATGTCTGCCGGGCAGGTTACGGCGCACGGCGCCACACGCGCGGTGCTTGCAAACCCGGCAGCCAACGGCGCATTGAAAAACGGGCTGCCGCCGGTGCACCAACTGGCTGCCAGCCTGAAAGACCGGGGCTTCCCGACAAACGTTTTCACCGTGGAAGATTTCACAACCGCCTACCGCGCTGCCATAGACTCAAAACCGGGGGGCGCGGCATGAATTACCCCGGCACGCTGTACGATCACCGTGAAAGTTGGGTGCACCGGGCTGACCCGCGCGTCAAACTGCTGCTGGTGGCGGCGCTGTGGGCGGTGCTGCTGCTGCGCCAAAATCCGGTCACCATCCTGGCTGTGCTGCTCCTGCTGCACGCGCTCTACCTGGCTGCCCGCCTGCCGCTTGAGAAAATCGGGTTCATCTGGAAAGCCTTCCTGCCCATGCTGATCTTGATCCCGCTGCTGTGGAGCCTGTTTTCAGGGGTGGGCGCGCCGCTGAACCTGTTGGGCTTCCTGCGCGTTTATCCACAGGGCGCATTGCGCGGTGTGCTGCTGGCGCTGCGCCTGGTGAGCATGGCGTTTGCCCTGTTCCTGTGGCTGTATACCACTGAACCGGGTGTTATGCTGGTGGGGCTGGTCAAATTAAAAATTCCCTTCACCTGGGTGCTGGTGTTCAGCATGGCGCTGCACTACATCCCCGCCGTACAGGCGCTCTACCACTCGGTGGCTGAAGCGCAGCAGGCGCGCGGTCTGCGCCTGGAGGGGGGCGGCTTTCAGCGCCTGCGCCGCATGATGCCCATTCTGGTGACGGTGATGATTGGCGGGCTGCGCATGACCGACCAGCTCACCCGCGCCCTCGAGGCGCGCGCCTTCGGCGTCAAGGGCGTGCAGCGCACCTATTTACGCGAGGTGTGTTTCCACCCGGCGGATTATGCCTACCTGGCGATGATTTTGCTGGGCGCTGCTGCCCTGCTGATGATTCGGGTGGGATAAAAAATAATCGATGCTAGCGGATCACCTGGTGCGGCAGCTCGATCACCGGCTCACCGGTGACGCGATTGGGAATACACGGGTCAAACAGCCACAACACGCCGTCTGGCGGGGCGGCTACGCCCTGATCGATGAAGGACTGCGCCAGTTCTTCCCAACTGGTGAACGGACCGCTGATTTCCTGCCCGTTGTGGATGGCGTACATCATGCCGTCGTCGCCCACATAGCCCGCCACATTGTGCCCCTGCGGCCCCAGAATGCTGATGCCCACATTGTAGGCTTCGTAACCGTGTTTGCTCAGCACACAGGCGGCAAACTCCGCCAGCCCGTCGCAGTCATCCACGCCAAACGCATACACTTCCTTAGCCGGTGAATAGGTGTTATCGCCGTAGTTGACGTTGTCCCAGCCGCTGTTCCATTGCAGGTTGTTGCGCATGAATTCCACCAGTTTGGTGGGGGTGTTCAAACAGGGTGTGATGTCTTCAAAAGAGTAAACCTGCCTGGCGTTGGGCTGGATGGCAGCAGCACAGCGGTTGAGCGTGTTGGATGAATCTTGTGGAGCGGCAGCCTGGTCGCCGGTGATGGGTAGTGGAATTTCGGTGGAAGCAACGGGCAGGGATGAGATTTCTTCTGAAGAGGGTTGTTGTGCAGCGCTTCCGCACCCGGCGGTGGACATCAAGATCAGCACCATCCCGGCGATACCCCAAAAGAATTTTAAGTTGTTCATTTTGCCCTTCTTTCCCTACTTTCACTCAAGTTGCACTCCAGTATCTTTGCGAACCCCGATATTTTTTCGGGGTGTGACAATCACCAATATTGACATTGAGACTGCCACGTCGGGCTTCCGCCCTCCTCGCAGCGACAAAGAATCGATTTTTTCCAATGAGGCAACCTGGGATACTTTCATTGTATGACGATCACAGGAAAATTTCTACCATTTTGTCCGGTTTCACCGTTTTCAACGGTTTATCTCCATGAAGGTGCATCTTTGACTACAATAGAATATTCCGAAAGGAAAAAACATGACAGAAACCGTTGTACTGGATATGGAACAAAAAAATTACCTGGATGATGACGAAATGCTGGTGACTGCCGCTCAACACAACCCGGTTGAGTTCAGGCAGCTTTACCTGAAATGGTTCAAACGCATCTATCGCTATTTCTATTTTCGCGTGGCGAATGAGAAAGACGCCGAGGATCTCACCTCGCAGGTGTTTCTCAAGGTGTATGAAGATTTGCCGCGCTACCGCAGCCGGGGCTGTTTTTCGGCATGGTTGTTTCGCATTGCCCATGCCCGCGTGGTCGATTTCTATCGATCGCAGTCCAGGGCGGTCGCGCTCTACAGTGTCGAACAGCCGGAGGTTTCACCCGACCTCCTGTCGCAATCAGCGCAGAAAGATGACGTGCGCCAGGTTTTGCGCATGATTCATCAATTGCCCGCCGACGACCAGGAATTGATCCGGCTGCGCTTCATGGCCGAATTGAGCTACCGTGAAATTGGCGAGGTGCTCAACCGCAAAGAAGATGCCGTGCGCAAATCGCTATCCCGCTTGCTTGAACGCATGCAGTCTCAAATGGAGGTACATCATGACTAATCAAACTCAACTTCCGGTGGAAGATCAAATTCGCAAAGCTGTGCAGTCGGTTGAACCCAACCGTGAATTCTCAAATGACCTGTGGAACCAGCTTTCCAGCCAGGCGCATCAGCCCAAGCCACGCTCGCTGTTTCAGAGGCTGTTCGCCACGCCCGCCTGGAGCGCCGCAACGGTGTTGATCGCTGTTGCCCTGATTGTCGCGGTAGTTGGGCCGCAAAAGGTGGTCGAAGCCGTCAGCAGCCTGTTTGGCTACCTGCCCGGCGTGGGTTTTGTGCAGCGCGGCGACGGCACGCTCTACCTGCCCGAACCGGTGAGCAAGGAAGAAAACGGGGTGACCCTGATTGTTGACCAGGCGGTTTCAGACGGCAACAGCCTGGTGGTTTCCTATCATTTCGCAAATCTGCCTGAAGGCAAACCCGATGAAGGCGCGCCCTGTTTCTATGACCGCAACCAGATTCGCCTACCCGACGGCAAGCTTCGCCTGCCCATTGGCGGCGGCGCGCACGGCAGCCAGGCGCAGGTTATCTTCCCGGCTTTAGCCAATGGTGTTGACCGCTTCACCCTGCTGGCATCCATGGATATCCCGGATGAACGCTGCACCGCCCCGGCTGAATGGGCTGTTGAGGTAACCCTGGTTCCCATGCCGTTGGATATGACCCTGATGCCGGTGTTTGAAGGCGAAGAAATTGAACAACCCGTGGTGGTGGAAGCAAAAATCGAAACCAACGCCGCCGAAGGTTCGCAGAGCATGTTCGATGTCAGCTTTGCCATGGACCGGGTCGCTAAAATGGATGATGGATACCTGGTGACAGGGCATGTGGTGTGGAGCGATGAACGCCTGGAGAACATCTGGGTCAGCCCGGAAGATGTTGCAGTGACTGACGCCGGCGGCAAATCACTGACCGTTGAGTCCACCGAGGAAGGCACACAGGATAACAACTTTGCCTTCAAGATCAAAGAATTATCCTTCCAGCAGCCGCTCACCATCCAAATTAAATCGGTGTATGTGGTGGGTGCCCTGGAGGAAGGCGACGGAGCGACCTTCTCGTTCGAAGCAGGCGCCGATCCGCAGGTGGGGCAGTCCTGGGAGTTGAATCAGGACCTGGATGTGCTGGGACAGAAAATCCTTGTGCGCAGCGCGCGGGTAGTCGAAGAAGAAAACAGTGAAAACACACCCGCCCGGGCAAAAGGATATGCCTTCGAACTCGAGACGGCTCCTCAAGTGAACAATGTATTCTTCCACTGCACCAGCCTGGCAAAGCCTCAATCAAGCTGGGGTAAAGGCAGAGAGTTGGAAGGCGGCATCAAACAGGTGAACTATTATTCAGATGAGCTGCCCACCGGCAAGGTTGAATTCCAGATCAACCAGATTCACTTCCGGGTTGATGGAACCTGGCAAATGCAGTGGCAATTGCCGGTTGAATAGCAGGATGGATTGTTGTTTCACACCAGGGCGGCTGATCAAGCCGCCCTGGTGTGTTTTGTATTACGGCATCCACCGATGTAAGATGGATGGCAAAATCATTTGCATTTCAAACACAGTTTGCTTACAATAGAACAAATGTATAATTTTCAAAAAAAAGAACCTTCCATGACAGAAGATTTTTTTGTTGATTTCAGCCGGATCACCTTATCCAACTACGAAAAGGAGCTGGAGAAAACCGAGCTGCTGCCCAGCCGGGAAGTGCTGCACGAAGACCTGCATTTTCGTTTTGAACGGCTGCGCGGGCAGGGTCTGGTTACCCTGGCAGACCTGCAGGCAGAACTCAAGACGTCGCAGAAGATGAAAGACCTGGCCCGAAAAAGCGGGTTGGATGAGGAATATCTTGCCATCTTGCGTCGCGAGGTTAACAGCTGCCAGCCTAAAGCGGTCAACCTGTTTGAGTTTCCCGGCATCCCGGCCGAGGCGGTGCAAAAGCTGGCGCAGAACGGCATCCGCAGCACTCCGCAGTTGTTCGCCTTCATCCAGACCCCCGCTGAGCGGGCAGCCCTGGCAGCTCAAACCGGCGCGGACGGGGCAGCGATCCTCGAACTGACCCACCTGACCGACGTCAGCCGCATTCGCTGGGTGGGCGCCAACTTCGCCCGCCTGCTGGTCGATGCCGGCTGCGACACGGTGAGCAAAGTGGTGCAGGCTGATTATGCCCCGCTCTACCGACAGTTGATGCAGATTAATGTGGAGCGTCAGTACTTCAAGGGCAAATTCGGCGAGAACGACATGCGCCTGTGCGTGCTGCTGGCGAAAAGTGTGCCGCAGGTGATTATGTATTGAGACTGGAGATTTGGCAACGAAAAACCCGCAAGGCACGCAAGTAGCGGCATTTCGGAAAACTACTGTCATTTCGAACCCCCTGATTCGTTCACGAAGGCAAAACCAGAATGCCGGTAAAGGGGGTGAAATATCCTGGTTATGGTTTTGGATTGATTTGTGTCAAGATTTCTCCTCGCACCACATTTTTAGGATAAAAAGTCAAAAACAGGGAGTGTGACTCCCTGTTTTAAGGATAAAAACAAGGAATCGCTCTCCCTGTTTTTAGCAGATCAACCCTGGCAGCCCTACTTGCTTCATGAACAAAGGAACATTGGCACAGTCCGCGCATTGACTTGTAAAAAAATAGGGATACTGTACAATATTTTTATAGTTTGTTCAATCATTCGAGTGTGGGAAAAAGGAATTAGCCATGACGAAAGATGATACGAATGTCCAAAAACCTTCGGGAGAAGTGGATGATATTCGCAAGATTCTTTTTGGCGACCAGATCGCACAGATTGAAGAACGCTTCAATCAAAACGAAAACGCCATCTCCCAGCTTAGAACCGAAAACCGCAACCTGCGCCAGGCGCTTGAAGCCGAGGTGACCACCCGCGAAAACACCCTGCGCGAGCTGCATGAACTGCTGGCCTCCTTCAAAAAATCACAGCATACAAGCTGGCAGAAAAACCTGGAAGCCCAAAATGCGCTGGTATCGGCCGTGGAAAGTGCCATCCAGGAATTTAAAGCAGCCATTGCCGGCCAGGATAAATAAGCACCCGGCAGGGTTGTGGTGCACATTGAATTGTGATGGATTCGCTGATATTTTTACGATTGGCAGCCTATGACCCCTGACCCGCCTGTTGATATTGCCGCGTTGCGCCAGTCATTAGAGCGCCTGCTGCAGACTGATTTTCATGCGCTGCATGATGACATCTCCCGTCTGCAAGATCAGGTCCGCTATCTGGAGGGGCTATCCAATCCACTGCCGGAAGATATCCGGCAGCTTGGAGATGCCATTCGAAACCTGGGCCAGAAAAGCAAGGATTTGGAACAACACCTTGCCAGCCTGCAGGAAAATTTGACCGACCCCGGTCAGGTGACCGATCTCATCCGGCTGGGACTGGCGCCGGCTTTGCAAAAAGAATTCAAAAAAGCCCCGGTTGAATACGGAAAGATCGTTGCGCCGGTCATTTCACCGGCCATCAGCAGCCAGATTCGCAACGCCCGCCCCGAGATGATCGCAGCCCTGTCGCCCATCATCGGTCAAACCATCAGCAAAGCCATTGCCGACGCCATGCAAGACTTGCGCCGCCGCATCGACGCCAACCTTCAGCAAAACCTCAATTTAAAACAACAGATCACCCGTTTTACCGCCCGCTTAAGAGGCGTGTCAGAGGCTGATCTCATCCTGCGCCAGGCGCTGGATTACAAAATTTCGCATATATTTCTCATTCACCGCGAGACGGGTTTGCTGCTGAAACAGGTGGCGCGCGACGAAGAAAAGATGGACCCCGATATTTTCAGCGCCATCCTGACCGCCATCCGCAATTTTGCCCAGGACACTTTCCAATCCAGGGAAGACGAACTGGAAGAAATCCAGTATGGCGACTCTCATATCCTGCTGCGCAACGGGGTGTATGCCTACCTGGCGGTGGTGGTGGAAGGCGTGCAGCCTTCAGGTTACACCACCCTGATGCACAACACCATTCATGATATTAACATGCAATTTGCCGAAGAATTGAGCGGTTTTTCGGGAGAAATGGATCGTTTGCACGATTTTCGCAATGAACTCGTCCCCCTGCTCAATCCATCGCCCGAAAACCTGGGCGCGGCTTTCCAGGAAGAAACCCTCAACCCAAACCAGAAGAAGCTATTGGGCTGGGGCGTTGCAGCCCTGTTGTTATTGATCGCGTTCGCCATCTTTGCCTGCATCTTCGCCGTGCGCCTGATGCCGGTAGCCTTTCCCCGGCCCACTGCCACATTGCCGCCTCCCACGCCAACCGCCACCGCCTTGCCCACAGCCACACCGTCGCCCACCGCCACGGCAACGCCCCCGCCCACCGCCACGGCGGTTCCAACCTTCACAGCAACACCGGGTTTGCTGACAGGCTCCATGATTGGCAATGTGTGGGTTCGCCTCAATCCCACCCTCGATTCGCAATTCCACCCGGCCGCAATTCTGATCAACACCCCGGTGGAAATTCGCGCGCAGTATGGCCGCTGGGTGAAAATTGCCTGGACAGCCGAAACCGGCATCCTGGAAGGCTGGGTGCCCATGATGTGGGTGCATCTGACGCAACCCATTCCCGATCAGCTTATCACACCTGTCGATTAATTATTTAAAATGTTAGGAAATAAAAGCCTGGCCAGCCAGCCATAAAGCAGGTTGCACTGGTTGTTGGCATTCAATCATCCTGGAACATGGCAACGAAATGTTCCACCACCTGCGGGTCAAATTCAATACCGCTGAACGACTTAATATACCGGATGGCTTCTTCATGTGTTCCCGCCGGGTTGTAAGGGCGGTGGCTGGTTATGGCGTCATAAACATCGATCACTGAAAAGATGCGGGCTGCCAGTGGAATTTCCTCCCCTTTCAATCCATAGGGATAGCCTTTTCCATTCCATTTCTCATGATGATACAACACAATATCCATGGATTTTTCAAGATATTTGATGGGCTTGAGCAGTTTTTCACCCATCAGGGTATGGGTTTTCATGATCGCCCAGTCGCTTTCATCCAGCGGTTCGGGTTTCAAGAGGATGCGGTCAGGAATTCCCATTTTGCCAATATCATGCAGCAGTGCGCCGTAACAATAAAACCGGATATCGGCGTCATCCATGCCAATGCGTTTGGCCAAACGGCGCATCAGGGTGACCGTGCGGTCGCTGTGGCCTTTTGTCTCGCCGTCACGCATTTCCAGCGCTTTTGCCCATCCAATCAGGGTGGTTTCATAAGCCTGCTGCAATTCGACATTGGCCTGTAAAAGCTCGTTGATCAACTGTTTGGACAGAATATCCAGTTCGTTGCGCCGGTTATAGACAAGTTGTTCCATTTCACTTTCATACGAAACATCTCTCAACACCACCAACAACCCGGGCTGAAACGGAAACACCTGGAGGTGGAAATAGGCTGCCAGCGGGTTGTGGTCTGTTGTTTCACCCGGCTGCACGCTGAGTGGAATCTGGTTAATCCAGTTGAGAAAGAGCGGCGGCTTCTGATGATCGCGAAGTTCGGCAAGATATGGATCAAAACCGATTAATTCAAAAAAAATTTCGGCAATATGGCAGCCTACTTCAACCTTGCGATCAGCAGATAAAAACGTTTCAAGGCCGGGTGAATACTCGGTCAAATGAAAGGTCGCATCAAACCGGGCATATTTGGACTTTTGAGTATCGAGCAGGAAATCGAAAAGGTCAGCTTTCATTGTGAAAATTCACCAATAATTGCGCCAGTTGAGAAAAGGCAGATTCCACTTCGTCTCCCGTTTTCGCACTGGTGATTTTGCAGGGAACGTTAAACCCCCTGGCAACTTCATGCACTTGTTCAATTATTTCGGAATTTTCAAGCACTAAATCTGATTTGTTTCCAATTACAATGATGGGGACATCCGGGTTGGTTTCGTAAAAGAAATCCCGAAAAAGGGGGAGTTTTGCAAGTGTATCCTCCCGGGATAGATCACCCACCAGCAAAGCGCCTGATGCCCCCCGGATATATTCAGAGCGTGCGCCATCGAACTTTTCATTCCCCGACAGGTCCCAGATCATCAAATGCACCCATTGCTCAGCCGTCAAATCGACCACTTTGCGGCTGATGTTTACCCCCAGTGTAGACATATAACGTTCGTCAAAAACGTTATACACAAAGCGCCGAACCAGGCTGGTTTTCCCGGTTGAAAAATCTCCCAGCAAGCATATTTTTTTCTGTATGATCGAGGTAGCCAACACACCCTCCGCTATTATTCTTTCCAGGGAGACAGTAATGAATGAAGGAGAAATTTACCCGGTTATTAAATGATTATACAACCATTTGAAAATAGCACAACAAAATCAAAAATGCTTTGCTATTCTTCGGCGTAACCGCTCAGCGCCAGGGCGTTGGGGCCGGTGTTAATACCCAGCACAGGGCTGGTCATGTTGATCAACAATTCCACCGGGTCAAACTCGTCCACAATGCGCTGCGCGAGCTGCTCGGCTTCGGCCAGGCAATTGCCGTGCAGCACGGCGATGTGCAGCTTCTTGCCGCCCTGCAGGCAATCAAAGAACCTGGCATACATCATCTCAACCACGGCTTTGTGGGTGCGCGCCAGGCTGGCGGGCTCCACCAACCCGGTCATGTGGTTGATATAGACCAGCGGTTTCACCTGCAGCATGCCGCCCACCCATTTGATGGCGTTGCCAATGCGCCCGCCCTTTTGCAGGTATTTCAGCGTATCCATGCACACAAACTGCACCAGCTTCTTGCGCAGGCCATCCAGCGAGGCCAATATGCCCGGCAGGTCAACTCCGGCGGCGGCGGCGCGGGCGGCGGCCAGCACCTGCCAGCCCAGGGTCATGGTGGGGCCCTTTGAATCGACCACGGAAACGGGAATCTTGATCAACCTGGCGGCATTGAGCGCGGTTTGATAAGCGCCGCTCATGGCGCTGCTGACGGTGAGGGCGATGATTTCAGTAGCGCCGCGGCTGGCAGCCTGTTCGTAGGCCTGCACAAAATCAGAGACTCCCGCCTGGGATGATGTGGGATGCTGCGGGTCGCTTTCCAGGCGCTGGTAAAACGCAGCCGGGGTCATATCCACCCGGTCGCGATACTGCTGATTGCCCCAGATGATGTATTGCGGCACGATGATGATGCCGTATTGTTGAACGAGCTCTTCAGGTATATCGCAGGTGCTGTCTGTAACGATGCCGATCAATTCAAGACTCCCGTTTCAAATATGCTCTGTATGCCAGAATAATTGCTTATGATACTCTCGTTGAGGTCGCCGGTCAATTGAAAACCCTGACAGGACGTTTTTGAAAAACAAAGTAATCTTCTTCTTCGGTGTACTGCACGCCGCACGAGGTTTGTTTGAGATAATGTTTGGTTTTGTCTCTGTTTGCGGCTGCCAGGATCAGTTCAGGGTTTTCTTTAACCAGCATGTAGTTCTTTTTCTGATAGCGCACCACTGCCATCAGTTGAAAGTCGGGATCATTGGCAGCCTGTTGGGCGTCACCCTGCGAGTTATTGGTCACCAGCAGGCCGCCTGTTTTAAGATACGGTTTGCATACGCTTGAAATGACTCCGGCAAACAAGGCTAACAGCAGGTCAAAGGATTGCTCTTCCAGCGGCAGCGTGTAATCCTGTGCAATAAAGCGAAAATAAGCCGAACGTTTATACTTTTTCTTGCTGTCGATATACGCTTGAATAGCGGCTGTATCGGCAAAGAATTGAATGGCTTCCGGGCTGCGGTCAACATACACCACATGCGGAAAGACAAATGAGGGCGCAATGTGAATGGAACAGCCCGGGTATAGCACGCTTTCGCAGGCAAACTGCTGCCGGAGCAGCGTGAATAAAGCGGTTCTTTCGAACCGCGGTTCAACATACATTTTCCAATACAGGTCGATTGCCGGGCTTGTTTTCATGGCGGAATCCACCGTATTAAAGATTATTACTGCTTCAACAGGATGATTCCGTCCTGCGGCGGCAGGGTCACCTGGTTGACCTCTGCCCCGTCGTTTACGGTGCGGTCTTGCTGCCCATCGATTTTGACGAAATTGCCGCCCAGCGGAAGGGTGACCGCCTGGGCTGTGGCGTTCACCAGCACAATGCCGTGCTCGAACTCGCGCCGCCACACATCGTTGTTGCCTTCCTGAAGGTTGATTTCGTCCAGCCAGACGGAACCCGTGGCGCTGCCCACGCCAAAAAGCAGCCTGGCCTGTTTGTCATCGCCCAGTGAAGCCGTGGGAAGCTCAAATTGCTGCCATTCAGCAGTAAGGTTGAACGCGCCAAACCACAACCAGTTGTCCCAGGGGTAGTGATTTTGCTGCGCCCACACGGTGACGGTGCGCGGCTGGTCGGCGCGGGCTTGAAAGGTCAGGGTATATTCCTTGTTTTTCTGCAAAGCCACAGGGGCGTAGGAGAAAGCGGCGCGCCAGTCCACGCCCTGCGCTTTTAAAACATCCAGCCGCACGGCGCTTTCACCGGCAACCGGGTTTTCATCATCCAGTGCGGCGGTCAATTCATAACCAATTTCAGCCGAGGTTTCCCAGGCGGCCAACAGGTCTTCGCCTGCGCCGCCGGCGGGCTCCACCAGCAGGTTGGGCGTGCCCAGTTTAGGCGTAACCTGCTGCGCCGCGCCCAGTGGAAGGCCGAGATAACCGCGCCCGGCGCCGGCATTGTCATATTCATCAAACCACATCAGGCACAGTGAGCCGTGCCCTTCGGTGTTCATTTCATAACTAAAATAGCCGTCGTTGAGCAGCGCCGTGGTCAGCCCAAAACGCATCTTGCGGTAATTGGGCGTAAAATCCGGGTCATTGCAGCGGTTGGCATAGCCGTCGGCGTCATCCGGTTTGGGTCCGCTTTCATCTTCATAGGTTTCCAGCATGGTCAGGTTGGGCTGCCGCGCCTGCCGCATCCATTCAAAATAGCTGCCCGAGGCGGTCGGTCCCAACGTCAGGCTGTGCCAGTTGCGAAAGCCGTCGCCATCGGGGAAGCCCTCAAAGTTGTTGCCGTTGACGGCGGTGTAATGCGGAATGCCCCAGTTGAGATAGATGATGCGCTGCGATCCCACGGCGGCGCGCAGTTCATCCAGGTAAACGCGCAAGCCTTCGTTCCAGGCTGAATCAAACGCACTATAGTCGCTGAGCAGGCGGTTGGACTGGTCTGGGTCAATGCTGCGGGCGGTGGAATTGCCGATCAGCCATGATTCGTCCGGGTCGGAGCGGTCCACCAAAATGCCCGCCCAGCGCGGGTCATTTAAAAGCTGCGCGCCCTGGCGGGCGTTATAGTCTGCCCAGCGTTCGGCGCCCACGGCGGAGTCGGCAACACCGATCGGTGACAGTGTGCTGAGGTTGAGCAGCCACGAATTGGGCCAAAAGGAAATGTGCGCGGCAATACGCGCGCCCGCTTTGTGAGCGGCTGCCGGGCGCACGTAACCGCGCTGCACGGTAAGGGTGCGGTTGGCTTTGTCCACCTTTTCAACCAGGGCGCTTTCCCCCTCCAGCAGCAAGGTGTCGCCCGGGGCGAACAATTCCAATTCTTTGCCTCCGTCCTGAATGGACAAAGCCGCCACCGGCAGGGTGGTCTGGGCGGCGTTCACATCAGCGCTGAGGGTGGAGCCCACCTGGGTGAGAAACCACTGGGGTGGAATGTTTTGCAAGGCGGCGTTGGCAGCCGGGTCGTCGGGATTAAAGGACAGCTCGCAGGCATTGGTTGAGGTAAGCAGGAGGATGTCGGGGTTAATCGCCCGGATGGGATCGATATAATCAGTCGACCAATCGCCCAGGATAACCCAGTCGTAACGGGCAATGGCTTCCAGCGGCTGTGTGGAGGGGTCGGGCCACCACATGCCCAGGCGCGGGAAGGGCAGCTGGTAGGCCGGTGCGGGGGTAGGCGTCGGCTCATCTGCCAAAACCGGCATGGTCGGCAATGCCATGATTATCACCATGATCACCAGGAATGCCGCGAAAAGATCGTTAAACCGGAGGAAAGCTCTCTTCTCTTGCTTCATTCTGCCCATCCTATACGAATCAGGTACGTTTAATTGTATTATCCTCCAGCGCCGATAATTTGTATACCGTTACCCATAAGGGTAATCTTTCCAAACACGAAATACTGCCGCTTGTATCCACCCGGGAAATTCCGTATAATATTCTTATCGATTAATTTGTCAGACGACTATCGACTTCCAAACCAAACCCTATGTCTCTAATCGAACGGCAAAAACCCATAGCCGAACAGGTACACGACATACTGCGCGGGCGCATTGTGCAGCGTGAATATGCGGTTGATCAGCGCCTGCCTTCAGAAGAAGCCCTGTCAATCGAACTCAACGTGAGCCGCGCCACCATTCGCACCGCGCTGGCCACCCTGGCTGCCGAAGGGCTGGTCACCCGCCGTCAGGGCGACGGCACCTATATTAATAAGCACGTCATCGAAATCAACACCCGATTTGAGGGCATCTGGGAATTTACCCAGTTGATCGAAAACAGCGGGCGCAAACCGGTGATCCTGGTGTTGAGCGACCAGCTTCGCCCGGCGAAACCTCACGAAGCTGACGCCCTGGGCCTGCCGCATGACGCCCTGGTGCTGGCCCTGGAACGCCTGTTCCTGGCTGACAGCACGCCGGTCATATATTCCATCAATGTGCTGCCGCAAGCCATCATTCAAAAGCCTTATGCGCCGGAGGCGCTCAACCTGCCCATCCTGCGTTTCCTGGATCAGTACTGCGGGCAGCAGTACGCCTACGCCGTGGCGGATATCAGTGCTTCGATTGCCGACGAGATGCTCAATCACATTTTACAGGTGGGCGTTGGCAAACCGTTACTGCGTTTTGACGAAGTCTTCTACAACTACGAGGGCACACCGCTGGTGTGCGCCGTCAATCATTACGACGATAAAATGCTGCGCCTGCGCGTGCTGCGCGGCTAACCAACCGGTCGTCCCTGCGCCTGTCCCCCCTGACAGCGCAGTTTCACTATTAGTTTCGTAGGAGGAGTCCCGCATGAAACGATTATTCTATGGTTTGATTGTATTGAGCCTGCTGCTGGCCCTGGCAGGCTGCGCCGCCCCGGCTGCACCCGCCGAAGCGCCCAAAGAGGAAGCCCCGGCTGCTGAACAAGCCGCACCCGCTGAAGAAGCTGCCCCGGCCGAAGAAAAGCCCTTCCGCGTAGCCATGGTGCTGCACGGCGCGGTCAATGACAAGAGTTGGAACGAAGCCGGTTATAACGGCCTGCTGATGATTGAAAAAGAAACCGGCGCTGAAATTGCCTACCAGGAACGCATTGCGCTGACCGATGCCGAAGAATCGATGCGCACCTTCGCCAGCCAGGGTTATGACCTGGTGATCGGCCACGGCGACGAGTTCTCCGAAGCCGGCAAAGTGGTGGCGCCCGAATTCCCCGACGTGCAGTTTGCTGTGGTCAACGGAGCCTACACCGATACCAACCTGGCCTCCATCTCCATGTTCGACGAGCAGCTCACTTACCTGGTGGGTGTGATTGCGGCCAAAATGACCACCTCCAAGAAAGTCGGCTTCATTGGCGGTCTCGAAATTCCGCCTGTGGTGCGCAACGGCAACGGCATGGAAATGGGCGTAAAAGCCACCGATCCGGATGTTGAAATGGTTACCACCTACCTGGGCGACTTCAACGACGCTGCCAAAGGCAAAGCCGCCGCCGAAGCCATGATCGAGCAGGGTGTGGATGTGATCTACTACTATGTGGACCAGGCCATGCTGGGCATCCAGGAAGCCGCCAAAGCCAAAGATGTCAAGATGATCGGCTGTATTTTCGACCAGCACGAAATGGCCCCCGGGTTAATCCTCACCAGCGCCATTCAAGACACCCCCACCGCCATCATGCTGGCCGGCAAGTCGGCCAAAGAAGGCACATTGGAAGGCAAGCAATACCTGTACGGTCTCGATTCCGGCGCGCTCATCCTGGCGCCCTACTATGACCTGGTGCCCGCCGAGGTACAGCAGGCTGTGGAAGATGCCAAGAAAGGCATCATGGACGGCAGCATCGACGTTCCGCGCACTGAAAGCTAAACGGATCCATTTCATTTGACTACCAACAACATGGGAGGGGAACGTTCCGTTCCCCTCCTCGAACTCAAAAATATCACCAAGGTGTTTGGCGACCTGAAAGCCAACGACCAGATTGACCTGGACGTGCAGCGCGGCGAAATTCACGCCCTGCTGGGCGAAAACGGCGCGGGAAAAACCACCTTGATGAATATCCTCTACGGTCTCTACCACCCTGACGGGGGGGAAATATTCCTGCGTGGAGAATTGACCAAAATACATTCACCGCGCGACGCCATCCGTCAGCATATTGGCATGATTCACCAGCACTTTATGCTGGTGCCCACCTTCAGTGTGGTCGAGAATGTCGTTCTCGGGCTGCCGGTGGAACGCGAACCGCTGCTCGATTTGCGCACAGCCGCCCGCCGCCTGAGCGAACTCTCCGCACAATACGGCTTGCAGATTGATCCCAACGCCCTGGTGGGCAGCCTGCCGGTGGGCGTGCAGCAGCGCGTTGAGATACTCAAAGCGCTCTACCGCGGCGCCGACTTGCTGGTGCTGGATGAACCCACCGCGGTGCTTTCACCGCTGGAAGTCGAATCGTTCTTCCAGGTGCTGCGCCAATTGGTGCAGCAGGGGCTTTCCATCATCTTCATTTCACATAAGCTGGACGAAGTGCTGCACATCAGCGACCGCATCACCGTGCTGCGCCGCGGCAAAAAGGTGGGCACCCTGCCCGCTGCTGAAGCCACCAACCGCAAACTGGCTGAGATGATGGTGGGACGCGAGGTGTTTTTGGACCTGCAGCGCCCGCCCTCGCAGGCCGGTGATGTGGTGTTGGACGTTCAGCAACTCAGCAGCAAGAGCGAGAACGGCATCCAATCGTTAAAAAATATCCAGTTCACTGTGCAGGCAGGCGAAGTGCTGGGTATTGCCGGCGTAGATGGAAACGGGCAGCAGCAACTGGCCGAGGCATTGGCCGGGCTGCATCAAACCGCGGGTGGTTCCATCTGCGTGCAGGGTGTTGACCTGACCAACCACCCCCCTGAAGATTTCATCCGCCAGGGGGTGTGCTATGTGCCGGCCGACCGTCACAGCACCGGACTGGTGCTTGATTTTAACGTGGATGAAAACCTGATTCTCAAGCGCTGCGACCGGCAGCCGTTTGCCCGGCGCGGGGTGCTCAAGCTGGGCAGCATCCGCGAGTATGGACAGAAAGTAATCCACGAATACGACATCCGCGTGGAAGACGGCCGCACCCCGGTGCGCCAGCTTTCGGGCGGCAACCAGCAAAAGGTGATTTTGGCGCGCGAGATCGAAGACGGACCGAAGTTATTGATCTTGATGCACCCCACCCGCGGATTGGACATCGGCGCCACCGAATACGTGCGCCAGCGTGTGCTGGAACAGCGCGCCAAAGGGGTGGCAGTGCTGCTGGTATCCACCGAACTGGACGAGATTCTGGCGCTGTCTGACCGGGTGGCGGTCATGTTCCGCGGTGAGATCATGGGCATTGTCCCCGGCAATGCCAATCAATTGGAGCGCATCAGCCACATGATGCTGGGCGAAAGCCTTGAAACCATGACAGGAATCAATCCATGATGCAAGAAAACCCGAAAAAAACCTGGCCGATCAAAATTCTCCAATGGCTGGCTGGCGGTGTGGATGCGCTGCTGGCGCCTCTGGCTGCCGTCCTGGTGGGGCTGGGCATCGGGGCGGCGCTGATGCAGTTGATCGGGGTGAACCCGTTGAAAGCCTATGAAGCGCTGTGGCTGGGCGTGGCGGGCGGCAAATACCAGGTGGGCATCGTACTGGTTAAAGCCATCCCGCTCATTTTGACCGGCCTGGGGCTCAGCCTGGCGTTTCGCTGCGGTGTGTTCAACATTGGCGGCGAAGGGCAAATTTACATCGGCGCACTGGCGGGCACCTGGGTGGGCATCCAGGAATGGGGGCTGCCCTCAGCGGTGCACATCACGCTGGCGCTGCTGGCGGGTTTCCTGGCGGGCGGTTTGTGGGCGGCCTTTGCCGGTTACCTGCGCGCTCGTTTTCAAATCAACGAAATCATTTCCACCATTTTGCTCAACTACATTGCCATCTACCTGGTGAGCTTCTTCACCCACGGCCCCATGCGCGACAATCCAAACGCCGCCGCATCGCTGCCGCACACCCCCGAGGTGGCGCTCAGCAGCCGTTTGCCGCTGGTGTGGCAGGGCACCCGCCTGCACGCCGGAATTTTCGTGGCGCTGCTTGCCGCCGCAGTGATCTATTTCATTATTTTTCATACTTCATTCGGTTATAAAGCGCGCGCGGTGGGCTTCAGCGCCCCGGCGGCGCGCTATGCCGGCATGCGCGTGGTGTGGGTGGTGGTGCTGGCCATGTTCATCAGCGGAGGGCTGGCGGGCATCGCCGGCACAGCCGAGATTCTGGGGGTGCAGCGCCGCCTGCGCGACCTGTTCAGCCCCGGCACCGGCTACACCGCCATTGCCATTGCCCTGGTGGGCGGCAATCACCCTATCGGGGTAATTCTGGCGGGCATTTTGTTCGGCGCGCTGGAAGCCGGCGCCAACAACATGGAAGCCCTGGCAGGTGTGCCTTCCACCATCGTTTCGGTTATCCAGGCGGTGGTCATTTTCCTGGTGGCCATCAGCGTGGTGTGGCGCAACCGCTCGCTGCGCCGCTGGCTGGCCAGCCGCCTGCGCCCCCCACAGGAGGCAGCCGCCCATGACTAGCCCCATTGAACTTGCCATGTTAATTCCTTTGCTGGCGGCGGGTGTGCGCCTGGCAACCCCGCTGCTCTATTCCGCCCTGGGCGGCATCATCAGCGAACGCTCGGGCGTCACCAACATCGGCCTGGAAGGCATGATGATCATGGGCACCTTCGGCGCCTATGTGGGCTCACACCTCACCGGCAGCGCGTGGGGCGGAGCCCTGGGCGGCATGCTGGCGGGGGCGCTCACCGCCCTGCTGTTCGCTGTAATGGCCATCTTCTTCCGCGCCAACCAGGTGGTGCTGGGTACCGGCGTCAACATTTTGGCGCTGGGACTGACCGCATTCATCTACCGCGCCATGTATAAGGCCGGCATTTCACAATTCGTCACCGGCTTTAAAGCCTGGAACGTGCCGCTGCTATCGGATATCCCTGTCATCGGCCCCATTTTCTTCCGGCAGATTCCGCTGGTGTACCTGGTTTATGTTTTGATTGCCGTGGTGGCCTTCATTCTATACCGCACCACCTGGGGCCTCAAGCTGCGCAGCGTGGGCGAACTGCCGCGCGCGGCAGACACGGCCGGCATTTCGGTGGCGCGCGTGCGCCTGCTGGCGGTGACCGCCAGCGGAGCATTGGCGGGCATCGGCGGGGCATTCCTTTCGGTTGGTGAAATTTCCGCCTTCACCGAAGGCCTGGTGGCGGGGCGCGGTTTCATCGCCCTGGCAGCCGTGATCTTTGGCCGCTGGGACCCGCTGCGCGCCGCCGGGGCCTGCCTGCTGTTCGGCACGGCTGACGCGCTGCAATACCGCATGCAGGCGCTCAAGGTGCCCATCTCGTATGAGTTTCTGCTCATGTTCCCCTATGTGCTGACCCTGCTGGCTTTCATCCTGTTTGTGCACCGCTCCAAACCGCCGGCGGCGCTGGGGAAACCCTATCCTGAAAAACAAAGTTGATTCACAGATAAAAACAGGAGCTATGGCAATGAGTCAAACCTCGGTCGGAAAATCCATCCCGCGTTTCGATGCTCACGACAAAGTCAGCGGCGAAGCGCGCTACCCGCAAGACCTTGCCGCGCCGGGCATGCTCACGGCGCGCCTGCTGCTGGCGGGGCGCCCGCGGGCGGTCATTCGTTCCATCAACACGGCGCGCGCCCGGTCGCTGCCGGGTGTGGCAGCCGTTTTCACGGCCGCCGATGTGCCGCACAACCTGAGCGGGCAAATCATCGCCGACTGCCCGGTGCTGTGCAGCGACCTGGTGCATCACGCGGGCGACAAAGTGGCGCTGGTGGTGGCCGAAAGCGACGCAATTGCCGCCCATGCATTGACAATGGTCGAAGTGGATTACCAGGACACCCCGGCGGTGACCGACCCCGAACATGCCCTGGATGCCGACGCGCCGCTGGTCAACCCCGCCTGGGGCAGCAATTTAATCTCAGAACTGCACATTCAGCGCGGTGACGTGCAAGACGGTTTTGCCCGCGCCGATGTAATCGTGGAAGGCGAATACAGCACCGGCGCGCAAGATCACGCCTTCCTGGCGCCCGAAGCCGGGCTGGCCTACATCGACGAACAGGGGCGCGTGACGGTGGAAACCGCAGGGCAGTGGGCGCACGACGATCAACGCCAGATTGCCGACGCCCTGCAACTGCCCCCTGACCAGGTGCGCGTCATCTACCGCGCCATCGGCGGGGCATTTGGCGGGCGCGAGGATATTTCGGTGCAAATTGTGCTGGCGCTGGCCGCCTGGAAGCTGCGCCGCCCGGTGCGCATGGTGTGGTCGCGCAGCGAGTCGATGCTGGCGCACCACAAGCGCCACCCGGTGCGCTACAAAGCCCGCCTGGGCGCCACCCGCGACGGCAAACTGACCGCCGCCAGCGTGGAAGCGCTGGCCGATGGTGGAGCCTATATCTCCACCTCGATGCCTGTGCTTTCCAATGCGGTGTTGTTTGCCACCGGTCCTTATGAAATCCCCAACACCTCCCTGCACGGCAGGGTGGTGTATACCAACAACATTCCCTGCGGAGCCATGCGCGGTTTTGGCGCGCTGCAGGGCAACCTGTGCGCCGAAATGCAAATCAACAAACTGGCTGAAGCGCTGGGCATGGACCCGGTGGAACTGCGCGCCCGCAACCTGATCAGCCAGGAAGGTCGTTTGCCCAACGGCTCGCCGCTGCCCAACGGGGCGCAGGGCGCGCTGTTGAGCCTGCAAAAAACTGCCAAAGAAAGCGGCTGGACGCATACCGCTGCCGGTTGGCAGGCACCTCCGCCAATCGTGCAGCAGGGACGCAAAGCGCGCGGGCTGGGATTCGCCGCCGGTTGGAAGAACGCCGGGCTGGGCGGCGGAACGCCCGATTCCTGCGAAGCGGTGATTGAACTGCACGGCGACCGCCAAATTGAAAAAGCCCGGCTGCATTTCGCCGGCGCCGATGTTGGGCAGGGCACACAGTCAGCCATGCTGCAAGTGGCGGCAGACGCGCTGGGATTGCAGATGAACCAGATTGAGCTGATCGGCGCCGACACCGCGCTCAGCCCGCAGGCAGGCACCTCGTCTGGCTCGCGCATGACCATGATGGCGGGCAACGCCATCCTGCTGGCGGCGGCTGACGCCCTGCGCGCCTGGCACAATGAAGAACGCCCCGCCGTTGGGCGCGGACATTACGACGCCCCCGCCACCACCCCGCCCGACAAACCGGCCCCCGGCACGCAAACGCACTACTCGCTGGGCTACACCGCCGGCTGCGCCGAGGTGGAAGTGGACCTGGACACCGGCGCTGTTAAGCTGCTGTCTTTCACCAGCACGCTGGACGCCGGAAAAGCGGTCAACCCGCAGCAGGTGGAGGGGCAGGCGCACGGCGGACTGACGCAAGCCATTGGCTGGGCGTTGATGGAAAAATTTGTGCAGGAAGACGGGCTGGTGAAAACCCCCGATTTCACCACCTACCTGCTGCCCACCGTGCAAGACGTTCCGCAGAACATGCGCATTTTCCTTGTGGAGACGCCTGACGAGCACGGACCGTTCGGCGCGCGCGGCATTGGCGAACTGCCCATGCTGGCTGCCGCACCTGCCATCCTGGCCGCCATCCACAACGCCACCGGCGCCTGGGTCAACCATGTGCCCGCCCGCGCCGAAGATGTGTGGCAGGCATTGGAAACCACAGATAAACACAGATGAACACAGAATAAATAGGAAAAATAGAAAGATGAAAAACGATGTGGGGATGCAAAACAATCGAATAACAACACCCATTCCAGAAGAGCTAAATGCTTTAACGGAAAAAGGTATTGGGTGCGCTTATAAAGTGAGTAATGGATTGGGAAGCGGTTTTCTGGAAAAGGTTTATGAAAACGCTTTAAGTCACGAAATTAGCAAAACCGGTCTGGTTGTAAAACAACAACATGCATTAAAAGTCTGGTATGACGGTGCGCTGGTTGGTGAATACGTGGCCGATTTGATTGTGGAGGAAAAGATACTGGTTGAATTGAAAGCACTCAAAGCTTTGGATGAAATTCATCAGGCACAATGTATCAATTATCTGCGAGCCACCGGTTACAGAATCTGCCTGTTGATTAATTTTGGTAAACCGCGCATAGAGGTTAGACGAATTTGTCTCTAACAACTTACCTGTGTTCATCTATGGTTGAATTCGCAATTTTTATCTGAGTTTATCTGTGTTCATCTGTGGTTACTTTTAAAACGGAGGAAAGTATGATTTTTGAGAACGCAACCATCATCACCATGAATTCGCGGCGTGAGATTCTCACTCACGGCGCTGTAGTCGTAGAAGGCAAAAATATCCTTGACCTGGGCAAAAGCAAAGACATGGTCGCACGCTACCCGGCTCACCAGCGCATTGACTGCAACGGCAACGTGCTGCTGCCCGGGCTGATCGACACGCATGTGCACACCGCCCAGGCCATGATCCGCGGCTGCGCCGACGACCTGGGGCTGATTGACTGGCTGTTCAAGCGCGTGTGGGTGCTGCAAGGCAACTACTCGTTCGACGACGGACGCGCCAGCGCCGCCCTGTGCACGTTGGAAATGATCAAATCGGGCACCACCAGCTTCATCGAGTGCATGCTGGCCGACCGCTACGGCTTCGACGGCGTGGCTGAAACCGTGCTGCAATCGGGCATGCGCGCCGCCATCGGCAAAATCATCATGGACAAGCCCTCCTACGCCGCCACCGAATTCACCATGTATCCCGGCATGGTGGAAGACGCCGAAACCAGCGTGGGCCACACCCTGCAAGCCTATGATAAATGGGAAGGCGCCGGCGACGGGCGCATCCAGGTGTGGTTTGGCCCGCGCACACCCGGCGGGGTGACCCCCGGCCTGTATGACGAAATGAGCAAGCTGGCGCGCGAGCGCAACATGGGCATCACCATTCACCTGTCTGAGGTGAAGGAAGACCTGGATTACGCCCATTCGCAAGGCTGTCGCTCGCCGATTGAATTTGGGTTGAAGCACGGCCTGCTGGGCAAACGCTCGGTGCTGGCGCACTGCGTGTGGACCGACGCCGAGGACTGGAAACTGCTGCATGAAACCGGCACGCACGTCACCCACAACCCGGCGTCCAATTCCAAGACCGCCACCGGCATTGCCCCCGTGCAGGGCATGCTCAACGCCGGCGTCAACGTCACCCTGGGTTGCGACGGCGGCCCCAGCAACAACGCCTATGATATGATCCGCGACATGCGCCTGGTGAGTTACCTGGCCAACTTGCAGCTCAGCGACCCCACCGCGGTGCCCGCCGAAGCCGTGCTGGAGCTCGCCACCATCAACGGCGCCAAAGCCATGGGACTGGAAAACGAGATCGGTTCGATTGAAGCGGGCAAGAAAGCCGACTTCATCGTGATCAACATGGACGCCCCGCACCTGATTCCCGCCCCCGACCCGGTTTCGACCATTGTGTATGCCGCGGCGGGCAGCGATGTGGACACGGTGGTGATTGACGGGCAGCTGGTGATGCAGGGGCGCAAAGTGCTCACCCTGGATGAAGAAGCCGTGAAAGCCGAAGCGCGCCAGCGTTACGCGCAGTTGGCTGAACGCGCTGAAGTAAAAATTGCCCCGCGCTGGCCTGTGCTTTGAGGTACAATCAGCCCTCGTGCACCAGTACAAAGCATGTGCATTATCAATTAAAAATTCCCCCCTCCCCCTGACCGGGCTGCCCTGTAAAAAGGGCAGCCCCCTGAAAACAAAGACCTCACAGTTTTTAAAAACTGTGAGGTCTATCGGTCTTTCTACCGGCTCTGATCGGCGTGCTGCCACCACAGGTGGGTGGCAGCCATGCCCGCCAGCGCCGTGCAGGCCACAATCCAAAAACTGACCGGTTCCAACGCTGCGCTGCTGCCGGTGAAACCGGCGTACATGCCCGGGATTGACCAGGGAAACAGGCTGCCCCAGCCAACCACCGCCACCACGTTCGCCAGGATGAGGAGCATCAGGGCAATGCCCATGGGCAGCAGGTAGCCGCGCCCGGCGCTGGCCAAAAAGGCGATGGGATACACCACCGCGATCACCAGGCATGCGGTGACGGCAACCGTCAGGCTGCCCTGCAGCAGCAACTGCTCTGACCATAAATCCAGGCCGATCAGCCCGCCCAGCAGCAAGCCCACGCCATAGACCACCGCAATAATGCCCAGCGACCACAGGCTGACCACAATGAACTTGGCCAGCAAAATGGTGCTGCGCGCCACCGGCACAGCCAGCAGGTCTTTGAGGGTGCCGTCGGCGAACTCGCGGCCGAACACCCAGCTGATCACCAGGCTGAACAGCAAAATGCCCGCCACGGCAATGCCCTGGGCAAACATGCCCAGGTAAAACGGCCAGTCAGCCGAGCCGGCGGCCAGTTCAGCCTTGACGCTGAGGATGCCCAGGCTGCGGGCAAATTCGGGGTCTTTGTAAACAAACATCAAAAAGGCGCACGCCAGCGGCAGCATCATGAATCCCAGCAAGGTGAACAGCGGGATGCGCGAGCGCAACGCCTTGCGCATTTCAATTGAAATCATTGCCAATAAGTTATTCATTTTCGTTCTCCACAGAAGGCTTTCTGCATTTTTTTATGACTCTTACCTCTCCCCCCGATAAAATGGTCATCGCGAGCCCCGAATGGGGCGTGGCGATCTCATTTCATCAGGCTGAGATTGCTTCGTTCCTCATCCTGTCAGTCTTTACCCGCCCCCGGCGAGGGTTTTTCGATCAGTGATCATTTTTCGCCGGGGGACGGCAGGGAGGGGGCAAATGCCTGGTAAAAAATTAATTCACACCCACCAGGCGCAAAAAATACTGCTCCAGGTCTTCTTCTTCCACAAACAACTGGGTGGGCGGGGTTTCAGCCTGCACCAGCAGCCGGGCGATTTCGTCGGGGCGCTGGACTGCCGCCGGGGTGTCCAATTCCAGCGTGCCGTTGTGGTTCAATCGCTGCGGTTCAAAGCCGGCCTGTTGCAGCGCAGCCTGGGCCGCCTCAACATTGCGCGACTGAACCAGCAGACGACGGCGGCGGTTGGCTTCCAGTTCGGCTATGTCCATCTCTTGCAGCAAACGTCCCTGGTGAATGATGCCGATGCGGTGCGCCAGGCGCGACACTTCAGCCAGAATGTGGCTGGACATGAACACGGTCACACCCTGCTCGCGGGTCAGTTGCAGCAAAAACTCGCGAATCTCCACAATGCCGGCCGGGTCGAGCCCGTTGGCGGGTTCGTCCAAAATCAACAGTTTTGGGTTGTGCAGCAGCGCTTTAGCCAGTCCCAGGCGCTGGACGTTTCCCAGCGACAGGGTTCCGGCGCGCCGGTCGGCATAGGGCGCCAACCCAAGGCGTTCCATCGTCTGGCTGACCGACTGACAAGGCACACCGGGGTGTAAACTCCGCGCCGCTTCCAGGTTTTCCAACACGGTCAACTCTGCGTAATGATGCGGTGTTTCCACCAGGTAGCCCACCGACGCCCAGGGTTCGCGGCTGCCCATTTGCACGCGGGTTTGCAACACACTGACGCTGCCACTGGTGGGTTTAATCATGCCCAGCAGCATGCGAATGGTGGTGGTTTTCCCGGCGCCGTTTAAACCCAAAAAAGCGTAAATTTCTCCCTGTTTCACACGCAAAGATAGCTGCTCCACTGCATTCACTTTTCCATAATTTTTGCCGAGATTCTCGGTCTCAATCGACAGGTTCATGCTTCTTCTTTCTATTTTGTTCGCTGCGGCGATACTTCAATTTCGCCCAGGCAATAAGCCGCCGCCAGTTCCAGCATCACTTGCAGGCTGGCGGTCAGGCTGGATGGTCCCAGGTCATCTTCATGCAAAACTGCAAAAAACAGGGCATACATCAGGCCGCTCATCTCCTCCGCCGGTATGACAATGGGAATGCCGGCGGAGCGGCAGTGAGCGACCAACTGGTCAAGAAAATCGCGGTCGCTGCGCATGTGCTCGCGAACCTTTTCTTCGGGCAGGCGCTGCGCGATGCGCCCATATTCGCCGCGGGTGAACACTTGCAGCACCGGGATGGTTTTCCACAGGCTGAACGCCTGCTTGAACACCGCCGTCAGGCGCGCCCGCGGGGTTTCACCCGGCTGATCGATCATCGCCAGCATCACCTGGCGGTATTGCTGTTCAGCCTGTTCCACCACATCCATGAACAACGCTTCTTTCGATTCGTAAAACAGGTAGAAAGCAGCCTTGGAAATGCCCACGGCAGCAGCCAGCTCTTCGATGCTGGTTTTCTTCAATCCATATTGCGAAAAGAGCTTCATTCCCTGTTCCAACAGGCCTGCTTCTATCTGCTTTTTTTCCTGGTCTGAAAATGCTTTGGGCATGTTATCACCTCTGTAACCGTTATTCTATTTTATTCACAGGTTCACAATTATCCTACCCATTCAATTTCCTGTCAATAGTTTGCGCCGCTTGACATTTTCTCTCTCACTACTTACCATAAGATGTAAGATGCGGTTTTCCGGACAAGTCAGAAAGAAAATGTTTTCTTTTTAATAGCTCGAGTAACTTGAAGACTTGTTGATTAAACCAGGAGGAAGTGCAAATGAAACCCGGACGAATTGTGTGGCTGCTGATCTATTTTCTCTCCCCCCTGATTCCCATGTACCTTATCATGGGCGCAACACCGTGGAACACCAGCAACCCGGTGTACCTGCTGTCGCTGGCCACCGGCATCTTTGCGTACTGCTGGCTGGTCAACCAGTTCATCCTGGCGGCGCGCCCCAAATTTTTGGAAGTGCTGTTCGGCGCCGACCGTATGTACCGCTTTCACGGCCTCATGGCGGTCATCAGCGTGGGCCTTGCCATTATCCACAATTTTCTCAAAGAGTACCTGACCGGTAATGAACCGCTCAACGGGCAAATTGCCCTGATCCTGTTTATCGTCACCGTGATAATCAGTCTGATCATGCTGATGAACACCTTTCTGCAAAAATGGAAACCCGTCAGCGAGACGCGCAAGTTCCTCACCACCAAACTGGGACTGAAATTTCACATCGTAGTGCTGCTGCACAACCTGACCGTGGTTGCCACCCTGGTGCTGGTGCTGCATGTGCTGGCCAGCAGCGCGGCGCGCGCCTCGGCAACCGTGCGTGCTTTCTACGGCGGCTACTTCGCCCTGGGCGCGGGTTTTTACCTCTTTCACAAATTCCTGCGCCCCTGGCTGTTGGATCGCAAACATTACGAGGTTACCCGCGTGGTGCAAGAATCGCCCAACATCCGCACCATCCATTTCAAACGCAACGGTGAAAAAGTTTTGGCCTACAAACCCGGTCAATTTTTATTCTTCACCCCTTTTTCAAACGGCGTTTCTGCCGAGCCGCATCCGTTTTCCATCAGTTCCAGCCCTTCGCGGCGTGATGAAATCAGCATCACCGTCAAAGAACTGGGCGATTTTACCGCCAGCCTGGGCAATGTGCGCCCGGGCGATAAAGCCCATCTCGACGGGCCTTACGGCATCTTTTCCTATCTCAATTACCCATTGGAGCGGGAAATCATTTTTATCACCGGCGGCATCGGCATCACCCCCATCCTCAGCATGCTGCGCTACATGGCCGATGTGGACCCCGGGCGCAAGGTGAACCTTCTGTGGGGTGTCAACACCCCGCAAGATATGATCTGCCGGGAAGAATTGGAAGGGCTGCGCACAGCGCTGCCGCATTTCAATTTCACCCCGGTGGTGGCCTTTGATCAAACCTGGCAGGGCGAGCAGGGTTTCATCGACCAGGAGAAAATCCGCCGCCTGGCTCTGGCTGACGGTGAAATTCGCAGCAAAGATTTCTACCTGTGCGGCCCGCCCGCCATGATGGACATTTTGCTGGCGCATTTGAAGGAATTGCAAATCCCCGGGCAAAACATTCACTTTGAGCGCTTTGCCCTGTAAAACAATCCCGCCCCGGAAAACCAATCCGGGGCGGGAAATCCAGGGAGACGGGAAATTGTTGTTTTCTTTTAAGAACTTGCGCGTTCTTTGAGCAATTCAACCAGGGGTTTTGCCAACTGCACCACCATTTTATTCATCATGGTGTTGGGGTTGGCAGCCGAAGAATTGCTGGAAGAATTGGAATTTTGCATTTCGGGCGGGCCGCCCATGCCGCCCATCATCGGGTCACCGCCGCCAGGAGGGCCGAAAGAATCGTTGCTGGACGATGAGCTGCTGCTGGATGTGGTTTCCATTGCCCCCACCTGGGCCATGATGGTTTGCGCATCCTGCATGGTGAGATTCATAGCTTGAATGGCTTTCCACTGTTCGCTGGTCATACTCTCTTTAATCTGACGGTACAGTGCATCGATTTCAGCCTGGGCGGCTGTGTCGCTGGCGCCAATGCTTTTCACGGCTTTCCACAGGGGCAGCAATTTTTTTGCCTGCGCAGCCGTCACTGCCTGATCGGTGTCTTCCAACTTAAACGTTCCCAGCGCCAACAGCATTGCGTCGCTCATTTGCGCGCCGCCTGCCGCCGTTCCCTGCTGCGTACCCGGGCTTCCACTTCGTGTTCCCCGGGCAGTCTGCCCACCGCTGCAGGCGGCCAGCATGGCTGCCGTCAATAATATTGAAATCCAAACGGGTAATTTTTTCATTCACAGTTCCTTTCAATTCAACTATCTGTCATTTCCACAGTGTATGGTTTAATCATGCCGCAGCGCAATGATCGGATCGAGCTGGGCGGCTTTATTGGCGGGAAAATATCCGAAGAAAATGCCCACCGCCGCCGCCGAACCAAATGAGATGAAAATGGAATAGGCCATGATCACCGTGCGCATGCCGCTCAACTGGCCAAACAGGATGGAACCGCCCACCCCAACCAGCACCCCCAGCAAACCTCCCATCAAGCTCAACATCATGGCCTCTGAAAGGAATTGAATTTGAATGTCTTTTGGGGTGGCGCCAATGGCCTGGCGCAGGCCAATTTCGCGCGTGCGCTCCGTGACACTGACCAACATGATATTCATAATGCCAATGCCGCCCACAACCAGCGACACACCCGCCACCCATGCCAGCAGGGTGCGGAACGAAGCCGTGGTTGAGGCGCGCGTGGCAATGATGTCATCCTGGGTTTCAATGGTGAAATCAGCCGAATCAAGGGTCACACTATGACGTTTTGCCAGCAGCAGTTCAATCTGATTGATCACATCATCCATATTGGCTTCATCTTTCACGGAGACGTAAATCATGCGCACGCTGTCTCCCATAAAACGGGCAAACATGGATGGGGTAAATTTCTTGAACACCACCGAAATGGGGGTGTAAATCAATTCGTCAAAATCGGTGCCAGAAACCAGGCCTTTCTCTTTCATCACACCAATCACGGCCAGTTTGGTGTTTCCAACCGTGATGGTTTCGCCAATTGGGTCGGCATTGCCAAACAGTTCCTGGGCAATTGAAGCGCCCAACACCACCACCTTCGAGGCGCGGTCCTGCTCCTGGTCGTTGAACATGCGCCCGGTGTCAATTTCCAGGTCGCGCACATCGGCATAATCGGGTGTTGAACCGACAATGGTGATGCTTTCCAGGGTTACATTGCCGTATTTCACCGTTTCAGAGGATTGCTGTTCAACTGCAACGCCATTAATTCCATCAATGGATGAGCGTATGGCTGCCACATCATCAAACTTCAACCCGCCCTGGTTGGGCTGACCGGGACCGCCGCGGGTCATAGCCGAGCGAATGAACACCAGGTTTGAACCCAACCCCTGGATGGATTCGGCAATGGTGGCTTCTGTTCCGGCGCTGACCGAAATCATCACAATCACGGCGGCCACGCCAATAATTACGCCCAGCATGGTTAACAAAGACCGCGATTTATTCGAGGCGATGCTTTTCCACGACACACGGATCATTTCATGGTAGTTCATTTCGACCTTCTCTTCTTAACTGTTTTCTTTTGCGTTTCAGCCTGTTTTGCCTCTGCCGCTTCCACCCGGGCAGCCGCCTCAACCGGTTGCGGTTTTTCTTCTGCAGGAGATTCTTCCGGGTCAGCCAGACATGAATATTCAACCCGCTGTTCATCAGACAAATCAATTCGTCCATTCAAGCGGTCAAACTCAATCTTGCCGTCGCGAATTTGCACAATGCGCTTTGTGCTGTGCCCAATGGTGGGTTCGTGTGTCACCATCACAATGGTACGCCCGCGTTCGTTCAATGAACGCAGCAGTTCCATAATCTCTTTACTTGACCTACTGTCCAGGTTGCCGGTGGGTTCATCGGCCAAAATCAACAGGGGATCATTCACCAGGGCGCGCGCAATGGCCACGCGCTGTTCCTGGCCGCCTGAAAGCTGTTTGGGCAAATGATGCAGGCGGTGCCCCAGGCCGACCATTTCCAGGGCGGCCGCGGCTTTTTCTTCGCGTTGATGTTCCGGCAGGCGGTTTTCACGCTGATACATCATGGGCAGCATCACATTTTCAAGCGCGCTCATGCGCGGCAGCAGGTTGAACGACTGAAACACAAAGCCCAGGCGCTGATTGCGAATGATGGCCAGTTCGGTGCGGGTCAGGTTGCTCACATCTTCGCCGTGCAGGATATACTGCCCGTCGGTGGGGCGGTCCAAACAGGCCAGAATGTTCATCAGGGTGCTTTTGCCGGAACCGCTGGGTCCCATGATGGCCACAAATTCGCCCGGCATGATTTTTACGCTCACGCCGTCCAGGGCAGCCACCCGGGTATCGTCATCGTCTGAACCATAAATCTTGCTCAGGTTTATGGTCTCGATAATCGGGATTAGGTCTTCACTCATTATTGAATTGCCTCCATGGAACCGGTGGAAACCTGTTCGCCCTCTTTCAAACCGGAGATCACCTGGGCGTAGGTATAGTCCATGATGCCGATTTCCACCTCGCGCATGGTCAATTGACCGCTTTGATCGACCACAAACACCGCGTAAGAGCCGTCGCCCAGCGAACGCAGTGCATCCACCGAAACCAGGGTGGCATTTTGGGCTTCGCCGCCAATGATCTCAACTGAAGCGCTCAAACCTTTGAGCAACACTTGTTCTTGCTGTTCAGTGTTCATATTGAGCGCAATCAAGCCTTTCAAAACCTGGTAACCGTTTTCTGAGGACAGGCTGGGTTCCACCACGGTCACTTTGCCGGTGAACACCCGGTCAGGAATGGCGTCAAAGGTGATTTCAGCTTCATAACCCACCGCCACTTTATCCATATCGGTTTCATCCACCGAAAATTCGATTTCCGGGTGATCCAGGTCAGCCATGGTGATGACCGATGTGCCGCTGATGGAACCACTTGACGAGGCGCTGTCTTTGGCGCTGACCACATTTTCACCCGCCTTTGTATCCACAGATAGAACGGTTCCGGTAAAAGGAGCGGTAATTACAGCGCCATTCAAAGTTTTTTGCGCTTCGGCATAGGCCGCTTTGGCTTTATCCACAGCGTTTTTATACCTGGCCAGTTCAACCGGGTCGAGGCCGTCATTGGCTTCGAGGGTATCCAGTTTTTCCTGCGCGGTTTTCACTGCAGCTTCGGCAATGAGCAGGTTGGCTTCCGATGATTCAATTTCATAGTCGGTAAAGCCCGCGCAATAGATGTATTTGGCATACTTTTGATCGCGGATATTACGCAGCGGAAGGATGGTATTCTCGTAATAGGTCGAGTCATAACCTGCCTTGTCCACTTTATCCAGGTCTTCCTGCGACTTTTTATAATCGTAATAATATTCTTCAATGGCGTCGTCATCGCAGCGCTGCATATCTTTGGTTACCACGGCATTTTTAGCATCTTTATAGGTATCTTTGGCATCTGCCAGGGCCAGTTTGGCGTTACCCAGGGCAGCCGCAGCATTGGCCTGAAAATCTTGCAGATCTTTTTCTGCCAGGGTCAGTTCCAGTTCAGCCGCCGAAGCGCTGGCCTGCAACGCCTCCACTTCTCCAAGTTCGGCCAGCACGTCGCCTTTCTGCACTTTTTGTCCCACTACCACATTCACTGTTTTCACCGTGCCGGATGAGGAAAAGCCCAGGCTCACTTCCTGGTTGGGCACCAGCGTGCCCGAACCCGAAGCCGAAACCACCAGGCTGCCGCGTTTGACGCGGGCTGTATATACATCTCCTACTTTATTTTGCCTTTCTGGAGCGCGCGCCGCGGCGCTGTTGTTTTGGGTAACCACAATCAGCACAACCACCAGCACCACAATTGCGGCAGCAGCAAGGATTAACCACACGGGTTTAATCCTCGATTTCAATGTCAGCAGTTTTTCTTTCATCTCGTTATATTTCATTGGAACTTATAAACCTCCACAACTTATCGTTGACAATATCCTGGTTAACTTTCTGGAGTGATTTGCGTTGGATCATCCAGCAAAACTTCTTCACCTTCGACAAGCCCCGATTGGATTTCGCTGAAAGCCAGGGTTTGCAAACCGGTTTCAACCGCACGTTTCTCATACTGATCTTTACCGGTCAAGACATAAACATAAGAACTTCCATCTTCATTTGCATGAACTGCATCCAACAGAACATACAACACATCCGTCGCCGATTTGCAGGTGATATCGACCGAAGCATTCAAACCAATGGGCAGGGTTCTTTCAGAAGTAAACTTGTTTGAATTCAGCTCCACTTCCCCTTCCACCATCGAATAACCGCCCACATCGACCAGCAACGGGTACACATTGGCCACAGTTCCTTCAAATCTTCGTGTGGGAAGCGCATCAAACACCACCTCAGCCGGGCAGCCCACCAAAAATTCTTGCAGGTCAGTTTCATCCACCGTGGTGTTGATGATGGGAGTGGTTAGATCAGCAATTTGAATAAAAGTGGAAGTTCCCACATCTTCGCCCACTTCGCTGTTGATAAGAATAACCGTGCCATCAATGGGCGCCGTGATGACAGCCCCTTCCACTTCCTGTTTGGCCATTTCAAGCTGCAATTCAGCATTTTTCACCCGGGCTTCCAGCAGCTTCACCTGGTTTTCGTCCAGCCCTGAACTTTCCAGCAGCGTGTTGTAATAAGCCTGTTTTTGTTCCAGGTCAGCCTGGGCAGTGTAGTAAGATGCCCTGGATGCATCCACTTCCACATCGGTAAATTTATAGCAATACTGCCAATTGTTATAGGCCTGGTTCATTTTCGCCTGCAGCGGCCGCAATTTTTGCTGGAAATACTGTTCACCCACGGTGTGTTCCAGGGCATACCAGTCTTCCACATCTTTGCGGGCATACAAATATTCATACATATACTCTTCGGTCATCACAGGATCACAGCGGCCTTCGTCATATTTCAATAACCCGGTTTTGGCAGCGCTGAAGGTTTTTTCAGCCGCCGCCAGGGCAACCCGCGCCTGCGCCAGGGCAACATCCTTTCCATTCAGCAGGTCATCCAACTGGTCTTGCAGGTCTTGCAAATCAAGTTCTTTGCTGGTGACATTCACTTCCAGGTCGGCAATATCTTCCAGCCGCGCAAGTTCCTGCCCGGCGGTTACTTTATCGCCCACTTTAACGCTGATGGACGCCACAGTGCCGATTGAACCAAATGCCAGGTCGCGGATTTCTGAAGGCTCGAGGGTGCCCTGTCCCAATATGGACACCGACAGGTCGCCTCTCTTCACCATGGTCGTGCGGTATTGATCTTCTTCAGCAGCATCTGCCTGCCGTGAATTTGCCAGCAAAAAGGCGCTGCCGCTTACCAGCACGATGACGCCAGCCAGGATAAACAGGACGGTTTTGTTTAGATACCTTTTCCATTTGTTCATGGCATCATCCTAGCCAATCGTCTTGACGGTGCCCGTGGTCACCACCTGGCCTGGTTTCAACCCTTCCAGGATTTCAGCATAGGTGTCATCCATAATGCCAACCTCAACTGTCGTGAAAGTCAGCTTCTGATCATCGCCTTTGACAAACACGCCGTATTCACCACCGCCCAGGTTCACCAGTGCGTCCACCGGGATCAGGGTGGCGTTTTTCGCTTCCGCGCTGATGATCTCAACCGTGGCGCTTAAGCCCAGCGGGTATTGAACCACGTTCATCTCTTCGGCCATATCCAGTTTCACTACGCCGGTGGCAACTGTGTATTGGCCGCTGACGCTCACCTCAGGAGCAAAACTCACCACGGTTCCATAAAAGGTTTTGTCGGGATAGGCGTCAAACACCACCTCGGCTTTTTCATCCACGGCCATCTTTTCGATGTCGGCTTCATCAATGGTCACATCCACATACAACTGGCTGAGATCGGCCAGCGTGATGTAGGTGCCGGTGCCCACCGCCTCGCCGGCATTTGCCGCCACTGAAATAATTATTCCGTTCATCGAAGCGATGATGGAAGCGCCTTCCAGCTTTTCCTGCGCGTTTTCTAGCTGCAATTTCAATTTTTCCAGCGTGGTTTCAGCCAGCACCAGTTTTTGCGGGTTAATTCCCGAGTTTTCTTTCAATGTTTCATAATTTTCTTTTGCTTTTTTCAAGGCAACTTCCGCCACATCCAGGGTTGCCGAAGCTTTCGTCTTTTCGTCATCTGTGTAAGCAATGCAGTAGTTGTAATTAGCCTGAGCCGTTTCATAGTTGTTTTTGGCATCAATCCAGTCTTCGCCGCCGTAAAATGTGGCGTTATTCAATTTGTCATACTGCTCTTTGGCGCGTTTCAAAGCATCGGCCAGTTGAATGTTTTTCTCTTTGCCGCAGCGGGTGTAATCGGAACGCTGCGAAGCTTCCAGCGCATCATTGTAGGTTTGCTGTGCTTCGATCATGGTTTTATAGGCTTCAGCCAGTGACAGGGCTGAACTGTCCTGCAATTCTTCCAATGCCTGCTCGGCTTCAATCACCTGGGCTTGCAGGCTGGCCACATTGGCTTCCAACTCGCGGGTATCGGCCAGCCTGGCCAGCACATCGCCTTTCTTGACCTCATCACCGGGTTTCACATTTAATTGCGCCACCGTGCCGCTGGTTGAAAAGCTCAAATCCACTTGCTGATTGGCTGTTAAGGTACCCGCGCCGGTTGCCGAAACACGCAAATTGCCGCGCCTGGCCAGCGTGGTTTGCGGCTGAGACGACACGGCAGCGCCGGCAGCCCTGGCAGCGTTTTGCCTGCTATTCAGATAAACAGATGCTGCGCTGCCTGCGACCAGGACCACAACCAGGGCAAGTATCCAGGCTTTTCGCTTTTTCCAAAGTTGCGCCAGGCGGCTCCCGGAAAATTTTTCCATCCATTTCACTACCATGTAAAACCTCCAAACATTTCGGTTATGAAAAACGTTCCACAAGTATCGATATTCTTTCCCATTGTTTCGCTGTGATCATACAAAGCGGTGGTTAAGATTTGATTTAGATGCTGTAAATTTCGTGCATAACTTTTAAAAATCGCCTTAATTTCCGGCTTTTCTATACCAAATCTAAACAACCCTGTGATATTGTTTGTGGCAGAATAAAAATGAGTGATTATTGAAGAACTTTTTTGGAATTTAAAACCACAGATAAACACTGATGAACACAAATGAATACCTTATTTCTTTCTACCCAACCACTTTATCTGTGTCTATCTGTGTTCATCTGTGGTTCCGAAGCTTTTCGGGAGAGTGAGAACAGAACATGGCCTCAACCGTTTTAGTTGTGGATGACAAAGCCAGCGTGCGGCAGTTGGTGAAAGAATATTTGACCGAGCAGGGCTTCCGCGTGGCCACCGCCAACGACGGGCAAAACGCCCTGTTTGTGGCGCGCCGCGAGAAACCCGATCTGATCCTGCTGGATTTAATGATGCCCAACATGGATGGCTATGACTTTTTGCGCGCCTACCGCCGTGAACAGCAAACCCCCGTCATCATCATCACCGCGCGCGAAGAAGAAACCGACGCCGTGCTGGGGTTGGAACTGGGCGCCGATGATTATGTGATTAAACCCTTCCGCATGCGCGAACTGCTGGCGCGCATTCACGCCGTGCTGCGCCGCGCCTACGGCAAGGTGGCCAGCGCCAAAGTGCTGCGCATGGGTGACCTGGTGGTGGATGAAACCGAACACACCGTGACGGTGCGTGACAACCCGGCTTCTTTGACCCCCATTGAGTTTGACCTGCTGGTGCTGCTCATGCAGTCGCCCGGCCAGGTGTTCACCCGCAATCAACTGGTCGATTCACTGGTCAACAGCGGCTTCACCGGCCTCGACCGCACCCTCAACGTGCACATCCGCAACCTGCGCAAGAAAATCGAAGACGATCCTGAAAAACCCGCTTACATTGAGACTGTTTTTGGTATCGGTTACCGTTTTTGCAAGAAGGCAAACGAATAAAATGAAGAAGTTATCTTTAGTCTGGAAACTTAGCCTGGCTTTTGTTTTTGTAGCCGTCACCACTGCCTTACTGGTATACCTGTATATGAGTTTTGCCAGCCGCGAGCGCTTGAACCGGCTGATCATTGACCAGCAAAAGAGAAGCATTGAATCAGAATTTGCCGATTATTTCCAAAACAACGGTTCCTGGGATGGAATCGAGAATTTTATACTGACAAAATTTCCCGGCCCGCCGCCCGAACCCATGGCAGAGAACGGCAATAACAGCAATGTCGCCAGAGACCGCCATAATTTCTTCATCCTGGTGGATACCAACAACCAGGTGATCATCCCCTTTGAACCTGATTTTCCGGTTGGAACCACCGTTTCGGCTGAAATGCTGGGCAAAGGCACCCCGGTCACAGTGGACGGGCAAACGGTGGGCACCATCATCACCCGCGACAGGCCGCTGCCGTTCTACCCGGAAGAATCACTCTTTTTGCAGCGCACCAACAACGCCCTGCTGACCGGCGGTCTGGCAGCCGTGTGCATTGCCGTGATCATCGGCGTGGTGCTGGCGCGCAGCCTCACACGGCCGCTCAAGGCGCTGACGGCCGCCACGCAAACCTTCGCCAAGGGACAAAACGAGCAGCAGGTTGCGGTGCATTCGAACGACGAAATCGGCCAGCTGGTGACGGCTTTCAACAGCATGAGCCGTGAAGTGGACGAAGTGAACCGCCTGCGCCGCCAGATGACCGCCGACATTGCCCACGACCTGCGCACGCCCTTGATGGTGATTGGCGGCTACATCGAGTCGATGCGCGACGGCGTGCTGGCGCCCACCCCCGAACGGCTGGATGTGATTTACCAGGAAATTGAACGCCTCGAAAACCTGGTGATTGACCTGCGCACGCTTTCGCAGGCTGACGCCGGCGAACTGCCCGTGCACCCCCAGGCGGTATCGCCGCGCAGCATTCTCGAGCGTTCCATTGCGCCCTACCGTCAGCGCGCCGAACAGCAGGATGTGCGGCTTGAACTGAACGCCGACGCCGACCTGCCGTCCATCTTCGTGGACGAAGCGCGCATGATCCAGGTGCTGTGCAACCTGCTCAGCAATTCCATGCGCTACACACCTTCGGGCGGAAAAATCTCGCTCAACGCCAGACAGGAAGACGGCAGCATTGTGCTGTCGGTGGACGACACCGGCAGCGGCATTTCCGAAGAAGACCTGCCGCTGGTGTTCAACCGCTTCTACCGCGCTGACAAATCGCGCCACACCGAAACCGGTGAATCGGGCCTGGGGCTGGCCATTGCCAAAGCCCTGGTCGAGGCGCAGGGCGGCAGCATTGACGCTCAGTCAACCCTGGGCAAGGGCACCAGTCTGCGCATTCACCTGCCGGCGCACCCGGCCGCCGCAGATTCAAAGGGAGAGAAAAAAACCGGCTGACGCAGGCCTGGCCTGACCCGGTTTGTCCATCAACCGCGCGGCATCAATCACTGCCAGAGGGACGGAATCATGGGGCCGTCCCTCTTTTTTTAACCATCCGCCAAATCGAATGGGGTAAAATAAACCCATCCCCATGCACGGTGTATTTCCGGGATGGGATCAAGGAAAATCGATGAACCCTATATTAAAAATGTTTACCAATCAACCCGTCAACCACGTGCGGCGCAACCACGCGCTGGAACACGCCACCCTGCATGTGCTGGGCCGGCTGCGTCCCGGGCGCGTGCTGGCGGGCTATTCAGACCTGATGGGATTCTGGATTTTGGGCGAGGTGGAGATTGAAGACGTGCAGCAGGCCGTGGAAGAAGCCCTGGCGCGCCTGCGCGCCGGCGAACACAAACTGGCCGTTCAACCCAACTGCGGCACCAACCTGGCTGCCTCGGCGCTGGCAGCCGGCGGCGGCGTGTGGCTGGGCATGCTGGGCAGCGACGGCAGCCTGAAAAGCCGCGCCGTGCGCGCCCCCCTGGCGGCCGTGCTGGCAGCCATGGCCATGCTGCTGACCAGACCGCTGGGCCCCTGGCTGCAGCGCAACCTCACCACCCTGCCCGACCCCGGCAGCCTGCACGTGGTGCGCGTGATGCAAAACCGCCGCGGCAGGCTAACCGCCCACCGCGTTTTCACCAGCATGTGAAACCAGCCATGACGCCCACCCCGCCATCCATCTTGATTTTGCACGGCAACGATGAATTTTCGATGCTGCGCTACTGCGCGCACGACTTGATGGAGCAGGTGTTCGCCCCCGGCAGCGACCCCGCCATGAACGACCTCAACACCACCCGCCTGGACGGGCGCAGCAGCAGCCTGGACGATTTGCGCATGGCAGCCAACTCCATGCCGTTTTTGGCCGAGCGCCGCCTGGTGATTGCGGCGCACCCCCTGACCGGGCTGGAAGGCGAAAGCAACAAAGCCAAACGCGAGCGCTTTGTGCAGTTCCTCGACGAACTGCCGCCCACTACCACCCTGGCGCTGCTGATTGAAGACCAGGGCAAAAACCGCAAGTTCAACGGGCAGTGGACCTTTGTGTGGGAAGGCCTGCACGGCAGTCACTGGCTGCGCAAATGGCTGAAACAGCAGCCCGAACGCGCCCGCATGCTTGAATTTTTGCTGCCGCGCAAGGGCGAGCTGGCTGCCTGGATTCAACGTGAGGCCGCGGCGCAGGGCGGCAAGTTTGCCCCCGACGCCGCCCAGGCCCTGGCCGCCTGCGTGGGCGATGACACGCGCCTGGCCAGCCGCGAAATTGAAAAACTGCTGACCTACGTGGACAACCAGCGCCCGGTGAGCGCCGAAGACGTGGACCTGCTGACCGCATCCACCGGCCAGTCAGACGTGTTTCAACTGGTTGACGCCATGGCGCAGGGCAGCCGCGGCAGCGCCCAGCACATGCTGCATGAACTGCTGCGGCAGGAAGACCCCGAGCGGGTGTTCCCCATGGTGGTGCGCCAGTTCCGCCTGCTGCTGCAGGCCCGCGAGGTGATGGAAGAAGGCGGCGGGCTGGATGAATTTGAGCAGGAAACCGCCACCAATCACTTTGTGGCCGACAAGGTGTTTGCCCAGGCGCGGCGTTTCAGCTTTGAGCAGCTTAAAGACATCTACCGTTGGCTGCTGCAAATGGATGAAGCCCAGAAAACCAGCCGCATGGATTACGACCTGTCGCTCGATTTGTTAATCCCGGAGTTGTAGGAATCCCACGGCGAACTGCACCGCCGGGCGCTGCACTGGGCTGACCAGTTGGGCCAGTCCAAAGCCTAAGATGCGCAGTACCTGGCGCTGGCCGAAGCGCTGGACTGCGCCCTGTGGACGGCTGACCGGCGCCTGGCGCAGCGCTGCGCCCAGTTGAATTTGGACTGGGTGAAGAGCTGCCTGTATTAATTAAAACACCTGAAAGTTGTTTCATTCAGCCTATGGAATATGACCTGTCATTCGATTTGTTGAAGCTGGAGTTGTAAGGAACGGGTTTTTTAACTTTAAGAAAGCTCTCTAGGTTTTTATTCATTGCAATAAATATTGAGATAAATATAATTACATGAGATAGGGAATAATTACAACCCTTTTTTCTTTGCCATATTAAAAAATCAGCAATATCCATCCTTTTCCAAATGAGGCTGCTATGGGAACATCCATATACGATTGTTTCATGCATATTCTTTTGAACTTAGAATCAGAAAAAAACAAGCCACTAACAGGAAATAAACTAGCAAAATTTATTGAAAGAGACTTAAAAGAAACAATTGGTAACGTTATTCAAAATGAACACCTTTCTGTACAAGCAAGCGCTGGTATTGGAAATTGGGCAAATGTACCTTGGGTTTCAATAATTGATCATCGGATTACAACGACTACTCAAAGTGGAGTGTACCCAGCTTACCTTTTTAAAGCCGATTCGTCAGGTATCTATTTATCCTTAATGCATGGAACAACAGCCCCACAAAAAAAATTTGGCAAACTAAAAGCAGAAAGTTTGGAAAGGAGTATTTCGGATGTTGAATCAAGGATTTAGTGCAACGGATGAGGAGATAAAATCATTCGTATGCCAAAAAATAGATACAAAAGGTTAACGAACAAAGAACGAGAAAGTATTAGTCGAGGGCTGGCACAAAAGAGAAC
>Ga0228536_1000589_pt1 | contig 60082 bp, 48 predicted proteins | sample SJ1Smetagenome_FD_168611 | JGI IMG/M metagenome (GOLD analysis project Ga0228536, IMG submission 168611) | Enriched culture of PCE-dechlorinating microbial communities from Ithaca, New York, USA - SJ1.S | ecosystem: Engineered > Modeled > Simulated communities (microbial... > Unclassified...
ATCGCCAAATACCCTTGCTTCAAAAAGCATTAAATCAGGAGATTGACAAGAAAACAGATGTGGCGTAAAGTAAGGCTTACCTTGACTGCAAAAAAGGAATTTCAACGGAAATAGGGACAATATCGAAGTGATTGCGGCATGCGTAATATAAAATCAGCATTCTGACGCAGATCAAAACTGTTGCGTCCAATAGGAAACATTATGCCGATTCTTTTGTCTGGACAAAGGCGACGGAGTGTTATGATTACCGGCAATAGGTCGCTGTCAGCAGTGGCCAAGATTGCTTTGTCAAAACGATTCTCCACCGCATCGGCCAGCAATGTTACGGCAATATTGACATCTGTTTGCTTTTCTTCGTGAGTCTTATACGATTTATGGCAGAGATGACAAAAAGAATCGCGGGTTTTAAACTGTCCCCGGACAAAAGTTACACCAACCGACTGAAGGGCCTTGATATAGAGTTTGTGCCGAATAACAGCTTCCGGCTTCCATGTGACAAATGAAGAAAAATAGCAAACTCCAACGAGACGGTCTTGTGCCTGTAGAACAGATTCGGCCAATTTCCAGTAATTAAGCCATTTTAGATGTGGATATTTTATGTCGAGTGCGTGGTAAACGTTAAATCCATCTACATAAAGACAAACCCGACTCATTTATTCTCCTTTTTGTCTTGATATAAAAAAAACCGGCTTGTCCAAGGACAGCCGGGGCCTGATGCCAAATCGCATCAGGGATGTACTATTAGTATCGCAAAAAATACGGTTTGGTTCAAGAAAAATTTGATCTTTTTGTGTCAGTCTTTCATGTAATTTCCGATTATGAATATCTAAAGAACAGGTAATTCTCAGTGTTATCAGTTTTTTGTTTTTAGATATTCGTTAATGGCGGCGGCGGCGATGCGGCCCTGGCCCATGGCCAGAATGACGGTTGCGGCGCCGAGTACGATATCGCCTCCGGCATAGACGCCTTCGAGGCTGGTCTTGCAGTTGTCATCGACGACGATATTGCCCCATTTGTTGAATTGCAGGCCGGGGGTGGTCTGCTGGAGCAGGGGGTTGGCGCCGTTGCCGATGGCGACGATGACGGTATCCACATCCAGCACAAACTCGCTGCCGGGGATTTCGACGGGGCGACGACGTCCGGACTCATCGGGGGCACCGAGTTCATAGCGAAGGACTTCCATGCCCTTGACGTTGCCTTTGTCGTCGCCGAGAATCTGCTTGGGATTCTGCAGGGTGCAGAAGATGACACCTTCTTCCTTGGCGTGGTGGACTTCTTCGATACGGGCGGGCATTTCGACTTCACTGCGGCGATAGACCAGATAGACTTTTTCGGCACCCAGACGCACCGCGACGCGGGCGGCATCCATGGCTACGTTGCCGCCGCCGAGCACGGCGACTTTTTTGCTGACGGCAATCGGGGTATCGGCGCCTTTGCCGAAGGCATAGGCCTTCATCAGGTTGGCACGGGTGAGGTATTCGTTGGCGCTATAGACCCCGACGAGGTGTTCGCCGGGGATGTTCATGAATTTGGGCAGGCCGGCACCGACGCCGATATAGACGGCATCAAAGCCGTCTTCTTTCATGAGCTGTTCGATGGTGCGGGTTCTGCCGACGATGAAGTTGCAGGCAATTTTGACGCCCATTTTTTCGAGCGTCTGGAGTTCTTCCTGGACGATGGCTTTGGGCAGACGAAATTCGGGGATGCCATACACCATGACGCCGCCGGGTTTGTGGAAGGCTTCAAAGACAGTAACCTCGTGGCCGGCGCGACGGGTGTCTGCGGCAACAACAATACCGCCGGGGCCGGAGCCGATGACAGCGACTTTTTTGCCCGTGGCGGGGGCAATGGCGGGCACGCCGCCGGTTTTATTGAGGTCGGCGACATAGCGTTCGAGTCTGCCGATGGAGACGCTCTGGCCGACATCCTTGTATTTCTTGCCGACAGTGCATTTTTCCTGGCACTGGACTTCCTGTGGGCAGACCCGACCGCAGACGGCGGGCAAGAGCGAATTCCGCTTGATGATTTCAAGGGCCTTATCCGTATCCCCATCGGCAATGGCGGCAACGAAGCCTTTGATGTCGATGCGTACCGGACAGCCTTCCACGCAGGGGGCGGTGGGGCATTGCAGGCAGCGCAGGGCTTCGAGGCGGGCCTGTTCGGCGGTGTAGCCGGTTGCCACTTCCTTGACGTTGCTTCTGCGGGCGTTGGGGTCCTGAGCCGGCATTTCCTGCATGGGAATGGTGTATCGGTCCTTGGCCTTCAGTTCGCCTTTGGCCTTTTTTTCCAGCATCTCGTTGAGCAATTTTTTGATGTCCACAGTCATCCTCAATTCAATTTATTTTTTGCCGCAGAGTACACAGAGAATTCAGAGGAAATGATTTCGCATTGAACTCGCTGTGCTCTGCTGCGAAAACATACTGTTATCAATTATTTCAAGCCGATTTTGCAGCGGTGTTCCTGGTATTGTTCCATGGCCTTCTTTTCAAGGTCTTTATAGGCGCCCTGGCGTTTCATCATCTGCTCGAAATTGACCTGGTGGCCGTCGAATTCCGGGCCATCGACACAGACGAATTGGGTCTTGCCGCCGACTTCGACGCGGCAGCCGCCGCACATGCCCGTACCGTCCACCATAATGGTATTCAGTGAAACCTGGGTGGGGACGCTGTATTTTCGGGTCATGTCGCAGCAGAATTTCATCATAATGGCCGGGCCGATTGCAATGGCCAGGTTGGGTTTGGGCTGTCGCTGGCAGACTTCTTCGAGCGGCTGAGTGACCAGCGCCTTGCGGCCATAGGAGCCGTCGTCGGTGACGACTATGATTTCGTCGCTGATGGCCTTGAATTCATCTTCGAGAATCAGCAATTCCTTGTTTCTGGCGCCGATGATGCTGATGATGCGGTTGCCGGCGTCTTTCATGGCCGTGGCAATCGGCAGCAGAGGGGCGTTGCCGATGCCGCCGCCAACACAGACGACGGTACCCAGTTTTTCGATATGGGTCGGCTTGCCCAGCGGCCCGGCCACATAGCCCAGCGATTGACCGACCAGCAGGTCGGCCATCTGGGCGGTTGCCTTGCCTACGCGCTGGAAAATCAGACGGATGGTTCCGGCGGCTTTGTCCGCACCGGCGATGGTCAGGGGGATTCGCTCGCCGGTGTCGGTGTTCGGCGAAACGATGACAAACTGGCCTGCCTTGCGGGCGCTGGCCACCAGGGGGGCCTGCACATCCATCAGGAATACGTTTTCCGATAACTGCTTTTTATTGGTAATCTTGTACACAGTCTGTTCCTCGTATCGAAAGTCTTCAAAAGTGTGTGATTATAGCCATAATACCACTGAATTCAAAAAATTTATCGGGTTATAGTTTAAATTAATTCTTCTTATGGATTAGGCCGTGGCTTTTGGGACAGGGATTTTGTACGATAAGAGAAATTTTAAGTGCTGTTTTATAATGGTTAAACTATACCAGATAAAAGAGGTTTATGGATAACATCATAAAAATGCCGAAAATTGAGCTTCTCGCCCCGGCCAGAGACATCGCAGCGGCCAAAGCCGCAATTCAGTGCGGAGCCGATGCGGTTTATATTGGTGCCCCGCAATTCAGTGCCCGCCAGGATGCAGGTAACACGATCGACGATATCCAAAAGGTTGTGGAATATGCTCATCCGTATTATGTAAAAATCTATACTGCTTTGAATACGCTGCTTTTCGATAAGGAACTGCCTGTTGCCGAGAAGATAATTCACGAGCTGTACGCAGCCGGGGTGGATGGATTAATTATTCAGGATATGGGATTGCTGGAACTTGAACTGCCGCCTATCCCGTTGATTGCCAGTACACAGGCTAATAATGCGACGCCGGAGAAGGTGAAATTTCTGGAAGCGGTTGGTTTTTCCCGTGTGATTCTTGCTCGCGAGTTGACGCTGGATCAAATCCGCGAAATTCGCAGGCAAACTACCGTTGAGCTGGAGTGCTTTGTCCACGGTGCCTTGTGTGTCTGTGCGTCGGGGCAGTGCTATATGAGTTATGCGATTGGCGGACGCAGCGGCAATCGAGGTTCCTGTGCCCAGCCGTGCCGCAGACGTTATACGCTCAAGGACAAGGCCGGTAAAACGATCATTCAGGACCGTTATCTGCTGTCGATTAAAGACCTGAATCTGTCGGAATATATTGAGCAACTGATTGATGCCGGCGTTACCAGTTTCAAGATTGAAGGGCGGCTCAAAGAGGCGGATTATGTGGCAAATGTGGTGGGGTATTATCGACAGAAGATAGATGCGGTTCTGGCTGCCAGGGGGCTGCAAAAATCGTCCAGCGGCAGGATACAGATGAATTTCCAGCCGGATCCCGAGAAGACATTCAATCGGGGTTATACGGATTACGGGATTGCCGGCAGGGCGCGTAAAATCGGGTCTATCGATACCCCAAAATCGCTGGGGCAATATATCGGGACTGTGGTGAGTACGGACAAGACAACGTTTGTTCTGAATACCGATATCGCTTTACATAACGGCGATGGCTTATGTTTTTTTGCCGATAATAACCTGGCCGGAACGACTGTAAACGGAGTCGAGGGTCGGCGTATTCGTCCCCGGTCGATGGAAGGTATTCATACAGGAATTAAGGTCTATCGCAATTTTGATATTGAATTTGGCCGCATGCTCGATAAGGTGCCGGCGGAGCGGAAAATCGGAGTCTCGATTACTCTTCGTGAAAGTCCTGACGGGGTGCAAATTGAAGGACGCGATGAAGATGGCGTTGTCGCTGTGGTAGAGCACTCTGTAGCCAAGCAACCGGCGGACAAGCCGGAACAGGCTCGAAAAACTATTGAAACCCAACTGGCGAAGCTGGGAAATACCATTTTTAAATGTTCGGATATTCACGTGGAATTGTCGCAAATGTATTTTTTTCCTGCGGCGGTGATAAATGAGATGAGACGGAATTTGGTGCAAAAGCTGATCGAGATTCGGTTGACATCTCGCAAGCCGGCAGCGACTGCCAGGTTGTTGAATGAATTGTCTGCTGTATATCCGGAAAAGGAGGTCGGATGTTGCGGTAATGTGTTAAATGAAAAAGCGAGGGCTTTCTATCGCAAACATGGGGCAGAGGTCACAGAGCCGGCGGCTGAGGCCGGGCTGGATATGAAAGGTCGCCAAGTGATGACGACTAAGTACTGTCTGCGTGAGCAATTGGGGCTGTGTGCTGGGAAATCCGCTATGGGGTCTGCTGAAACCTTGTTTTTAGTGGATGAGGATGGTCGAGAATATCGAATTGAATTTCAATGCGGCGTTTGCGGTATGGCGGTTTATTTTCAAAATAATTGCCATGAATACAATAAAGGCAAAATGTGAAAGTTGGCAAATATGTATATATGTATATAAAATGATAATACATATAAATTGGTTGAGTATAATTCTGAGTTGCTTTATAAAAAAATACAAGTCGGCCTGCTGGCATACGTATGCGCTGGACAATCATGAGAGGATGGTAAATGGCCGTGTTCCGCGAGGCATTGCTGCAAATCCGCGTCACTGGGTGGAAGCCCCTCAGATCCAAGTTGGAACCACCTACACCTACACCGGCGAAAAACCATTAAATGGCACCAAACTGCCTCGCGAAGAGGAAATATTAGGTATCCAAAGGGGATTGCTGTATCCCTATGTGGATAGTCCTGATGCGTATCATTGTCCAGCCGATAAAAGCAGCCTTATGTTTGCCGACAAATCGACCGGTCCTTATGGGGCCTGGTGGAACAGCTATTCGATTACCGGCTTGATGAATGGGGAACGTTCCAAGGAGACGGCCAGTTTTTATGGGGGAACTCCAGATCCCAAATCGGCGGTCAAAACGTCCGAAGTGATCTCTCCCGGCAATAAGGTTGTTTTTTTGGAAAATGGAGACTATCGCGGCTGGCTGATGGGGTCCTGGCTGATGAATTATACAACGCCGCAATGGAATGATCCTTTTGCCATCTGGCATGGCGGTCGGAGTACGCTTGGCTTTATTGATGGTCATGCTGAAATGCATACATGGGAAGACTGGAGTACGAATGAAAATGCCAGATTCCGCGGTACCACCCATGCACAATATCCGTCGCCTCTTGCCGGAGAAAAAGGAGTGGATATCCGTTATTTGCAGCAGGCCTACGTGCCCGGCCGGAGATAAAACGAAAAAAGATACACCGGTCTTAGATGGCCGGTGTATCGTGGATCAACAAAAGAAACGGTTTAGTGCAGAATTTATTCCACTTCTACGCTGTTGCGGGAACATTCAATTGGGCGGCAGTGCTGCTTTCCACCAGAGCAACCAATGCGTCCACCGTCTTTTTCAGGTTCACCGCCTGAGAATTCAGCTCGATGGCTGAGGATGCGGATTCTTCGGCGAAAGAGGCATTCTGCTGTGTTACTGATTCCATCTGAGACAGGGATTGATTGATTTGTTCGATTCCCTGGGCCTGTTCGGTACACGCCTGAGCGATTTCACTGACCAGAGAGACGGTCTTTGTTGAGCGGTTCAGGATTTCCGAGAGGGTTTTACTGACTTCGGCGGACAATTCCACGCCGGCTTTGGCCTGGCTGACCGAGGTTTGAATCATATTTTCGGTATTTTTGGCGGCCTCGGCGCTGCGAATGGCCAGGTTGCGGACTTCTTCGGCGACGACAGCGAATCCTTTGCCAGCTTCGCCGGCGCGGGCGGCCTCAACGGCGGCATTGAGGGCCAGCAGATTGGTCTGGAAGGCAATATCGTCGATGACGCGGATAATCCTGGATGTCGCGTCGGCGCTTTTGTGAATGTCTTCAATCGCGGTGTTCATTTTGCGAATGGCTTCGGCGCCCTCGGTAGCGGCCTGCTGGGCCTGCTGGGCGAGGGTATTGGCCTGCTGGGCATTCTGGGCGTTCTGCCGGGTCATCGAGGTGATTTCTTCGAGACTGGAGGATGTTTCCTGCAGCCCGGCGGCCTGTTCGGATGCGCCCTTGGCGATGGTTTGCGAAGAGGAGGTAAACTGACTTGCGGCCGAGGACATATACTCGGCAATATTCATATTAGCGCTGATGGCTTTTTGCATCGGTTTTACAATGCCGCGGGTGACCAGCGGAATAATGATAAAAGCGACCGCCGTCAGGAAACCGGCGCCGATGATGACACTGTACAGCAGGCTGCGGGACAAGACCTGATGATGAATGCTTTGTCCTTGGGCAACGGCTTCCTCAATGCCTTTTTTTTGTGATTCGATGCTCTTCTGGATGCGGTCTTTTTTCATCTCGACAAACAGAATGCCGTAGAAATCGCCCACCTTATAATCCGGATTCATGCGGACCATATCCATATCCATGAACAGCGGCTGATAGAATCGCAGCGTCGATTCATTTTCTTCCTTGCCGCGCATGACCAGGCCTCTTTCGGTCATTGCCTGCTGCATCACATCCGACGGGACATTTTTCCTGGTGGTATTCGGATTGGACGACAGCTCCAGTTCGCCCTGCGGGTCATAAAATGAAAACTCATTCAACTGTTCCAGTTCGGTTTGTTTCTGTGCCAGATCCAGGAATTTGGCCGCCTCGCCCGGCTGCAGTGAGCTTCCGATGGCAATCTTGATTTCCTGGAGCAGGTCTTTGGCGGCCTGTTCCGACTGTGATGTCAGTTCTGCAATCGAATTGGTGCTGAGGTCCTGCAGAGAACTCTGGAACTGGTCTTCGACCTTCTGAAAATTGGTTTTGACCATAACATAGTTGATGCTTTGCAGAGTCAATCCCAGGATTACAAACGGCACCAGAGAAATCAGAAGAATTTTCCATAAGAGATTCAGACGAATACCCATCATTGTTATACTCCTTTTCGCTGTGTTTCGGTGTATTTCACTTCATGCGACTGTTCACCAATACGATAGAACGGGAAATCCTTTTTCCTGGCGAAATTCGGTGAACTGCAGCCGATGCAGGGGGCTGCGGAACGAATGCACCAGTTGACGCCGCTGTTCCACTGACGGTTAGGGCATTCGGTGTGAGTCAGCGGGCCAAGACATCCGAGCTTGAACAGGCAGCCGGCCGGATCGCCGAAATGTTTGGCGAAAATTTTGCGTTCATAGTAATGGTAGCGAGGGCAGTTGTCGTGCGTGGAGTTGCTGTAGAACATTTTGGGTGTCAGCAGTTCCGGATCGACCTGCGGATAGCCTTTGGCGGTGATATAGGCGAATGTGCCGACGATGGCATCCGGATGAACCGGGCAGCTTGTGCAGTTGACCAGTCGGTTCTGCCAGGGCAGATTGTGTTTTTTCATGAAATCCTGCACGCTGCCGGAGCCGGTGGGATTGCCTTCGGCCGCGGGAATTCCGCCGAAAGTGGCACAGGTGCCGATAGCGACGACGGCTTTGGCTTTGGGAATCAGGTCCAGCAGGATCTGTTCAAAAGGTCTGCCGCCGATGACGCAGGCTTTTGCCATATTCAGCGGGATGGAGCCTTCGATGGCCAGGATAAAATCGCCGGTCTGAGAGGTTTTGTCGATGGTCTCCATAAAGACCTCGCCCTGAGCGGCACCGATGTTCTGGTGCAGGACGAGGCTGATGTAGCGCGTCAGCAGGTCTGCCGGTTCCGGATCGATGGAGTTGAGCAGGGAGATGGAGTCGCCGGAGCAGGATTGTCCCTGAAGCCAGACAACGCGGGTCAGGTTGGCCATTTTTTCAAGGCCGGCGGCAAAGACGCTGGCCATCTCGGCCGGCAGTGACGCGGAGGCGGCCAGGGCCGCTCCCAGTTTAAGAAAATCTCTGCGTGTAAACACGGTATTCTTCATGGTTTTATTTCCTTAATGGATTAATGAACTGCACAGGCGATGCAGGGATCAAATGAACGAACGATACGTCCGGCTTCAATCGGCTGTTTGGGGTCTTCGATGACAGTGCCTTCGAGGGCCTTTTCAACGATGCCGGGCTGACCTTTATCATCTCGTGCAGAGCAGTTCCAGGTAGTCGGGACAACGCACTGATAATTTTTGATTTTGTGATTCTCGATTGTCAGCCAGTGGCCAAGGGCGCCGCGCGGCGCTTCCACCAGGCCGAATCCTTTGCCGGTTTGCGGGATACTGAACTCTTTGGCCGCGGGACTTCCGATTTCCAGTTCATTAAGCCAGTTATAAAGCTGTGTGCAAATCCATTTGGCTTCCAGACCGCGGGTCAGGTGCCGCCCCAGGACGGAATTCAGTTGTTCTAATTTTACTCCTGCCGAAGCCAGCGTGTCATCGACTTCTTTTTTGAGCCATTCAAATCCCCGGGTTTGATAAGCGACCATGACACGGGCCAGCGGGCCGACTTCCATGGGGGCGCCATCGTAGCGGGGGGCCTTCAGCCAACTGTAACCCTTTTCAGGACTTGGGGTGGTCTGGCCTTCATAGGGATGCAGGCCGGAGGGGCTGCTGTAGTGTGAGTGGCCGACGTATTCCCGGATTTTATCGGTATCCACCGATTCGAGTTTGCCATTGACGATTGCGCCGGCCGGGAAGAATTTCTGGGCATCAGGGCCGGCTTTTTCTTCCATGCGGAAGCTGCCAAAGCTCAGATAATTGCCATAGGATGCTCCGATATTCCAGTAATCGGGGAAGGCTTTGGCGGCCAGAATCAGGTCGGGCAGATAGACGGTTTCGATGAATTCGGTCAGCTTATCGAGACGGCTTTTGTAACAGAGGATTCGTTCGAGGCTGATTTCGCCGGTGACGCCGGTTGGCACCAGCGAGGTGGAATGCGGCATCTTGGCGGCGAACACGGCGCACATTTCGTGGGCGACCGAACGCATCTTGAGGGCTTTGAGGTAATTTGAAATCAGCCGCCAGTTTTCCTGGTCGCCGGGAACATATTGATTGACTTCGTACCGCGGCAGGAAGGGGGCTGCGGGAAATACGGAATTGGACGACACCGCGTTTTCCACCCAGGCTCGCAGCGATTTGAGTGTTGTATCGGGGCCGTTATATTTTAGTATGGCTTTAATGTCGACGAAGTCCAGGGCTGAAAGGTGGTAAAAGTGAAGGATGTGGGATTGCAGATAATTAGCTCCGAGAATCAGGTTCTGGGCCAGTCTGCCATTTTTGGCGGGGGCGATTCCATAAGCCATTTCCTGGGCCATGAGCGAGGCCATGCCATGTGAGATGGGACAGACTCCGCAGATACGCTGAGTAATCTGCTGGGCATCGAGCGGGTCTCGACCCTGGAGGATGGTTTCAATGCCGCGGAACATTTCGCCCTCGCAGCGGGCTTCGGTGATTTTTACTTTCTTGCTGTCCGCGACGGCTTCCGTTTCCGTGTGGATGGCAAGATGTCCTTCGATTCGTGTCAAAGGACTAATCGTTACTGTTTTAGCCATTCTTCATGCTCCTGTGAAAAAAAGTACAAAAACCTGACAGATGATTGAGTTGTTTATCTAATTTCATTGTCGAGTTGCAAGGAAAGGACGTTTAATATAAAAAATACCTATTTTAACTATAAGTAAAAGTACTGATAGGATAGGTAGAAGTGATTAGAGATTAACATAAATGATTGCTATACAAGGCGATATGTTAGAACAAAGGATTGCAGTAAGAGATGTGGATTTGGGTAAAGGACAATGTATGTCATTTAAGGTTGTATATTGCTGAGTTAGCATTATCTTGCTATTCATTGTATAAAGTCGTGCAGGAAAAGTACAAATCTGTTGACTCCCGCCATAGGATTTGATAAACAGGGGTGCTGGTTCAACCATTGATAAAAGGATTTATAGGACCCTACTATGCAGTCCAATCAACCAAAACGAACGCCGCTTTACGAAAAACATTGTATTGCCCATGCGAAAATCGTGGATTTTGCGGGCTGGGAGATGCCGATCCAGTATCCGGCGGGGATTGTACAGGAACATCTGGCTACACGAAAGTCGGCCGGTCTGTTTGATGTCTCGCACATGGGACGGTTCCGCATCAGCGGGAACCAGGCCGGAGCATTTCTGGATTATGCGTTGACCAATTACGCCGGCGGGCTGCCGATGGGGATGAGTCATTATACGATTCTGGCGCAAGACGACGGCGGGGCGGTCGATGATGCCTGGCTTTATCGGTTTGAGTCCGACAACTATATTCTCGTGGTTAATGCCTCGAATAAAGATAAAGACTGGAAGCATCTTCAATCGCTCAAGGCTCGATTTGCTTCGGTGGTGCTTGAGGATTTGAGTGAGTCGCTGGCGATGGTGGCCCTGCAGGGGCCGCAGTCGGAGGCGATTCTTAAAGGTCTGCTGACTGGCGGGGCTTTACCCGAACCGAAGCGCAATGCGACGAGTGTTGTTGCTCTGGCGGGGCATCAGGTGTTTATTGGCCGGACGGGTTATACCGGCGAAGCGGTGTGTTTTGAGATTATGATTCAGGCGGATAAGGCGGGGGCTTTATGGGATATCCTACTGGCCAAAGGGGCGGCTCCGATAGGCCTTGGGGCCAGAGATACCCTTCGACTGGAAGCGTCGCTGCCGCTGTATGGCCATGAGATGGGGCTGGATTCGGAAGGCAAGACGATGCCGATTCTGGCCTGTCCGACGGCCCGGTTTGCGGTCGCTGACAGCGAGAAGAAAGAGTATGTCGGCAAGGCGGCGATTCAGCGTCAGCTTGCCGCGCTGGAACGGTATAAAAAAGGTGATTTTTCCGACAGCAGCGTCTTGCCAAAACGGATTGTATGCCTGAGAATACTGGATAAGGGAATCGCCCGGCAGGGCAGTCCGGTCTTTTATCAGGGGCGTCCTGTGGGTGTGGTGACCAGCGGGACATCGGTTCCGTACTGGAAATGCGATGAAAGCCAGAACATCACGGAACACTATGACCAGCGGTCTGTGGCGCTGGCGTATGTGGATTGCCAATTGACCGCGGGAGCTGAGGTACAGATTGAGGTTCGCGGCAAGATGCTTGGGGCTAAGATAGTCAAGCGGAATTTGAAGCCGGGTGCTGCGGCAATGATGGCGGTTTTCGAATAATACCCAGGATATTTATTTCGAGTCAGATGAATAAAGGATATAGATTATGATGATTGACAAACAGGCACGGTATTTACAAACACACGAATGGGTCCGAAAAGGGCCGGGCAAAGCCTATACCGTCGGATTGACGGCTTATGCGATTGAACAGCTTGGAGATATTGTTTATCTGGAGCTGCCGCAGGTCGGCAAGGAACTGCAAAAGGGTGATATCTTCGGCGTGATTGAATCGGTCAAGTCGGCTTCGGATATGTATATCCCGATGGGCGGTAAGGTGACGGCGGTCAATACGGACGTTCCCGATAATCCGGACATGCTGAAGGCCGAACCCTACGGCAAGGCCTGGATGATTCAGATTGAAGCATCCAATCCCGCTGAGTTTGATGGCTTGATGGATGCTGCAGCTTACGAGAAATTTTTAGAAACAGAAGCACACTAAGGGGAAATCCTAAACACAAAAATCTAAATTCTAAACAACGCTGGATGCCCGCTTTCGCGGGTATGACAAGTCTGATGTTTAGTGTTTGATGCATTACGGTCAGGATTTCTCAATCCACTCTTTTTTTGAGGATGTTATGCCTTTTATAGCCAATACCGACAGCCAGCGGAAGCAGATGCTGGACGAGATCAAAATGAGGCCTGAAGATTTGTTCGGGGAGATTCCGCAGGAGTTGTTTTGTAAGGATCTGAAGCTGCCCGAGGGCTTGTCCGAGCAGGAAGTTCGCACGCGTCTGGCGGAACTGGCCGGAAAGAATTATATCAACCTGACGCTGTTTCTGGGCGGCGGGTTTTATGACCACTTTATTCCTGCGGCGGTGCCGGCGCTGGCGGGGCGGGCGGAGTTTTATACTGCCTACACGCCATACCAGCCGGAAGTGTCACAGGGGACGCTGCAGGCGATCTATGAATACCAGTCGATGATCTGCCGCCTGACGGAGATGGAGGTGTCCAATGCGTCGATGTATGACGGCGGCACGGCCCTGTATGAGGCGATGATGATGGCGCTTCGGGCTACCGGCCGCAACAAGGTGATTATCGACGATTCGGTCAACCCGATTTATCGCGTGATGATTCATTCTTATACACGCAATCTGCATATTGAATTGATTGAGACGACCAACGATGGCGGCCTGGCCAATCGCAGCCAGATTCTCAAGGCCCTTGACGACAAGACCGCGGCGGTGATGGTGCAGAATCCGAATTTCTTCGGCTGTATCGATGATTTTACCGATCTGGCCGAGGCGGTTCATGCCAAAGGGGCGCTGCTGATCAGTTCGTGCTATCCGATTTCGCTGGGGATTCTCAAGACACCGGGTGCAATGGGGGTGGATATTGCCACCGGTGAAGGGCAGTCGCTGGGGCTGCCGATGTCATTCGGCGGGCCGTATCTGGGCTTCATGGCGACGAAAAAGCAGTATTCCCGTGCGATGCCCGGACGAATTGTCGGGCGGAGTCAGGATGCCCAGGGGCGTCAGGGATTCGTACTGACCCTACAGGCCCGCGAGCAGCATATCCGCCGTGAGAAAGCGACGTCGAATATCTGTTCGAATGAGGCTCTGTGTGCGATGACGGCGCTGATTTATCTGAGCCTGCTGGGCAAAGACGGCCTGCGGTCAACGGCGCAACTGTGTGCGGATAAGGCCAGCTATGCCTATGAACGGCTGACCAAAATCCCCGGCGTCAAGGCGCACTTCCCGGCCAAGTGGTTCTTCAATGAGATGGTGCTGGATGTGCCGATGGATGCGGCGGAGGTCGTAGCCAAACTGATTGAAAAAGGCTATGCCGCGGGCTTCCCGCTGAGCCGCTATTATAAAGGCATGGAAAACTCGCTGCTGATTGCCGTGACCGAAAAACGCACCAAGCAGGAAATCGGCAAACTGGCCGAGGAACTGGAAGCGATTTTGTAGAAAACAAGAAGGTTTGATGAAGGAAAACGGCAAAAAACAAGTTAATGACTCCTCACCCATTGAAATAAAAAACTGGGAAGAATTTGAAAAAATAGTGGCCATGCCCGCTCTGGAAAAAAAATATCTTTATAGAGGACATAGTCAATCTGATTGGAAATTAGAATCTTCTTTGTATAGGAAAAAAGAAGATTTTTCAGTGCCAGTTTATCGACAGAATGCTTACTATGCCATGAAAATGCTCGAGTCAATGACGGGAATTAAATGGGGTTTATCTATAGATAATTTTGTGGGCCGCGAATGGTATACGACTTGGGATATACTGTTTTCAGATGAAAATAAAGACACAGAAATCCAAAAACAAGAAGTTTTGCTTGAGTTTTTGGTTTATCTAAGACATTATGGATACCCTTCGCCACTTCTTGACTGGACAAACTCTCCTTATGTCGCTGTTTTTTTTGCATTCAATGAGGAAATTAGTGGAGATAAGGTAGCTGTTTTTCAGTATCAAGAATATGATGAGGATCACAGAAAACAAGGTGTAGATTCTGACCATAAAATTCAAGTGTACAACTATTCATTACGTACCCATAAACGTCATTATTTACAACATAGTGCTTATATGCTATCGAGAAGGAGAAAAGGTAATAGGTATTGGTTTAGTAGTATTGAACAGGCATTATCTCAAAGCCACGAGTCTTCTCCAAACCAAGATGTTGTTAGAAAATATGTTATACCTTCTTCAGAGAGAATGGATTTTCTCAAAAAGCTTGATTTAATGAATATTAACACAATGACCCTGTTTTCTGATGAATGGGCAATGATAAAGACTTTAACTATGCGACAGTATGATTTTAAATAAAGTAATTTATCCGTTCTGGATAGACGAGGAAATTCTTGGTCCCACGCTCAGGGATAAATGACTTGGATGGGCGAAAGAAACATATTAAATTTGTGTAATCTGTGAAATCTGTGGTTTCACAAAAAAATAGGAAATAAACAATGAAACTGGTATTTGAAAAAAGTGTGGCGGGGCGTCAGGGGTTGCGGGTTGCCAAAAGTGATGTGCCGGCGGGTGTGCATATTGAGCCGAAGCTGCTGCGGGACAACCTGCCGCTGCCGGAGTTAAGCGAGCTGGATGTGGTGCGGCATTTTACGGAATTGTCGCGCCGGAATTTCAGCGTGGATACGGTATTTTATCCGCTGGGCTCGTGCACGATGAAATACAATCCCAAGGTCTGCGAGCGGATCGCGGCCTACCCGGGCTTTGCACATCTGCATCCGCTGCTGCCGCAGTTGCGGATGGGCGGCATGCTGACGCAGGGCGCCCTGCAGGTATTGTATGAAACCGATATGATGCTGCGGGAAATCGCCGGTATGGCTGCCTTCACGATGCAGCCGATGGCTGGGGCGCACGGCGAACTGACGGGCATTATGATGATGGCTGCCTATCACCGCCGCAAGGGCAACAAGAAAAAGATAGTACTGATTCCCGACAGTGCCCACGGAACCAACCCCGCCAGCGCTGCGATTGCCGGGTATTCGGTCAAGACCATCCCCAGCGACAAAAACGGCCTGATGAGCGTGGAAGCCCTGAAAAAGGAACTTAACAGCGAAGTGGCCGGCATTATGCTGACCTGTCCTGATACGGTCGGGCTGTTCAATCCCCATGTCAAGGAAATCTGTGACCTGATTCATTCGGTCGATGGTCTGGCCTATTACGATGGTGCCAACCTCAACGCGATTGTCGGCCGGGTTCGTCCGGGCGACCTGGGTTTTGACATTATCCATATTAATCTGCACAAGACCTTTGCCACCCCGCACGGCGGCGGCGGTCCCGGCGCCGGCCCGGTGGGTGTCTGCTCGAAACTGGTGGATTTCCTGCCGATTTCCGTGGTGGTCAAGCGGTCGGACGGCACATTTGCCCTCGAATATGACCGGCCGGACTCCATCGGCTATATCGCCCCGTTCTACGGCAATTTCGGCGTGGTGCTCAAGGCGTATGTCTATATGCTGATGCTGGGCAAAGAAGGGCTTCTGCGGGTCAGCGAAAATGCCGTGCTGAACGCCAACTATGTCAAAGAAAAGCTGAAGGATTATTACGATATTCCCTTTGAGCAGGTCTGCAAGCACGAATGCGTCATCAGTGCCACCCGACAGGCCGCCAAGGGGGTACATGCCCTTGATATTGCCAAGGCCCTCATCGACCGCGGCATTCACCCGCCGACCATGTATTTCCCGATGATTGTCAAGGAAGCCCTGATGATTGAGCCGACCGAGACCGAAAGCCGGGAGACACTGGATATCTTTATCGAGGCCATGATTGACATTGCCAAACAGGTCGAGGCCGACCCGGCCAGCATAAAGGCTGCCCCGGTGACAACCCCGATTGGCCGGCTGGATGAAACCGCCGCGGCACGCAATCTGGATATCGCCAGCCTGTCGTGATGTTATCCTATAAATATTGAATAGTTTGTCCTTTGATAAAAGGGAGGATGAAAGTATAAATTATAATACATAAAAAAGGGTGGGATATATTTTATAAATGTAAAAATGGATTGCTTTTTTGCAGATTTATTAGTACTATTGGTATCGACAATCGTATCAAAGAATGTAACCATTTGATACAGGTACTACAGGACGAGAAAACTTAAATACTTAGAGGATACAGGGGATGAAAACAGCACTGATTGTATTGGCGGGGATTTTGTCACTCCAGGCAACCGTGTGTGCATATACCCAAGGCAATGGAACAACGACCCATCCGTACTGGATTTCCAATTCGGCGGATTTGGTGCAGTTGGCTTCTACGCCGGCGGACTGGGATAAGGCGTTTGTTTTGACCAAAGACATGGATTTAACAGGAGTTACTCTGTCGCCTATCGGTAACTGGGGGCAGGCTTTTGTTGGAGTGTTTGACGGAGCGGGCTTTACGCTGAGTCATCTGACGATGAACCTGCCGAATGCTGAAAATGTGGGTTTGTTTGGTTTGGTAAGGTCGCCGGCAGTGATTAAAGGAATCAGGCTGGAGAATGTCATTATTACGGGCAAAAGCTATATTGGAGCCTTGGCGGGGTGGAATGAAAACGGGACCATTATGGATTGTTCCGCAAGCGGTTCAGTGGGCGGTGCCAATGCAGCGGGGGGGCTGGTTGGGGTCAATGAAGGAACCCTGTCCCATTGCTTTTGCACGGCTGCGGTCAGTACTTCACATGTTTCCAGATCGCAGGCAGGGGGCCTGGCTGCAACCAATTATGGAGATATCTCTGATTGTTATGCATCCGGTTCGGTGACTGTCAGCGGATACACGGCCAATGCCGGCGGACTTGCGGCAATCAATGACCACGGCACGATTGTCCGTTCCTATGCAACGGGTGCGGTGCAGGCTAATTCAACCAGCGATTCGGCCTTTGCCGGCGGGCTGGCGGCACTGAATGAGTCCGGTACGATCGATATGTGTTATGCCGAGGGGGACGTTATTTCTCGCTGTCTGATTAGCTCGGGGGCTTGGGCGGCATGGTCTTCTGCGGGTGGTTTGGTTGGATATAATCGCAAGGGCATGATTACGCGCAGTTATGCGACAGGTTTCGCCGAATCCGATGCGTCGGTGACGGGTAATAATGAAATCAACTGCTGGTCTTCGGCGGGAGGCATCGCCGCGGATAACACCGGCACGATTGAAAATTGTTATGCGATGGGGAGCTCCGATGCTTCTTCTCATGTGATGTCGCCTGTGCCATCTTCTGCCTGGTCTTCCTGCGGCGGTGTGGTTGGCAGAAATCGAGGCGTAGTTGTGGCGACAGAATTGGGACAGGTCTCGGCTTGTTATGCGACAGGAGCTGCGACCGCTTCCTCCAGTGTGCCGCCGTCCAAAGGGTCTGTCTGGCAGACCTATATCGGCGGGGTGATTGGTGAAAATGGCGACGGCTCCGTCCAGCGGTGTTTCTGGGATGTGGATACCAGTTCGGCAGCGCAGGCGACAGGCGATGGGGCGGGCACGATAACCGATGTGTACGGCAAGACCACCCCAGCAATGCAGACGCGGTCAACCTATACGGACTTCGGCTGGGATTTTGTCGGCGAGGCTGCCAACGGAGGGGAGGATATCTGGAGACTCTGTGCCAACGGCGTGAAGTATCCGTATTTCAACTGGAATCGGGCTATTGCGGCGGATTTTGCATGTCCCGATGGTGTGGCTTATGAAGACTTTGGTTATCTGGCGGTACAGTGGCAGATGACCGATTGCCAGGCGACAGGCGGATGCGGCGGGGCTGACCTGGATGGCAGCGGCCAGGTGAATCTGGCCGATCTGGAATTGTTTGTCGATGTGTGGCTGGCGGGTCTGTAATCCTGCTGCGGCACCAGGCCCAATTTTTATGGGGAATAAGCAAATCAAAATAGTCCTGTCCCTGATCCAGTTGCTCTGGCTCGGGGCGATGCCGCAGGTCATAGCGGCCCAAAGAATCAACACATCTTTACCCAAAAGAGAGGTTACTCTTAACTGGAATCCTGCCTCCGAGCAGGTCGTATTCGCTCCCTCTTCGGGCGGTACGTGGTATCCCCGACTGCTTATCCTGTCCAATGGCCATTGGCTGTGTGCCTATGATACCAACGAAGGTTCCTCCGATACGTGTGTACGAGTTTCCCGAAGCACCGACAGCGGCAAGACATGGTCATTGCTTTCGCAGGCTTCTTTCGGTACCGGCAATGCCGCCAATGGCGAATTGATTGAATTGCCCGGCGGTGAAATCCTGTGTGCCTATCGCATCGTCGATGGCGATGTCAAGACGCTTAAGGTGTCCCGAAGCACGGATGGCGGCTCAAACTGGCAGCCTCTGTCCACCATTATCAGCAATACCGACGGCGTCTGGGAGCCGCAGATTATTCGTAAAGCCGATGGCCAGTTGCTGGTTTTTTATGCTCAGGAAGGTAACGTGGATGGAAATGATCAGGTCATTGAGATGCAGCGTTCCGACGACAACGGCAAAAGCTGGCATTCTCCGCAGGTGATCTCCCGGCATCCCGGCTCGCGCGACGGCATGCCGGTGGCGACACAGCTTTCCAATGGCGATATTCTTGTTGTGATGGAAGGGCACAATGTCAAACGTGCCAGCCAGTTCTGTACGTGGTCGGTTCGCAGCACCGACGGCGGCAGAACCTGGGGGCCGCGCCGTCTGGTCTATGCACCCGCTGACAGCAGCCGGAGGGCGGTTGCACCGTATATCGTCGCTATTCCCGATGGCCCGATATTTGTCTCGTTTCAGACTGACGAAGACGATCAATCCCGCCTTAAGCTGGGGGTCGTCAGCAGTGTCGATAACGGGAAGACCTGGACTGTCCAGCCAAAGCCGTTCCAGCAGAACTCAGTGGGGCAGTATTCGTGGAATGCGTTATGCATGGAAGATCCCAGCACCCTCATCGCCGTGACTGCCGCCTTGGGCAGCGGCCAGCGCCAAATCAAACTTATCAAGGCCGCGATCTTATATCCTCAGCCATAACAGACTAACATCTATTTTGATGCAGAAGGCCCTTTGAAGGATTTCATGGCCGGCAGGGCGTTGCCCTCCTTGTCAAACAAGGCAGTGATGCCTCCGTTCCAGCCGCCGGATTGTGTGGTCGGCACGGATTCAGGATACCACCACAAGACTCCAATCCCTCGACCGTCCGGGGTTGTTCGGACGGTTTGAATCAATTCTTCCAGAAAAGCCTTCTGCCCGGCTGGACTTTTTTCCCATGTCATCGCGTCGAGCCGCTCGGCACGGGATTCAAAATTGGGCACATCCTGCCAGGGATAGGCCGTCTCCACAACCAGAATGTCCTTTTTGAATTTCTTGGCCGTTCGCGTCAGATTGTCCTTCAGCTCGGTCATCGTGCCGTGCCACCAGGGGTAGAAACTCTGGCCGATGATGTCATATTCGATTCCGTACTTTTGGCAATTGGAAAAGAACCAGTCGGTCTTGCCCCAGTCGCCGCCGGCGGCAACATGGATAATAATTTTGACCTTGTCCTCCGGCGTCGTCGCCTGGCGCACACCACGGATTCCTGCCTTGAGCAGGCCTGCAAAACGCGGCCAGGAATTGGGGTCATTGCCGTCCAGCCGACCAGCCGGCCAGAGAAATCCCGGATGAATTTCGTTGCCGACCTGTATCAGTTCCGGCAGGGCATCCTGTTTCCTGAATTCGCCGATGGTCTGAGCGGTATAGCTTTCGACGGTCCTGGCCAGGTCCTCATACGGCAGGTCTTTCCACGCGGCGGGCTTGATTTGATGCGCCGGGTCGGCCCATGTGTCGGAATAATGCAAATCGAGCATGAATACCGCCCCGGCCGCCTTAATGCGTTTGGCCAGTGCAATCGTATAGGAAATATCCTGAACCACGCCGCCGCGTCCGTTGGGATTGACAAACAGCCGCAGCCGAAAACAATTGCAGCCGTTATCCTGCATCAGCCGAATTAATTCTTTGGTCTGCCCCTGATCCTTAAACACCACTCCGGCCTGTTCGACTTTGGTCAGCATCGAAATATCTCCACCGCCCAGAAATCCAGCCGCTTGGACACCTGCTGTCAGCAGGCACAGCCACATCATCGCCAGCTTCATCGTAATTCTCCACTCTAAGTTGGCTTCAGAGTCACCTGGTTATGAGAGAACCCGTCTTATAAGGTCCTGAAATTACCAGACTGTTCCGAAGGTGTCTGCTGCTGGCAGGTTTTAAGCTTCTTCTCAATCGGCCATTCACTGAACGCCAGATACAGGGGGACAAAGAAACCGACCACAGGAACCAGGGTCAGCAACCCCATTGCCCAGTGATACCCTGCCTTTGCAAATATCTTGCACATGGCAATCAGCATTAGAATATTCATCCCCAGTGCAAAGAGAATGACAAAAATCATAAAACAACCTGCCCAAACCGGGGCAGTCTGTCCGCCATGCATCGGAAACATCTCGCTGTTCATTTTGGTCTCCTTATTCTAACAGATTCGGTTAATCGCAAGTTTGAGTTCATAAAGCTCATTACGGATCAGGATTTATGTCCTTGTTAAAAATGACTCTCTGGACCCGGTGTTGTTTCAAAAAAAATCAAAAATTTCGCATTCAAATGCGTTTGCAATCAACAAATCCACCGCCTGATTCGCCCGGCCTAAACGAGGTCTTCCTCAATATCCGCCGTATCCGACTCGGGCACCTCCGCTAAAAGCCGGTCTTCAATGGCGTCAAATCGAATATTGCCTTTGACAATAAACAGTTTCATCAGAGAGGGTACCGGTATGGTCGTGCCGATGGACAAAAACACAATCGCATTGAAAAACTCCGGGGTGATCATCTGAAGCTGCAGAGCCACCGCCGCTGCTGCCAGTGTTGCGGTTAGTTGCGGCACCGTCATCAGGCCTGCGCAGAATCCCTTCTTGTTATTGAATCCGGACAGCCTCATGGCCAGCCAGCCTGAGAATACCTTGCTGGCAATTAATCCCGTCAGAGTCAGGCTTACGATAGCGGCATTTTCCCACGCCGCAAAGACAATCCGCAGGTTCGTTTTCATTCCGATGGACAAAAACAGGAACGGGATAATGAAGCCGTACCCGATGCCCTCGATCTTTTTGTGAAGAATCTGGCCGTCATCGTGAAATGCCTTGACCCCGACCAATGCCATGCCTGCAATAAACGCCCCCACAATCAGGCTGACGCCGATTAATTCCCCTGCAAATACGACGATTAGCACGCCAGCCAGAAAACAGGTTATCCGGGCATCATCATTCGGTTTGAGATGGGCAAACACCGTGCGGGCTGCCATCGGAATCAGCCACATCGACAGCCCGATATAGGCAATAATCGTTCCCACAAATAAAATCGGGAACCAGGCTCCGAGCGTTCCGGGATTAATATGGTCAAATATCGATATGCTTTCTGCGATGTAGCCGGAAATTTCATGCCGCTTGAATTGGATACAAATGGCCAGCAGAATCAGACTGGCCACATCCGTAATCACCGTTGAGGCCAGAACCGCTACGCCAAACCGGGTCCGTACCGCCTTGAGTTCCCGCATGACCGGGAACACAATGCCCACCGAATGCGAGGCGAACAGGGAGGCATAGACCCACTTACCGATGGTGTTATCCGGCTCAAAGATCATAAACACGAGGTATCCGGTCGCTGCCGGAATGGCGAACGTCAGAATACTCAACCAGATAACGGCACGTTTTTCGGCCATGAGAAGCCGCAGATTGACTTCCATGCCGGCCAGAACCATCAGGAAAATCAGCCCCAGCATCCCCATGGCATCGAGGACGACATAAATCTGCTGCGTAGGGTAGCCGCGGCCCAGCAGGTGATTCAAGTGGCGAATCAGGTCGAGGGAATTGGGGCCGATGAGGATGCCGATGAGCATCATGGCGACGATGGCAGGAATGTGAAATCGTTTCAAAATCTGCGGAACAATCGCCATCAGGGTCATCAGCAGCAAAAATATGACTAAAAATGTTAATCCTGCCATTACATAATCCTTTTTCTTTCGAGGCGTTTTGTGTCTGAGTCTATAATTTCAGGCCTCAAATGGCAAGATATTTTATGGCAAGAATCGAAGCATCCAACCGGCCGAGGTTCTGCCTGATAGAGGCTTATGATGCGGATTGAGTTTTGCCCGGCAGCAGCCAGAGCAGCAGCACCAGCCAGACCACCGGCCACAGGACAGACAGACCCATCGCAGCGTAATTGCATCCGAGAGAGAATTGGTGCAGTTGATCCACTGAATAGAATTGGACTATCAGGACGTTAAATCCTATTTCGGCCAGATGTTTCATGAGCAAACTCAGGATGCTCACCGCGATGATTATGCCAATCAATGTCTTTTTCGGGATTTTCCGGAAGAGGGAGAAATGGACTGCTGCGATGTAAAAACCAACCAGAAGACATAGCAGTACCGCGATTTGAATTACTGCCGAAATAATCCCTGTGTTTAATGCGTTCCAGCCGACCAGTTGACATCCAATCAATGCTCCGCCGCGGGCCAGAAAGTTGCCGCAGGCCGAAACTATCTGCAGCATCAATACGCCGATAATCATCCAGAAAAAGCGATTTTTCCAGATGGCAATGGTGTTGATCTTGGCAAACTCGCAGGCAAGCTCGCCGGGGGAGCCGATACGGCGTGAGGCGATGACAAAAGCCTCCTCCTGATTGAGACCTGCTGCCATCAGGATATCGATCTCTTCCAGCAGATGGATTTGCAATTCCTCAATGTCCGAAGTGGTCATGGTTTGATGCTGGTTAAGCTGGAGTTTCCAGTTTTCGATGGCGTCTTCTAATCTAAACATAGTTTTGCCTCCCATACTTTGTTTAAGGTTGCATAGACAGCCTGCCACTGGGCCTGGTAAGCAGCAATGGCGGTAGAGCCGTCTTGTTTGATGCGGTAATATTTTCGTTTCCGGCCGGTCTCGGAGGTGCGGATTTCGGATTCGATCAAGCCCTGGCTTTCGAGGCGGTGGAGGATGGGGTAAAGCATGCCGTCGGTCCATTGCATGGTGCCGCCGGACAGGGTGGCGACCCGTTTGATGATGGCGTAGCCATAACTTTCACCCTCAGCCAGTATCGACAGAATCAAAGGGGTGGCCGAAGCTGCGATCAAGTCTTTTGAAATATCCATAGTCTATTGCCTTTAGAATACATATAACATCTATACATAGAATATCTATGTAGTATTCGCAAAGCAACAGAGAAAATATTAATTTTGATAAATACTTATAAGTCTATTCTGCTTATAGAGTTATGTTTTTTTGATTATCAGATAGTCTGGGGAACTTTTTCGCCGGGCTGTTCAAGATTGTATTGCTTGACCTTGGCATAGAGGGTGGCGCGGGTGATGCCCAGCAGAGAGGCAGCCCGGGTTTTTTGCCAGCCGGCTTCTTCCAAAGCCCGACGTACCAGCTCTTTTTCTGCTTTTTCCAGCGAAAAATCACGCAAAGGGCTGGGCTGGCAATCCTGGACCACCGTTTCTTCGACATCAAAGTGTTCCGGCTCAAAGAACAGATTATGGGTGCCAATCCGCTCGCCGGATTCGAGCAGAATGGCTCTTTCGATGACGTTACGAAGTTCCCGAACATTGCCCGGCCAGGGATGCTTGAGCAGCATCTCGGCGGCCAGCTTGGTCAGGCCCTTGATTTTGCCTTTCTTTTGGGGGCAGATGGCGGACTGCTGGATAAAATACTGGGCCAGCAGCAGAATGTCTTCCCGTCGTGATTCGGCCCGGAGCGGAGTAATCGTGATGGGGCAGACGGCCAGCCGGTAATATAAATCCTGGCGGAATTTACCCTGTCGGACTTCCTGAATCAGATTACGATTGCTGGTGGCGACAATGGTCGCACTGCATTCGATATCCTGCACGCCGCCGACTTTTCGGAATGTTTTTTCCTGAATGACCCGCAGCAGTTTGGCCTGCAAATCAAGCGGCATTTCGCTGATTTCATCGAGAAAGATGGTACCCTCAGAGGCCAGTTCCAGCAGGCCAGTTTTTTCGCGGTCGGCACCGGTAAAAGCCCCCTTGACATGGCCGAACAATTCGCTTTCAAGCAGGTTGGCAGTTAGTGCGGCGCAATTGATGGCCACGAATTTCTGATTATTGCCGTGCCGCAGGATATGAACCGCCCGAGCGGCCAGTTCTTTGCCTGTGCCGGTTTCACCGATAATTAATACCGGATTGCAGGCACTGCCGGCAACCAGTCGAATCATCTTGAGTGTTTTGGTGATGGCTGGACTTCGTCCGACAATGGAAATAGCGGAAGGGCAGTCTTCGGTGAAAAAGTCCAGGTCTCGCGGTTCGGATACGCAGGTCTCCTGCGTCCGCAGGAGAATCGCCTCCAGTTGCTGTGGGCCTTCGGACCGATCCATATAGTCCGTAATCCCCAGCGACAGGTAATCGGCAGCCCTGGATTCGCAGGACGCATCGCCGATGACGATAACGGGGGGGGTGAGATGTTTGTTCTGAAGGATGGACATCATCACCGCGATTTGCGCAATAGACATATCCGAACCGAGAAGGATGACTTCGGGTTCGGAGCGATTAAGCAGGTCGGACAGGTCGTTCAGGTCATCGGCGGCAAAAAGCCGCTGCGAGAACTGTCTGGCCAGATGCTGAATCTCAGGTTGCCGCGATACAACCAGAATCGACTCTATTTCCATATTACGCACTCGTTGGTGTAAACCTGATTCCTAATATACTTCATTAACGATTGGTATGGATTAAGTCGGCAGGAAACCCTTTACGGCTTTAATTTTTTATCGGACAGTCCAATAAAAACTTAAGTTAAATTTTGATACTTTTGACATTATCAGGCGTTGCTTAGATAAATTGCAGAATTATAGGACGTAAATCGGGTTATGGTCTGGAAAAACTTTCCATCGGAAGGAAAAAATTATCCATGCGTGTTAAGGATTATGCGCGGGCCGGGTTGTACGGCTGCCGAATGATAAAATTTTAAGGTCCTGATTATAAAAGACTTAAGAGTTTTCCGGAGGTTTATGGGGTGTCTTTGGCACAGAACTTGCCAACTTTCTTTGCGGCACAGTGTGCCTTTAGGCTAAACAGATTAGATAAGGAATACTTATGGGTGTAATTGATGCAACATCACAGAAAATGGACTTTATGACCCTGCTGGTAACCGAACTCCAGTATCAGAATCCTCTGGAGCCGATGGATAACCAGCAGATGGCGGCTCAGCTTGCACAGTTTTCACAACTGGAGCTGACCGAGGGCATGAACGGCAATCTGGCGACCATGAATGAGACTATGACCAAGATGAACACCACCTTTGAAGGCGCGATGTGGATGGCGGAACTGGATTATGCCAAGTCGTTACTGGGAAAAACGGTTAATTTTGCGACCACCGGAGGTGAGGTGTTGGAAGGGCAGGTCAAAAAACTGACTTTTCAGGACGGCTCCCCTGTGCTGACGGTATCCAGCAATAACCAGTCGTATGTCATCCAGACCAGCCAGATACAAGGGATTCAGGGATAACCAAAGCGTAATTCAGAAAGATATAAAGGAGTAACACTATGGGTTCAGCAATGACAGCCGGAGTATCGGGGCTAAAGGCGTTTCAAGCCATGCTGGATGTAACCGGCAATAACCTGGCCAATGTCAACACGACTGGCTTTAAAGGCAGTTCCGTGACCTTTTCGGACTTGCTCAGCCAGACGATTCGACAGGCCAGCGGACCGTCCGGTTCTCTGGGCGGTGTCAATCCGCAGCAGATGGGCAGCGGGGTCAACGTCTCGGCCATCAAGAAAGATATGAGCCAGGGTAATATTGTCACCACGGGTCAGGACCTTGACGTTGCGATTGATGGAGCGGGCTATTTTGTAATGAATAATGGCCGTCAGAATGTCTATACTCGTATCGGGTCGTTCGCGGTGGATGCGGATAATACGCTGGTGGACCCGGCAACCGGGTATAAAGTTCAGCGTACCGGTTCGTATGGCGAGGCGGAAGGTTTCCAGAATTCGGGCGATTCGAGCATTCATATTCCATGGGACAGTTCCATGCCGGCCAAAGCGACGACATCCATTACCATGAACGGCAATTTGCGGTCTTCGGCCGACAGCACCGCATCCACGACGCACAAGCTCATTTCCAATACGGCCTTTACCGTCAATTCCGGGGACCAGGTTGCCACATCCAACTCCTATCTGTCCGATCTGGATCAGTGGGGCGGCAGTCCGCTTGGGGTGGGCAGTACCGGAACCATTTATGTCTCCGGAATCAGGGAAGACGGTACAACCTTTACCAATCAGGCAGTGACCTGGACGGGGGCGGCATCCGGCAGCGGGGCTACGATGCAGGATATTCTGGACCAGATTTCGGCACTCTATAACAACAGTACCGCCTCTCTGAATGCCGATGGCAAGATTGTGATTACAGGCAATTCAGCCGGCTACAGTCAGGCCCAGGTAACGGGAATGAACTATAGCCCGGCGGGTGCGGAACACCTTGAAATTCCCACTTTTTTTGATTATGCCGTTGTCGGAGGCAATGACAGCAAGACCTTTAAAACCACGGTATATGACAATCAGGGGGCGCAGTATGTGCTGACCGGGACGTTTGTGAAAACCGATGACCCCAATACCTGGGACCTGGTGATTCAGTCCGTCAATGGTGAACGCGAGGGGTCGTGGTCGAATTATGATATTTATGGTTCCTCAGCCCTGAACCGCCGCATTTCAGGCATTGAATTCAATACCAACGGGTCCTATAAAGGATTGAACGCGGCGACGGAAATAGCGGAGTTTTCGGTACAGTTTGCCAATAATCCCAGCTTTACCCAGACTATTGCGCTGGACCTGGGAACGCCGGGGGAATTTACCGGTCTGACGCAGTTTGCCAGCCAGCAATCCAGTGCCGCGGCCCTGACACAGGACGGGTACGAGGCCGGAACGCTGTCGAGCGTGACGATTGATAACAGCGGCATGATTGTGGGTACATTTACCAACGGGGTAAAAGTGAATATTGCGGCGCTTCAGATCGGCCTGTTCCAGAATCCAGGCGGTCTTGAAGCGGTCGGCAATGGCTACTATCTTTCGACGGCCAACTCCGGGGAACCAATTGAATCCATGGCCAACAGCGGCGGTGCGGGAAAGATCACCGGCAAAAGCCTCGAAAAATCCAATGTGGATATAGCAACCGAATTTGTTAATCTGATGCAGGCCCAGAACGGCTACCAGGCCAATTCAAGAACGATCCGTGTGGCCAATGAAATCCTGCAGGAACTGACCAGTCTGATTCGGTAACTGATATGGACTCTAAGTCGGATGCTGATATATCTTATTCAAATTGCTGAAATATCAGTGCTGACGCTGTCTCCGCTGCAGCGTTACAGTGCCATGAGGCAATTGGAGACGAAGCCGGCCCCGACCTTTATGACGAATAAATGGTTTGTTCTGCTGGGATGGTCCCTGATTGTATTGCTGCTGATTCTGCTGGTGGCCGTTCGTCGCATGCGGCTTGAAAAAGAGCGGGTCGCGATGGAGGAACGATTTAACAACCTGGCGGATCGATGCCGGCTGACCCAGCAGGAACGTGAGATTCTTGAGGCCATCAGCCTGCGAGCCGGCCTGAAAAAAAAAGATATGATTTTTACAGAGCCGTCGGTTTATGACGATGGCCTGGCCCGATTGATGCAGGAAAGTTTTGAATCCGGGCATAATCTGGTTCAGCGAAAACGATTGAATGTTATGGCTTATGGAATAAAGACAAAACTGGGATTTCAAAAAACCGTGTCGGAATTTGGAATGACCAGCCGGACCGGACGCAATCTGAGCAGCCGTCAGATTTCCGTCGGCAAGACGGTTCTGGTCTCACAGGATTCTCAGCCCGGCAGTCCGCGGTTTGAGGCCACGGTCATTCGCAATGACGAATATGAACTGGCGATTCTGCCGAAAACCGCCATCGAGGCGATCCCCGGGCAGATTGTCGCAGTCCAGTACCGTGTCGGCAATATGACCTGGGAGTTTGAATCGATCGTGATTTCGTGCGGTCCGCAGGGCCTGGAATTGAACCATACGGACCGAATCCGATTTATCAACCGCCGGCGTTTTCAGCGTGTTCCGATGCAGCGGAAGGCCAGGGTGGCGATGTTTGATGTCCTGTATGAATCGTCGGATGCCGCGCCGGGCCAGCTTGATTTCTGTGATGCGGTGATTACCGAAATGTCGGGTCCGGGGCTTCGTATCCGAGCCGATCTGGATGTCCGGCTCAGGGATCGGGTTCTGATTATATTCGAACTCGAAAACGGCAAATGGATTCAGGATATTGCCGAAGTTCGCGGATTCCGGGATACGCCTCTGGGACGATCCATCGGGATTGAAATGATCGGTCTGAACGAAAAAGCAATCAATGAACTGGTTCGTGTCACCAATATGATTGCTGGCATGTCCGGAGTGCTCGGCGATCAACAGGAACAGGACGGGGATATATTTGATATTCAGGAACAGCCGGAGGAACAGATGATATGAGCGAGCCGGGCGGCCAAATCAGTTCCGGGATTAATGCCCTGATGGAAAAATACATGGCGGTATCGAACAATATCGCCAATGCATCCACGTCAGGATTCAAGCGAACCGTCAGCAGTTTCAGTTCGACACTGGATTCGGTTCTGGCCAAAAAGGGCAAAGAATCCCTGTTTGCCAGCGAAATACACAGTCTTCAGACGATTGATTTTTCGCAGGGACAGATTTTAAGGACCGACCGTCCGCTGGATATTGCTCTGGAAGGAAAAGGCTTTCTGGTTCTTGAAACCCCCACGGGCCCGCTGTATACGCGTAACGGTTCGCTGGAAATCAACAAACTGGGCCAGTTGGTGGATACCAACGGAAATCTGGTCGCCGGGCAGAACGGTCCGATTGTCATCCCTCAGGATGCTTCGGGCGGCACGATTAAAATCAGCCTGGATGGCGTGGTGCAGGCCGGCGACGTGTCGGTGGGAACGCTCAAGCTGGTGAACTTTAAAAACAGCTCCGAAGACCTCGAGCCGATTGGTCTTGGCGCGTATCGTGTCAAGACGAATGCCGAGCCGGAGGCTGCGACCCGGGTCAAGGTGCGACAGGGATATCAGGAAGCTTCCAATGTCAAAGTTATGGATGAAATGATCAACATGATGACTTTGTCGCGAGTGTATGAAATGCATATCAATATCCTGAAACGTCAGCGTGAAAATGGCTCAGCCGCGATGAGCGTTGCCAATAGTCAGGGTTAGGAGTATACCATGCTAAAAGCTTTTTCTACAGCCGCCACGGGAATGGACGCCCAGCAGACGATGATTGACACCATCGCCAACAACCTGGCCAACGTCAATACCAATGGCTTCAAGCGTTCTCATATCAATTTCCAGGATTTGCTGTATTTAAAGATGCGGGAATCGGACCGTGAGATTGCCACCGGCGTGACCGCCCCCAGCGGTCTGGAAGTCGGCAGCGGTGTTCGGGTTGCCTCCACCACTCGAATCTTCACGATCGGGGATGTGCAGAGCACCGGCAATGACCTGGATGTGGCCGTTCAGGGAGATGGTTTTTTCAAAGTCACCTTGCCCAACGGTGAAGAACGATATACCCGCGATGGAGCTTTCCAAAAGGATGCCAACGGCCTGGTGGTTACCGCCAGCGGATATCAGGTCAGCCCCGGTATTACGATTCCCCAGGATGCCACGATGGTGGATATTGCCGGGGATGGGACAGTCAGTGTTCAGACCCCGGCCGGAAATCAGGTGATTGGGACACTGGAATTATATCGATTCGCCAATCCTGCCGGTTTGAGTTCGGAAGGAGGTAATCTCTATCGGGAAACCGAAGCCAGCGGGGCCGCAGTCGCAGGCAAGGCCGGCGAAGAAGGGTATGGCAGCATCCTGTCAAAATATCTGGAAAAGTCCAATGTCCAGATGGTGACCGAGCTGGTGAATCTGATCAATGCCCAGCGCGGCTACGAAATCAATTCTCGCACGATTCGTACCGGCGATAATATCCTGCGGCAGTTGTCTGAACTGGTAAGGTAATCCGAGGAGAAGAGGATGAATCGAATGCGATTATTGTTTGGAATCAGCTTGCTGGGGCTGGCAGCAATATGCGCCGGACAGGGAGCCACTGCCCCAGGCGATGGGAAAATCAAAATCACCCTGTCGCCCGAAACGGTCGTCGAGCAATCGTTGGTGACATTGGGGCTGGCGTGCAGAATCGAAGGCCCGGACGATCTTCTGGAACAGGTCCGCGCGATTGGACTGGGCACGTTTGTCTCGAAAGGCCAGGTGGTGTTTGTGGATCGCTGCACGATTCTCAGTCGGCTGGCAAGCATCGGGATTTCCGCTGACAAGATCGAGTTTATCGGGGCGGAGATCACCTCCGTCAAACGGAAAGAAACCGTGGTGGAGCCGGAACGCATTGTCCAGGCGGCGCGTGAATTTCTGGACCGGAAACTGCTCGGCACTCCGGTGTCATCCCTTGCTCTGATAAGAACACCGTCGCGGATCGTTCTGGAAGATCCCAATGCGGTGGTGAATCTGTCCTGCCAGATGAGTCGATATCAGACGGCGGGTTCACTAAAAGTAACCGTTGCGGTCCAGCAGCAGGGACAGACTGTTTCGCAGGTTGAGGTTGCTTTCGCCGTGCGATATAAAGTGCGTCAACTGGTCGCATCGCAGACGATAGAGGCCGGGACAGCCATCACCTCGGAAAATGTTCAGATTCAGGAGGCGGAGTCCTCTGTGCCGCAGGGGCAGGGCTGGAAAGAGCCTTATGGTCTGGTTGTCCGGCGTAAAATTGCCCAGGGTGGTGTAATCCACCCGGATTGGCTGGCCCCCCAGCAGGCCCCCGTGCTCATCCGGCGCAATCAGCAGGTTCTGGTGCAGATCAACAGCGGGGCGTTATTTGTGTCGGCACCCGGGCAGGCTCTCGATGAAGGAAAAATCGGCGATCTTATTCGTGTTCGCCGCGGAGAAAAATCAGAAGAGCGCATCATTTACTGCACGATTCAGGCGGACGGAACCGTCAGGCCGCATATATGAAAGGAATCCGTATGAAACATCAACGCCGTATTCAGTTGTTCTTAGCAATCCTGGTGCTGACTTCAGTCTGCCAGGCAGGCTCGATCTGGGCCAAGAAGAGCGCCACCAGCAAGGCTCTCTATGCCGATGACAAAGCGATCCAGGTAGGGGACCTGCTGACGGTCATCATCAATGAAGACCACAAAGTCGATAACAAGGTCAAGAGCGATCTTCAGAAGAGTACCTCCAATTCGCTCCTGATCAATGGCGATGACAATAAAATTGAACATGTAATCCCGAATATCCCGGATGTATCCCTGGGTGCTTCATCAAAAAAGTCCGTTAACGGCAAGGCGGACTATAAGGACGAACGGAGCATCGAGGATCGTATAACCGTCGTTGTTCAGGATATTCATCCCAACGGCAACCTGGTGGTCATCGGCACCCGTACCCGGGATATCAGCGGCGACAAACAGACCATTCAGGTCAGCGGTGTGGTTCGTCCGAGCGATATTTCCTATGATAATACGGTTCGCAGCGAACAGATCGCGGATTTTTCACTGGTGGCCCTTAGTGAAGGCCCTACAAAAAGTTATACTAATCCCGGCTGGCTGGGTAAGTTCCTGGACTTTATCTGGCCGTTCTGAGCAGGGCGGTACGAGAGGATTTTATGAGAACGATTGCACGATTACTGCTGCTGGCGGCATGTCTTCTATCCGGTGCTCAGGCGGCTCGGATCGGGGATATCTGTGATATTCAGGGCGTTCGCGGAAACCCGCTGATGGGGACCGGGCTGGTGGTTGGATTGAATGGAACCGGTGACAGTGCGCTCCCCAGCGCCCAGCTTCTGACCAGCCTGCTCAGACGGGAAGGCGATACGACTTTCACGCCGGCATTGCTGCGTTCGTCGAACATTGCACTGGTTATGGTGACTGCGGAACTGGGGCCGTGGGATCGTGAAGGAGGAATGATTGATATTACGATTTCATCGCTGGGCGATGCCAAGAGTCTTCAGGGGGGAATGCTGCTGGCGACGGAATTAAAGGGACTTGATGGAGAAATTTATGCCGTGGCCCGTGTGGCCTCGATTTCCACGTCCTCCTGGACGGTCGAAGGCAAAACCGGAACCAAGGCCTCGAAAAACCATCCTACCGTCGGGCGAATTCCCAGCGGGGCCATTGTCGAACGCTCCGAACTGTCCGAATATATCCAGGTGATTGGCGGCAAACGCAGTATCGTACTAAGTCTTCGGCAGGCTAATTTCACAACGGCTGAACGCATTCGAAAGGCAATTTCGGACAAACATCCCGGCATGGCGATTGCCGAAGATCCCGGCACCGTCCGTATCTTTGTGCCGGATCAAGTTGCGTTGGGACAGGAAATTACGTTTCTGGACGATATTGTTCAGGCGGATGTCGAAGTCGATGTGCCTGCGGTTGTCATCATCAATGAACGCACCGGCACAATCGTCGTCGGCGGCAATGTCACAATCAAGGAGACCGCGGTTGCCCAGGGCAGCCTTGTCGTCAAAGTCAAAGAGCAGAAAAATGTGTCGCAGCCGACCACGCCGTTTACCGACGGGGCCTCAACGGCAGTTGTGGATGAAACTTCGCTGGGGATTGAAGAAAAGGATGGCGTCCTGATTGCCCTGCCCAAAACAGTAACGGTCGAGGAATTGGCCCGGGCCTTGAATTCCATCGGGGCCTCGCCGCGTGACCTGATTGCCATTTTTGACGCCCTGAAGCGGGCCGGGGCATTGCAGGCCAGGCTGGAAATGATGTAAAAGAGGATTGCGATGATGGATCTATTTGCACTGTCAAATCCCGGCCAACTGCACGATGCAGCCGGCCTGGCGGATATCCGCCGGACCGCTTCACAGGATTCTGCTGTTCAAAAGCTTCAGGACGTTGCCAAAAAATTTGAAGGCGTTCTTCTGCATCAGATGTTCAAGCAGGCCCAGCAGAATATTGAACAAATGGATACGGATGAAGAGGAAGAATCCGAAGATGCAGGCGGTGAGCAGATTCAAAGTCTGTACTGGTCGCAAATGAGCGACCTGGTCAGTGAGCAGGGGGGCGTGGGACTATGGAAATCGATCTATCAGCAGATGGCACAGCAGGTAAATCTGCCGACCGATGCAGCGGCGGGTCTGAATGAGGGCGTATGACCGATACCCAGCGATACAATCTGAGTCAATTGGCCGAGGAACTGATGGTGTTTCTGGATGAACGTACCGAATCCGTTCGCCGGATGCTGGAACAATTGAATCAGCTTCGTGCCGCGGTGATTCGCCGGGATGAGCAGGCGCTGCGGCAGATGCAGGATATTTTGCCGCTTGCGGCCGCACAGCGAGATCAGGCCGATGACCGTCAGCAGCAGATATGCCATGCGTTTTCTGGTATTCTGCAATGTCGTCCGGACCAGGTGAATCTGACACGCGTCGGACAGTATCTCGGTTCGGAACAAAAGGCGGCCCTGCTCGGCAAGCAGCGGCTCCTTCGGGAACTGATGAATCGCCTGTCGCTGGAACATGGTGCCACCGAACAGCTTTTACGGGAATGCGAACGCCTGAATCGGACAATTCTGGAGGGCATTATCGGCAAGCGGAATCAGACCCTGACCTACACCCCGTATGGGCAAACCCGGCGTGAAGTCCATCAGCCGATTATCAGTATGCGAATGTAGGGGATACGATGGCTGGATATGAAATAGGAATCAGCGGGATACGAACGGCTCAGCGGGCGCTGGATATTATCGGCAACAATATTGCCAACGCCGCCACGGAAGGCTATCATCGTCAGGATATTGATCTGCGTCCGGCCGATGCGTCTTATACCGGCGGCTTCCTCCTTGGGCAGGGCGTTAATTTTGCCGGCGTTATTCGCAGGATCAATACGCTGATTGAAGACCAGATTCTCACGCAGGATGCATCCATGTCGTCGCTGAACCGTCAAATGGAATCCCTGCGCAGTATTGAAAGTGCCATGGCCGAATTGTCCACCCCGGGCATCAGTACCGCCATGGACAATTTTTATAATGCCTTTTACGATTTGTCGCTGCGTCCCAATGATATTACCCTGCAAAGCTCGGTGGTTTCGGCGGCACAGACCCTGACCAATCAGTTCCGCAACGTTGCTGCCGTGGTGAATAATCTTAAGGACAGCACCTATACGGAGGCAAAGTCCACGGTTCAGGGAATCAATGAACTGTCCGCTCAGATTGCCACTATGAACAAAATTATTTATACCCAGCAGGTTCGCGGATTTGATGCCAGCAATATGATGGATCAGCGCGACAAGCTCGTCATTGAGCTGAACCGGCTGGCGGGGGTGGAAGTCATCAAAAAAGAATATGGGCAGGTGGATATCGTCCTGTCCGATATTCCCCTGGTGGTTGGCTCGAATACCACCCCGATTGAGGTCAATCTCCGGCAGGAAGGCAATCATTACGACATGGTGATTTCCATCAGCGGCACTGAACAGGCTCAGGATACGGTGACCGGCGGCAGTCTCGGCGGATTATTCACCCTGCATAACTCCCTGTTAAGTGATATCCTGGATCAGTTGAATACTCTGGCCCAAACCATCGTTTCGGAAACCAATAAGATTCACGTTCAGGGCGTGGGGTCCGAAGGGTCTTTCACCAGTCTGACCGGCTGGACCATGGGGCAGTCCAGCGTATCGGAATTTACTCCCCCGGTCAGCGCCGGAACCATTTATGTTCGGGTTACCGCCCCGGACGGCAGTGTAACGCGGCATGCCATCGCCGTTACTGCCGGCAGCACGCTGCAGTCGGTTGCCGATGATCTTGCCCTGATTCCCGGTCTGGAAGACAATACCGGGGTCAATAGCGGCAGGCTTCAAATTGTTGCCAATGAAGGGTATCGGTTTGATTTTCTGCCGGGCGTCACCGCAGAACCATCAAGCTATAGTCCCAATCCGCTGGCTGGGGCGGGCGCAGCCGCCAACCAGGCGGCCCCGTCAATTCAGATATCCGGCTTATATACCGGTACGGCGAATCAAACCTATACATGTACCGTCAACACCAGCCCGCCGGGCCAGACCTGTGCTATCGGTACCGGCGTGATGGACCTGGTCATTCAGGACGGTTCCGGAGCCACGATTGCCTCGATGAATATCGGACAGGGGTATCAGGGCGGGACCGAAATTCTGCTCGAAAACGGCATCAAAGTCAGTCTGAGTGCAAATGGTGTCAGTCCCGGCTACCTCAATGACGGGGATCAGTTCACCGTTAATGCACTGGCCAATTCGGATACCACCGGCTTTCTTGCCGCGGTGGGGCTGAATTGTTTTTTTGCCGGCAATGACGCCTCGACGATTGCCCTGGCTGATGATATTGTCCGTTCGCCCAGCCGAATTGCCGTCTCACGCAGTGTGGAACAAAGTGATAATGCCAATGCTGCAGCCCTTGCCCAGCTGGGAGACGCCGCATCGTCGGCCCTGGGAGGGTTTTCAACCAAAGAATATTATCGCAATCTGACGGTAAGTGTTGGCAATTCGATTTCATTTACCCAGATGCAGTATGATAATGCACAGGGGATCAAAAAGAGCCTTGAATCACAGCGCGATGAAGTCAGCGGGGTGGATATTAACGACCAGGCGATGCAGATGATGATTTATGAACGCCTGTTTCAGGCGATGTCCAAATACCTGAACACCATCTCGGATTCGCTCAAGACCCTGATTACCATAATTTCGTAATGCCATACGGGAACAAAAGATGAGTTATTCACTGGATGCAATTTATAAAAGTTCGAGCTGGGCAATCAATTATCATTCATCGAAACTGGCTCAGCTTCAGGAAAGAGCCGGTACGGGACAGGATGTCAACCGGGTTTCGGACAATCCCAATCTGACCAACCAGATTCTGGGGCTTTTGAGTGACAACCGCACGAAAACCCAGTACATCAAAAGTCTGGATGAAGTGACCAGTGTGCTGGAGCTGAGTTCCTCGGTGCTGCAAAGCATGAGTAGCGAACTGGCCAGTGCAAGAGAATCGCTGACTTCGATCATGTCCGGCACAACCGGCGACCAGCTTCGTCAAACCCTCGCTGCGGATCTGAACAATGCTCTCGAACAGTTGGTTTCATTAGCCAATACCCAGCGGCTGGGGCAAAGCCTGTTTGCCGGCGCCAAAGATTCGGCGGTACCCTATACGGTGGAACGCAACGCATCCGGCCAGATCACCCGGGTCATCTATCAGGGCAGTAATGAGGAAAAAAAAGTCACGGTGGCCAACGGGGTAGAAATGTCGGCAGTACTGGTCGGCTCAACATTGTTTTCTCCTGATGACCGGGATACCCCTGTTTTTTACGGACAAACAGGTATTCAGATCGGTACCGGCACCAACACCGCGCGGGGAGACATCTATCTCCAGGTGCAGGGCAGCGCCGGCAATTGGCAGCTATCCATTGACGGCGGGCAAAGCTGGGTCAACGCCGTCGGAACCGAAACAAATCTGCCGGTCGTCAACGCGCAAACCGGTGAAGTGCTGTATGTGAATACCACAGCCTTGTCGCAGGCCGGCACAGAGCCTGTTCGTATGTCGGGCACCTATGACATTTTCAATAGTCTGGTCAGCGCCCGCGACCTGCTCAAAAATGTGGAGGGCATTCCGGAAGCCCAGTTGAAGGAAATGCTGAATGATGTGATTAATGAAATGCAGGTTGTCGAGCAGAAACTGGCACGGTCTTTCCCGATTGTCGGCGGTCGTGTGCAGACCCTGACCGCACTGAGAGACAGCATTGAAGAGATGAAGCTCAATACTCAGGAAGACGTCAGCCGCATGCAGGACGCCGATATTTCACAGGTTGCCATCGACCTGGCGCGTTATGAAGTGCTCTACCAGATGTCGCTGAAGGTGGCATCCAAAATGTTTTCCATGTCATTTCTGGATTTTATGGAATAGCCGGGATAATCAATGAATTCGCCGTCATTGCCCAATTCGGACTCTCCCCTGATTCGCCAGGCCGGCCGGCTTATTGCTGAAGGCCGTACCGACGAAACGCTCCGGATGATTCAGCATTCCATCCAGACGCGTCCCGCTTCCGGAACCGTCTGGCGGGATGCAGGAGTGCTGCTGTCGGCGATGGATCGATATGAAGAAGCCCTGCAGCATTTCCAGCGGGCACGGCAGTTTCCGGATTGCCCCCGGCAGATTCCGCTGGATATGGCCCGCACCTGGCTGGTTTCCGGTCATCCTGAATGTGCGGTACAGATGCTGGAACCGCTGGCCTCCGAAGGCCTCCTGGAAGAATCCCTGGTCGAACAGATCGTTTCGGGATTTACTCAACAGCAGGACTGGGCTTCGTCGATGGAGACGCTGACCCGGGCCTCAAGGCGTTTGCCCGACAGCGAGGTGTTAGCCAAATTACAGGACCAGGTTCGCCGTCGCCGGGCTAAAATCGCGTTTTTCTGCGGCGCCGATGGCGACACCTTCCTCAGGGATATTCTGGACTATGCCCGAAAACGCTACCAGGTGCGTGTCTTTGAGGGTACCGATACCAGGCAGATGTTCGAATTGATGCAGTGGAGCGATATATCATGGTTTGAATGGTGTACCAATCTGGCTCAACTGGGTTCGTCCATGCCCAAAGTGTGTCGGAATATTATCCGCCTGCATCGCTATGAAGCCTATCTGCCGATGCCCCGGCAGATTCGCTGGGAGAACGTGGATTTGTTAATCACGGTGGGCAATAGTTTTGTCATCAAAGCCCTGCAGAAATGGGTGCCCGATATTCAGCAGCATGTGGCAATCGCTACCATCCCTAACGGTGTTAATCTGGATCAAGTTGCCTTTGCACCACGCCGCCCCGGGAAAAATATCGCATTTGTTGCATCCCTGCGGATGGTTAAAAATCCGATGCTTCTGCTGCAGTGCATGGCGCGTCTGCGTCAAATGGATTCCGCTTACAGGCTGTTTATCGCCGGCGACAAATCAGACCTGCTGATGGAACATTATGTCGATTATCAGATCGACCAGCTTGGCTTGCGAGATCACATCATCTTTGACGGCTGGCAAAACGATGTCCGTTCCTGGCTGGCCGACAAGCACTATCTGGCGGTAACCAGCTGCATCGAAAGCCAGGGGATGGGTTGTCTGGAAGCAATGGCCTGCGGGATTCGCCCGGTTATTCACAATTTCCCCGGTTCCCGCGAAATCTATGGCGAACGCTATCTGTTTAATACCCCGGAAGAATTTTGCCGGCACATTATGTCTGATGACTATAATTCGTTGGAATATCGGGAGTATGTGGAGCGGCGATATCCGCTTACACGACAACTGGCCCAAATTAACGAAGTTTTTGCCTCCTTTGAATCCAATCCATTCCGGTCTCCCCAATCAACCGTCATTTCTGAAAATTGAGACGGATTGTGTCGGTGTATTTCTTCGGAAAACCATCCCCGATTTTCCTGGCGGCAGAGGATGTATCAGCAACCAGTCTTCCAGAAAAAATTTCCTGTTTGATATTTATACAAACGGCTCGTTGCGGGCTTGAAAAGCCTGTTAAATGCCTCAAAAACACGGTTATTTGCTTTCGGCACATCATTTGCTCTGTATTTTTGCGACATAGTCTGTCATTGGTAAACTGGACTGAAAATGGAGATAAATTATGAGTCAAACTAAATCGCCAATGTATCAGCAAGCGTTGTCGTTGGCTGAAGCGGGACAGCATGAACAGGCATTACGACTGATTCGGTCGTATCTGCAAACCAACCCCAATGACCCGGAAGCGCTGAACGACGCGGGAACGATTCTGTTCTGTATGAATCGCGGTCAGGAGGCGATTGAAGTGCTGGAAAAAGCTCGTGCTTGTGCTGAAGGAGATATTCTGAGTCAGGTTCTGTGGAATCTATGCGAGACCTATCTTCAGGAAGGGCATCCGGCCGAGGCAGCAGCTCTGTTTGATACTATGGAGCAGCATGGCGTCCTGAATGTGGATGTGCTGAATCGGGCGGCGAATGTCTTTTTAAGCCGTGAAGCACTGGGCGGCGCGATGGAATGTCTGCTGCGTTCGCTGCGTCAGGTTCCCGAACAGGAAATATTGCATCCGATGTTTGAGATTATCCGGTCCAAGCGTCCAGTGGTCGCTGTGACGGCGGATGCCGACAGCCCGGCTGTTCGTCAGATTTATGAGCATCTGAATCTTCGCTTCCGAACCCAGTTGGCTGTAACAGACCCGAGACAATTGGCACAAACCCATGCGACTCTATTTGTTGTCATTGGTGCAGGTCAGATGCTGCGGCAGCTTTCCATGAACAAGCCCGCAGGACGGGCAATCGCCATTTTGTCGGCCCAGGATGTCTATAACCCGATTCTCAAATCCATTTGCTGGAACACCATCGATCAGGTGCTGGTATGTGGAACCACCGAACAGGCCGACGTGCTAACCGAGCAGGTACCTGATATCCACAAAAAGACTCACGTTCAGATGACCGATGAGCCGCTGGATATTCAGGATTGGACCTTCACCCAGCGCAGCCGGGGTAAACGCATTGCTGCGGCAGGGCCGTTCAACGCCTGCAACAACCCAATGTTCCTGATTCAGTGTATGCAGAAACTGAATTATCTCGACCGGGATTATCGTCTCTATCTGGCCGGTGAATTTCAGGATAAAGCCATTGAACGCTATTGCCGCAATGCCGTCTCGCGGATGAATCTGGAAGGCGTGGTCTTCTTTGATGGTCCCGTGTCTAACCTGCAAAGCTGGCTGCGTGATAAGCACTATTTTGCCCATGGCTCCATCAGTCCGGCCGGAATGCACTCTGCGTGGGCGGCTATGGCCTGCGGTATCAAGCCGGTGGTACATGGTTTTGCCGGCGCCGAGGAATGGATGGATTCACGATATGTGTTTATGATTGCCGAGGAATTCTGTGCGGTGATTCAAAGCGGCGAGTATCAGCCCGGCCAGTATCGTCAATGGATTGAAGCCCGTTATTCGCAGGGTAATTTCTATAAAACCCTGAATACAACCCTATCCAAATTGGAACGTCAGATTCAACTGTCCCGCGCGACGAGCCATCCGGCGGAATCAGGTCATACGCCTGCCGCTGCCGCTTGCGTGATGCCTGCTGCACCGGTGACTCCGCGGCCTTATACACAAACCCCTGTGATGCCGATGCAGCCGCCGGTCATGCCGACTCAGCCGCAGCAGACCTGGACTCCGCCGGCGGCCCCTGTAATGCCCGCTGTGCCGCAGTCGCTGGTGCCCGAAAAGGCCGAAACGCCGCAGGCGGATCGGCGCAGTATCAGTGAGATCGCCGAAAATGCCCTTAAAGCCTCGCAGCGACTGCGAGACATGCTCAACGAGGCGCATCAGCAGTCCAACACTCCGCAGGAGAATTTCTCTGTCCCTTTTGTCCGATAGACTCGACAACGGAGTCCGCTGACCCAACCCCAGCGGATGGCCGGCCGTCTGCCCGTGAAGACATCAACGGTCCGGTGCTTGTCGTGGTTGAGGGCGATATTACAGAAGCCGTGTGTGCAGAGCCGGTTCTGCGGGCGATTGCGCAAAAATACGGCCCGCTGTGCCGACTGACCGTCTGTCATGAACATGCGGATTTATACACCGGTCATCCGGTCATTGCCTCTGTCGCGTATGATGAACTTGAAATCACGGCAGGGCAATACCATAAAATTATCCGCCTCGAATGCCCCTCCGGCCCAATGAGTATCCGCAAGCGGGTCTCCGCGTTGGCTCAGCAAATTGGTGTCAATGTGCCTGACGACCAGCCGCGGATTAACCTGACCGGCTTCGATACACTTCGTACCCAGCGTTTCGGAATCGGCTCCATTCAGCGACCGCGTCTGGCGCTGGGCTTGGAACCGATGCTGACCGAGGAACGGCTGGAGCAATGGAACCGGATTTGTCAGGCCATCGACCAGCAGCTTCACGGGGGATTTGTCCTGCTGGCCGAACGCCGGACTGAATGCAGCACCGGCAAGAATCTGACCGGAAAACTGATGGCCCGTGAAGCGGCCTCCGTATTAAGCCAGTGCGACATGCTGATTACAACCGAAAAAGGCTATGCCGCGATGGCCGTGGCGGTGCATATTCCGGTGATTCTCATTGATAATGGCAATCAGAATGAATGCGACAGTGAATTCGCAGGTATTGTCACCGCAGCCGAATTATCACCCGAGGTTATCCTGTCTGTAATGATGTCGATGGATTTTAAATTGCAATGACCGCCGATCAAAAGACATTTCAGCGTCCGAGAGTTCCCGGCCGCGGTCCCCTGGTGACGGTGCTGATCAGCACCTACAACCGGCCTGCCTATCTGGCCGAGGCGCTGGACAGTATCTTTCGGCAGACCTGGCCCAATTTTGAAATCATCCTGACCCGCGATGGCGGATTGCCCGTCCGGGATGTGGTCAGCCAATTTAATGATTCGCGTCTGACATTCATCGACCGCGACCAGAACCGTGGCCTGCCGTACTCGTTCAATGAAGCGCTGTCCCGGGCCAAAGGAGACTATGTCTGTTATCTCGGCGACGACGATAAATTCTTCCCGCATCACATCGAAACTCTGCTGCGAGCCATTTCGCAGAATCCCGATTACGGCGTGGTCTATGGCGATTTATACAAGGCCCATTGCCGCGTCCTGCCGGATGGTCGCAGGCGGGTGCTGGCCAAAAACGTGGAAATCAGCCGCGATTTTGACCGTATGCTCATGTTCCAGTTCAACCACGCCCTGCACGTCAGTCTGATGCATCGGCGCGACCTGCTGGACAGGGCCGGCCGGTATAATGAATCGCTCAATGTCCTGATCGACTGGGATTTAACCCGCCGCTTGTGCTTTTTTACAGATTTTCTCCATGTGCCGATCGTGACAGGGGAGTATTATGCCCCCGTTGGCGATTGCGACCGGATTTCCGTCCAGCGGCGGAAAAATGTCAACGACTATATCCGCAACTTGCTGACCATCCGCACCACCCGGCCGCCCAAACCCTGGCCCTGTGTGGAAGATTCCGCCATCGTCGTGCTGGCCTCCCGTCTGGATGGGGCACTGGAACAGATGCTGCGTGATATCTGGTCGCACAGCTTCTATCCCTATCGGCTCTTTGTCCCCCTCACGGCCCAGGAGCGCCAGAGATTCCAGTCCTGCGTTCCCAATCTTGTGCCGGTGGAAGTCCGACCGGAGGATTCGCTGCCGGTGCGGCTCAATAAAATGCTCCAGCAGGTGGACGCGGAATGGACCGTCTTTCTGCCGGCAGGTATTCCCATTCCGCCAGAAGAGGCGATGTATATCGAACGCTCGCTGTATCCGCTGCTGTGCGGGCGTCAGACCCATCTGGCCTGCCAGATCGTCGAATCCGACAACTCGCATTTTGGTGCGGCAATCTATACCGATACGTTACGCAAAGCCATCGCACGCCATCCGGCCCTCGACCCGCAGCAGGCCCTTAGGGCCGCGGAAATTCCGATTCGCAAGCCCGAATTCAAGGAATACCCCTTCCAGTTTGACAACCTGCTCAGCGGGGCGGAAATGTGCCAACTGGACGGCCAGTGGACCCGTGCCGCCCGCGTCTATGATTATATGGCCGAACATCATGGCAATGCCATCTGGATGCGTACCCGTCAGGCCAACGCACTGCTTCAGGCAGGCTACTATGCCCATGCCGCCCGCACCATTGCCGAAGTCAACCGGATTCGGCCCACCGTTGCGTCCCTGATGATTCAGGCCCGCGCCGAAAAGAAAAATAACCGTCCTCAAATTGCCGCCGGCCTGTACCGTCAGGCAGCGGGCATTCTGGATGGACAATCCACCGGATACCTGCCCGCCGCGGCCGATATCCTGATACCTAAAACTCAATCTAATACCGCTTCTGTGCAACCTGTGGAGACTTGTGTATGGACTTGACCCGTCAGACCGCCGTTCCCGACCACGGCTGGACGCAGCATTACGACATTGTACAAGAGATGGGCGACTGTTATGCCACGGTCGGCGATTACGTCCAGGCTCAGGATTGTTACGAGCGTGCCGCGATGCTGGCCCCCGACGAGGCCGGGCCATACCTGGGCACGGGTGTTATCGCCCTGCAGCAGGGCAAGCTGGCCGATGCCGAAATCGCCTTTCGCGTCGCACTCCGCCTGGATGCCCGATGCAGCAAAGCGCTGGCAGGGCTGGCCATGATTGCCCAACAGCAGAAGAACTGGCAGACTGCATTCGATCTATACCTGAAAAGTCTGGAACTGGACGGTGACAACCTGACGGCGCTGCTGGGGCTGTTTCAAGTCTCCTGTCAGATGGGCTCCTTTGCCCGCGTGATTGAATACCTCAATACCTATCTGAATCTCCACCCGGCCGACACCGCGGTGATGTTCTGCCTGGCGACGTTATATCTGAAGGAAAGACAGCCCGACAGGGCTCGACGGATTTTAAAAGACATATTGGCTCTGGAACCCAACAATACCGATGCCAAAAACCTGCTGGAAGAGGCGGAAAACCGCATCCCGATTCCGGCCTGATGAAAGGATACAATAAACATGAACGTAAAAACAGAAACCTCGACCGATTATGCAGCGATGGCGGATTTTCTTGAAAATCTCCTGATGCGGCAGGCCGACAAACTCCGCAGTTATGACCTCGACGGCGCCAGTGCCATTGCCGAGCAGTCCGCCCCGATTGCCGAAGAACTGACCCGGCACAAGGTCCTCAATCGACCTGAATTCGCCGAACGCAAACGCCGTCTCGAACAGATGTACAAGGATATCTGCCTGATTATCTCCGATCAGCGGCAGGAAGTTTCCGATAAGCTCGCCCAGATTCGCCAGGGCCTCCATGCCCTCGGCGGCTATAAAGGCAAATAAGCACGGCAGTCAAGCCGCATTCAGGACGTGCATTGGTTATGAAAGATCATCTGATTGTACAAAACGATACCCTCGTCGAGAGCATCGAATGCGATGGGCAATTGATTGCGACCATTATTCGTGCCGAGAAGATGCCCAACGAGACGGAGTTCGTCACCGGCGACGATGTCAAGCAGCAGGTGGGATTTGTCGTTTATCCGGAAGGGGGGATCATTCCCCGCCATATCCATGTCCCGATGGAGCGTCACCTGCGAGGGACCTCCGAGGTCCTGGTGGTCCGCAAAGGCATACTGGAAGTGGATTTCTACACCGACGGCAAAGAGTTTATCTGTACCCGTCTGCTGCGGCAGGGCGATGTCCTGCTGCTGGTCAGCGGCGGGCACGGTTTCCGCTGCCTCAAAGACACGGTTCTGCTGGAAGTCAAACAGGGTCCGTACCTGGGCCCCCAGGAAAAACAGCGGTTTTAGAAAGTTCAATCATGGAGCAGCGAAACGGAATGGAAATGCTGGACTATACAGGGAAAAATCTGATCTTTGTTGTAGGGTGTCCTCGCAGCGGCACAACATGGCTCCAGAGACTTTTGATGAGCCATCCCAAAATTCATTCCGGCCAGGAATCCAATGTGTTCGATATGTTCGTTGGGCATCAGCTCAGGATGTGGAAGCTGCTGATGAGCAAAAAGGAAGGACGTCCTGTAGGGCTGCCTGCCTATTTTAAGGAATCCGACTATAAACGAATTTTGAAATCCTACTTGATGGATTTGCTGGCCCCGATGATCGGCAGTCTGCCCGAAACCGACTATTTTCTGGAAAAGACCCCCGGCCATGCCTTGTTTCTCGATGAAATCAAAGAACTGCTGCCGGATGCCAGATTTATTTATATTCTGCGGGATGTGCGGGATGTGGTGGCGTCCCTGGTGGCCGCCTCACGCGGCTGGGGCAAATCCTGGGCGCCGTCCAGCGTGGAAGCCTCCGCCAAAACATGGGTGCGTTATCTTGAGACGGTCAATCAATTTAAAAGCAAAGTCTCTGCCGATAATTTTTTTGAAGTACGCTATGAACAGTTAAACTCGCCTTTGGCCGAAGAGGTGCTGGCTCAGATATTTCAGTTTTTAAAATTGGATTATAGTGTTGAACAGATTAAAGCGGCCATTGATGCCAATCGAATCGATAAGTCTGCCAAATCCGGCGGAACTCCCATTCCTGTATTCGGTGAGTTTGAAAATCGATTTGGACCGGTTTCCAAAGAACCCGAGGGATTTTTTCGTAAAGGCAAAAATGGTGCCTGGAAAGAAGATTTGACGGAATCAGATTTGAAAATCATCTATCAGATCGCAGGCAAATACATCAGCGACAAGACGCCCGTACAAACTATGAAAACCCCCAAAACAGCAGTATCAGAGGGTGACCCAACGCGGCAAAGCTATCATAAACAACATCGGGATGTCAAACAATTAGTTGCCCAATTCAGATCGCTCCATATACCGATAGAAGACAAGACCATTGATGTTGCGGATTTCATGCGATGGATGGAAGACTTCCGGGAATTGACCGACCGCTATCAAAAAATGGGCAATGTCTGCATCGAAAAATGTCTTGAACATTATTTGGCCGCTGCACTGCTTGGGCTCAAACCGGGGGATAATTATATCGATGTTGCCGGCTCTGCCAGCAATTTCGCTGAAATCCTTCGCAAGCGGGGAATCAACGCATATAAGCTGGACATTGCATACCCCAAAGGCATTCATGGTATCCAGATCGGTGCCGATGCCGGCAATACCCAGCTTGCCGACCGGTCGATTCAGGGAATGTCCTTGCAATGTGCCTTCGAGTGTTTTGAAGGCGACGCAGACATCCGCTTTATTCAGGAAGGCCAGCGTATCTTGAAGCCCGGCGGCAGGGTGGTGATTACTCCGCTCTATGTCGATTCTATTTATCATAATATCACCAGCTCCCTTTGCGATCAGAGTCAAATCCGGTTTGACGATGGCGCTTTGAAAGTGTGGCGGGATGACCAGTACAAGGCTCCCTTCTCTCGCCATTATTCCCCCCAGGCATTCCGTGATCGAATTCTCAAGCAGATTAATCCCGATCATACCTATAAAATTATTCATTACACCAATCTGGACGAGCTTCGCAAGGTCTTCCCCGGCCAGGTCATTTATTGCGATTTGCTCTTTTATTTGGAAAGGACATCTCAAATGGCAATCCAGTCCGTGGCCCCTTCGTCGGACAGGCCCCGCTTGTCCGTCGTGATCCCTACGCGCAATCGTGCTGCTTCCATGGATCGAGTGCTCAATTCTCTGGTGTCGCTCCAGAATCCCGGCTGGCCGTATGAGATTATCATGGTTGACAACGGCTCCACAGATACCACGCGTCAGGTGGCAGAATCCTATCAGCAGACATCGCTGCCGCAGTTGCGGTATGTGTTCGAACACAATCCCGGCCTGCATAACGGCCGTCACCGCGGGGCATTTGAGGCCAGAGGGCAAGTCTTATGTTATCTGGATGATGATGTTAAAGTGGACCCGTTATGGCTGAAATCGGTGGTCGAGACCTTCGAGACAACCGGTGCGGTCCTGGTCGGCGGCAAGATTCTGCCTGAATATGAACAGACTCCCCCGGACTGGGTCAAAGAATTTGTCAAATCTGTTGGCAATTACGGCTATAATATCGGCCAGTTGACCCTGATTGATCTGGGCGAACAAATTCGGGAAATTGACCCCATCTATGTCTGGGGTGCCAATTTCTCCATTCGCAAAGATGTTTTATTCGAATGCGGCGGTTTCCGCCCGGATTCCATGCCCAAAGAACTGCTGGATCTCCGCGGTGACGGCGAAACCGGCCTGTCCCGAGCGATCAAACAGAAGGGCTACAAGGCGTTCTATCATCCCCGGGCGATGGTCCGTCACTGCATCTCCAAAGACAGACTCACGGTGGAGTATTTCTGTGCCCGGATGTTCAGTCAGGGAATTTCCGATTCATTTACCGAGATTCGCAACGCCGGCAAATTGCCCAACCCCGTAGTGTCGGCGGCGTGGGAGGCCTATCAGAATGGTAAAATCCATCACCGCCAGATCGTACAGAATAATCCGAATCTGCTGTCCTGGATTACCCGCAAAGATTATTTTTCAGAATGCCAGTCCAAAACACCGGCTCCAGTGATTCAGTCCCAGCAGAAAATAGAAAATAAAACAGTTCAGATGGTCGCCGGAGATTAGATAGAAAATCTTATGAATCCAATCTCCGTCAACACACCATCACTGACCGGCAGCGAGGAAAAATATCTCGTTGGCTGCATCCGCACCGGCTGGATTTCCTCCGAAGGCCCGGCCATCAGGGAATTTGAGCAGACATTCGCCGCCAAAATCGGCCGCCGCTATGGTGTCGCCGTCAGCAACGGCACCGCCGCCCTTGAAATCGCCGTCAGAGCCTTGAATCTTGGCCCCGGCGATGAGGTCATCCTGCCGACATTCACTATCATCTCCTGTGCCGCTGCCGTTGTCAAAGAAGGGGCCATCCCCGTCGTTGTTGATGCCGACCCCGTCACATGGAATATGGACGTCACCCAACTTGCAGAAAAAATCACCGCCCAAACCCGAGCCATCATGCCCGTTCACATCTACGGCCTGCCCGTCGATATGGATCCGATCATCGAACTGGCCCGCAAATACAATCTCAAAATCATTGAAGACGCTGCCGAAGCCCACGGCCAGACATACAAAGGCAAATCCTGCGGCACCTTTGGTGACCTGAGCATCTTCAGTTTTTACCCCAACAAGCTTATCACCACCGGCGAAGGCGGCATGCTTGTGACCGACGATGAAGCCCTCGCCGAGCGCTGCCGCAGCCTCCGCAACCTGTGCTTTCAGCCCCAGCGGCGTTTTATCCATGAAGAACTCGGCTGGAATTACCGCATGACCAACCTCCAGGCCGCCCTCGGCCTGGCCCAGTTGGAACAGTGGAACAGCTTTATTCAGCAAAAACGCAAAATGGGCCGCCTTTATACGAAATTATTAACAGGTGTCAAAGGCATCCAATTGCCCCTTGAAAAGACAGACCATGCCGACAATATCTATTGGGTCTTTGGCCTTGTCGTGGACGAAAAACTCGGTTCCGCTAAAACCATCATGGACCGATTAGCCCAGCATCAAATCGGCACCCGCCCGTTTTTCTATCCGATGCACCAGCAGCCGGTCTTTCAGAAAATGGGTTTGTTTTCAGGCCTTTCCTGCCCCGTTGCCGAACGCATCGCCGAACAGGGCTTCTACCTGCCGTCGGGCCTCGGATTAACCGAAGACCAGATCGTCTATGTCGCCGATTGCCTCAAACAAGTATTAAAATCATAAACCGGAACCACGATGTCCGTTTTCCAGCATTATGCCCGCTATTATGACTTGCTCTATCAGGATAAAGATTATCCGGCTGAGATTGCATACATAGTGGATAAGATAACCCGCTATCAGCCGGCCGCCAAAACCATCCTCGACCTCGGCTGCGGCACAGGCAAACATGCCTGCCTCCTCGCCGAAAAAGGCTATGATGTCGTCGGGGTTGATTTTAGTGAATCCATGATTGCCTTAGCCAAAGACCGACAAAACCAGAAGAAAAGCAATTCACAATGTCCTGTATTCCAGCAGGGCGATATCCGGCATCTCAACCTGAACAAGCAGTTCGATGTCGTCATCTCCCTGTTTCATGTCTTCAGCTACCTGACAGCCAACGAGGACCTGACGCAGGGTTTCCAAACTGTCTTCCGTTACCTCAAACCCGGCGGACTTTTCCTGTTTGATTTCTGGTATGGCCCAGCCGTCCTGACCCAGCAGCCCGAAATCCGGACCAAAAACCTCGCCGATGAAGTCATCGAAGTCCAGCGTCTTGCCCGTCCCGAAATGCACATTAATGACAATATTGTCGATGTTAATTACGACCTGTCTATTCGTGAATGCTCCACCGGCAAAGTCGATACCGTCCGCGAGCAGCACCGGATGCGATACCTTTTTCTGCCCGAGGTGCGGCAATATCTCCAGAACGCCGGCCTCCAATACCTCTTCGCTGAGGAATGGCTGACCCGCTGTACCCCCTCAGCCCAAACATGGGGCGTCTGCTGCGGTGCTGCTCATTCACGGTAGATGTGGCCTGTCTATCCTGAATCTCCGTATAAAGACCAGTTAAAGAATACTGCACCCAATCAATACACAATCTGCATCCATAGTAATACTCTCTTTAAAAGCGGGAAAAAATGATATCAATATCAGTATTTTTCCCTGTTTTGCTGAATCCAGTCGGTTTATGCTGGATTGTAATTGTTTTACATCATGGTTTTGCATAAAATGAAATGCCACCTTATGAAGCAAAATCAACAGAATGGTTTCTGTATGATTACCTTTTTCTGAGAGGAGAAAACCATGAAATCAACTATCTCACTTTTTGCCATCCTGACTTTCGCAGGATTGTTATGTCTTGCAGGCATGATGCCCTGTTATGCCGAAGTCACGATTACCATTTCTCCTGAACTTGCGGTCCAGCAGGGAGCTCAGTGGCACATCCTGTCGGATCCGGGGACATGGTATGATACCAATGTCCCTGTTACGCTGCCGCCGGGAATGCACACCATTGAATTCAAAAACCTCTCGGATTGGGCCGAACCCGCGTCGCTGCAGATCGTGGATGCAAGCGGTACTCAGCAGCCTATTGCGGTCAGCTATACCGCTCTGACTCATCTGCCGCTGGGGGAAATTCCCAACCAGCTCGCCTGGCAGGGACAGACGCTGCAAATGATGATTTGTCTGCCGGATTCAAATGGGCAGGCCATGACCAATGCACTCCTTACTGCCCAACTGCAGCCGGCCCCGCAGGGAACCTTCTCACTGACGCCTGCCATGGAGCCGGGCTATTATGTGCTCAGCTACCTGCCTGCCGCTGAAGACCGCGATGATTTTTTAATCATTCTCGAAGGCCGCACTCCGGATGATTCGCAGAAGGCCGGCCAACTGGTCCGCATCAGTCCCATGCAGCAGTTTGTCGATGAAGCCACGATTTTCAAGACAGGCCAGCATACCAAAATGATCTCAGGCATGTCCTCGATTCGGACCAATGAGGATATTCGCAGTGCAGTCGCCGAAACCTTCAATTACAAGGCCAATACCAAACCCCGCAGCATCCTTATTGAAGGGGACCACATCGAAATCAGCCGCTATAATGATGACAACAAGCTCTATCTCCAATTATGTGCCGCGACCGATTCGGGTGGAAATGTTCTCAACGCGGACATCAAAAAAGTGGAGATTATCGCGGATGTATTAGTCATCAAAACCCGCTTGTGGATTCCCGCAGCCAATGTGACCATCAAGGCAGTGGAGCTTTATTTCGAAGATGAAGACCCCGCGACTCCGGCTTGTATTGTCACCACACCGGTCATCTTGACAAACCGACCGGCGCTGCCTTCAGGGGCTGCACAGGGTGTCAATGGAGTTGCTGGTTTGAATGCGGGCAATATCACGATTGATGTGATGGAATTTCATTCCGCCCCATCCTCATCCGGAATCACTCCCAAACGATTTATTCTGGATGGCGGCAACGGCCAGCCCGCAGGTCAGGGCAGAAATGGCGCCAATGGTCCGGCTGTGCCGTATCTGGACAGCATCCAGGTTCGTTTTGAAACCTGGTTAGGAACAGATAAATGGTCCAGTGCTGTCCAATCCGGAGGATCTTATAAAATCACCTCCGTGGTATATCGCGACAACTCCTCCATGTGGGATTTCGACTGGGATACATGGCCCACTGGATGGAGCGGTTCAACCACGCTGCCTCATGGTTTGCCTGCCGTGCCGGGCGGATATCCTGGCGCTGGCGGTAATGCGGGAAGTTTAAAAAGCACTGTACCGGCGGATGCTTATTACTCCCTATTGGCCGGCCGCAAAGGCCTCACTGCTGAGGCGTATTCGGGAGGACAGCCCGGAACTCCGCAATATTATTTCCAGTTGATATTTGATCTTTACGGGTCTTTCGGCGGAAGCTATTCGACCAGTTGGGGATATTACGGCTCGGCTCAATGGGGCGCTGCCGCCTATCCGCCGGATGACAGCGGAATTCCCAATGGCCAGCCAGGAACCTATGAAGAAATCCCCTCCGGCATGGAGCAGTTCTCACCGGAAAACTTCAACCAGAATCTCAATATTATCCGACAGTTCTACCTGGCCAACCAGATCGATGTCTGCAAACAGAAAATCGATAAATACATCCAGTTGATCAGCCTGTTTAAGCAGCGGCCCGAATGGAATGCCCTGTCTTTTGTACGCAAATGCCGAGTCGAAACCATCTACGGCGATCTTCGCTCCATGCAGAACCGCATCGAAAACGGCCTGGACTACTACGGCAATCCCGCCGGGTGGGCGCCCATGCTCAGCTTTGAAGTCAACCGGACCATCTTCGATAATGAAATCGACCGGGCCGTCAACATGCTGTATCTGTCTTACTGGCTCAGGGAAGAAGCGTCCAGTGCTCAGCAGCGAGTCGGGGCTTTGTCCGAAACGATTGAGGCCATGAAGGAAGAAATCGTTACCCTCAAACAGCGATATGATGAGGCGGTCAGTTCAATGCCGGACCTCGAAACCGAAGCGGTTTTTCTCAAGCAATCCATTGAAGTGGTGCAGGGCAAACTGAAAGAACGTGAAAACGCATTGCGCATCCAGGCTCAAAATAATCTTCGCGAGCCGTGGTGGAAGACCGGACTCAAGATTGCCGGCTCCCTCTGCAGCATGATTCCAGTCTATCAACCTGCTCTGGGTGCCATCGGCAGCGGAATGACCCTGGCGGCCAATTTCGACCCCGGTGATCCCTGGGCAACGGTGACCGGTGCAGTGGATGTTACCTCAACACTTGTTTCGTCCGGGCTTAAGAATTATGCCCAGGCACAAAAAGCTGAAATCGATGGCATGGATATGGAACTGGCGGATGATGAACAAGTCAACGAATCGTTCCTGTCCAGGCTGTCCGAGTCCGGTGGTGCCGTAACCTCCGCATTTTCGCAGATTTCCGGTATTATTTCGGCCCAGGAAGCCCCCAAAGACAAAATCGATGCGGAGCTGGCCCGGCTGGCTGCCGAAGATGAAGAATTTCAGGCCTTGGCCGATGAAATCAAAGCTCTTCTGGACAAAAAAGCCGCGCTGACACGCAAAATCGCCATCGCCGTTCAGGATATCAGCTCCATTCCCAATCAAATCTCGACGAATATCCAGTCGATCAACTGTTTTATGCGGGAAAAGACCTCTGTCGCGGCGGCGTTGAGCAATGAAGCTCTTGAATATTTGACCGCCATGGAAAATCGCGCCAATGATCGCCTTATCAAGTATCACTATTATCTGGCCAAAGGCTACGAATATCGGCTGCTCAAGCCTTACACCAATCCCCTCGATCTGACCCCCATGTTCAGCAAATTTAAGGATATCGCAACGGTCAATACGCAAAATGGCTATGTGCTTCAGCCGGATCAGTTTGCATCCCTGAAGGCCATCTATGAGGATATCCTGTCGGGCATTGCCGAAGACATCTTCGACCAATACAATCGCAACGCCCGTCCGGAATATACCGTCAAGGCACGCTTCAATCTGCTGCCCGAAGAGCTGGAAAAGATCAACGCCGGCCGACCGCTGGTGCTGAATCCGATGGATTTGGGTCTGTTTAACGGAATCTATGAAGAAAACCTTCGCATTTCGGATTTGTCGGTCTATGCCATCACCGCCGATCCCAACGGCAATCCTCTGGGCGATACCGCTTATGTCGATTTGCGAATTGAGCACCCCGGAGAATCGAAACTCAAATCCAACGGTACTATCTATCTGTTCCGTTACAGCCAGGGCGGAGACTCACGGCCCATCGAGTGGGGCGGACGGTATAACCTGACCGATCAGACCCTCGAAGCCATCCGTCCCAGCGCCGCCAGCGAATCCCTGCTGCGGTCCCTGCTGGAAGGGGATGCCGCCTCGGATATGATGCTCTATTCGCTGCCGTCGGCATGGGCTGACCTGAAGATTTCAAAGAGTTCCGTCAATACCATTCGGACCTCCCGCGGCGTCGTAACGCGAGACAACATTGTCATACGCAGCCTGCGACTGGAACTGACCTATGACTTTGTCCGTAAAAATACCAATCTTGCCGAAATCCAGGTCGGCATATTGGAAGCCAGAGAACTCCACGGACAGTGGTTCAGCAGTACCAGCCGCTTCCAGCCGTATATCGGCGTCAATCGCCTGGATGAAAACGGACGTCAGGACGGGCGAGGACAATTCCTTCGCATCTATCGAAAATCCCCAACCGATGCCGTGACCCTCTCTGCCCAGCCGGTCTATGGCTCCTGGATATTCCGTGACTGGGTGGACCAGTATGGCCAGTTGATTCCCCATGCTCAGCAGGGACAAACAAAAATAATCCTGCCGCTGACCTCGGATTATCAGGTCTTTGCCCGCTATGTACCGCGGGACAATCTGGCCGGCGATTTCAATACGGACAGGCAGGTCAATGCCGCTGATTTTGCTCTATTGGCGCGATTCTACGGGATGCAGTGCAATAGCCTGAAATTGGATAATATCAACCCGGATTCAGTCGATATGAATGACTTGATGAAATGGATTGAATTCTGGCTGATGGATACTCAATCCATCCCGCTGATGCAGTCTGCTATGCAGGCCGCCCCGACCGCAATACCCGCTCCCGCAAACCGCCGAGCGATTGAAATTGTGGATATTCAATCGAATTAAATAACAAACCAAAACAAATGCACGTAGTGGACTGAAAATATCTTTTGTGAGGTTTTTCTGCTCTTGCCGTTTGAGTATGGATAATGAATTCTGGTTCACGGAAATATCCTGTTTATCGTGACTGCCAATTTCATTCTGAATTCCATGCTATGAAAAACATCTGGAATATTCAAGCTTTTTCGTTATTCTACACCGGCAGATAGCGTCATAAAGATATCGCAAACAGATGCATGCGGAGTATGAGTATGGTTACACAGTATCGATATGCTGGTTTGACAGCAGCCGTTTTATGGATGGCAATAACTGTTGTCTCGCACGCTGCCGACCGCCAAATGGAATACCTTGACCGCGGCCTCGTTGCGATTCGTACCGACCCCAATACCGTATTCCTTAGTTGGCGGCTGCTGGGCACCGATTCCAAAGAGATCGCATTCAATCTGATCCGCACCCGCGACGGCAAAAACCCGACAAAGCTTAACCCTATCCCGATTAAAGACCAAACATGCTTTATCGATACCCGGGCTGATTTTTCGACATCGATAAGCTATCAGGTCTGCACCGTCCTCGACGGCAATGAACAACCCGCAGATAAACCCCTCGTTTTAGCTGCCGATACCCCCATCCAGCCCTATCTGACAATCCCTCTCAAAACCCTTCCGCGTCACCGCCCCGGCGATGCCTCTGCAGGGGATCTCGACGGTGATGGCCAACATGAAATCGTCCTCAAACAGGAGGTGCGTCCCCGCGATAACTCCGGCAGCGGCACCACAGGCCAGACCAAGCTGGAAGCCTATAAACTCGACGGCTCATTCCTCTGGCGGATTGACCTGGGCATTAATATCCGCGAAGGAGCCCACTATACCCAGTTCATGGTCTATGACCTCGACGGCGACGGCAGGGCGGAAATCGCCTGCAAGACCGCCGACGGGACCATTGACGGCACTGGCAAGGTTCTCGGCGACCCCAATTCCGACTACCGCAATGAAAACGGCAAAATCCTCGACGGCCCTGAGTTTTTGACCGTCTTTGACGGCCGCACCGGTGCCGAAATGGCAACCGTTCCTTATATTCCGCCGCGCGGACAGGTGACCGCATGGGGCGACAACACTGGCAACCGCGTGGACCGTTTTCTGGCCTGCGTTGCCTATCTGGATGGGCGTCGCCCCAGCCTCGTGATGTGCCGCGGCTACTATACCCGCACCGTCTTGGCCGCATGGAACTGGCGCGACGGTAAATTGACTCCCCTGTGGACCTTCGACAGCGACATAGCCCCCGACGGCGACAAATACCGCGGCCAGGGCAACCACAACCTGTCCGTCGGCGATGTGGACGGCGATGGCAAAGATGAAATCATCTATGGCGCCTGCGCCATCGACGATGACGGCAGGGGACTGTATTCCACCGGCCTGGGCCACGGCGATGCCATGCATTTATCCGACATCGACCCTGAGCGTCCCGGCCTGGAAGTCTTCGGCATTCATGAAAATCCACGCCATCCCTATGGCGCCAACCTCCGCGACGCCGCCACCGGAAAAGTCCTCTGGGGGCTGCAATCCAATGATGCCGTGCGGGGGGTATCCATGGATATCGACCCCCGTCACCCCGGCTATGAATGCTGGGCCGTCGGCGGCGGTCTGGATGGACTCTACAACTGCAAAGGACAGAAAATCGCCGACCGCAAGCCTTCCTCATGCAACATGGGGATCTGGTGGGATGGCGACCTCCTGCGAGAACTGCTCAACGGCACCACCATTGAAAAATGGAATCATCTTGAAGCCTCCACCGTCCGCCTCCTCGAAGCCAGAGACTTCGACTGCACCCGTATCAACGGCTCTAAATCCAATCCCTGCCTCTGTGCCGACATCCTTGGCGATTGGCGAGAAGAATTGATACTGCCCACTCGTGATGGCAGCCAGTTGCGAATTTTCACCACGACCATTCCGACGACGATTCGCATGCCCACATTAATGCATGACCCGGTGTACCGGCTCAGCGTTGCCTGGCAGAATGTCGGCTATAACCAGCCCACCCAGCCCGGCTTCTATCTCGGTCATGATATGAAGCCCGTCTCGCCCCCCGCGATCCAAACCCCGCAACCTCGCAATTAAGGTTGGCCAAACAAGCCCAATACAATTATCGCTCAGCGCCGGAGGATTTCTCGGAACGCGTCTCCTGTTCCCGCAGCCAGTTCACCGGTGCCAGATCATCGGTAAGTGCCCTGACCTTCGGGTCCGGAACCGCCTCCGGATCCAGCCAACTCGCTACCTCCACCAGATCAAAAGACAACTCCAGCGTCTGCTGAATCTGTTCGGCCCTGTTCATCGCCTCCTCAACGGTCAACACCTCACACTTCGCCCCCGGCGACACCAGCATCGCATTGCCCGACAAATCCCCGAAAAACACCTGACAGCGCTGGAATACATCCAGAAACGTCTTGAATTCCGCATCAAACAACTGGTTGGTCGAGAACACATTGGCCACTACCACCCCATCCTCATCCAGCACGCGGCTGACCTCCTTCAGAAATTCCTTGGTCATCAGATGAAACGGGATATAATCCCCATTAAAGGCATCCAGAATAATAATATCATATTTCGGTACAGGCTTGCGGCGAAGCTGCTTTTTAATAAACATCCGCCCGTCATCCACATAGACCTTGAGCTTGTCGTCGGTCTTGAATCCCATATACTTTGTCGCAATCGGCGGAATATCCGGGTCGATTTCCGCCACATCAATCTCAAGGTCCGGGAAATAATACCGCATCTCCCGCGGAATCACGCCGCCCCCCAGCCCCAGCACCAGCATCCGTTTTGGCTGAGGATTATACAGCAGCCCGCAGAACATCATCTTCGAATATTCCAGCAGATGCTCCCGCAGATTCTCCATATCCACCTGGCTCTGGATATGCAGCCCGGCCCGTTTGCCGAACCGCAGCGTTACCACCGACCCTTCCTGGTACACAAAAATGCTGTTATAGAGCGAGTTTTTCTCATGAATCACCCGGCCCATCGAATACAGCGCCCCCCGGCAGACCGACCCCGCCGGCAACAGCCACACCAGGCACATCATTCCCGCCCAAATTGTACATCGCACTGAATTTTTCATTGCGGTTGTCCTTTCCCTTGTTTTGTCCGGCTCCAGATCGTCATGCCCGCCAGCACAATCACCCCCAGCCCGCTCAGCATCATCCCCGATATGCACAGGGTTGCCCGCAGTGAATAGAGCACCAGGTAAAACGCCGTCACTACACACCCGGCAAAGCTGGCCATCGTCGAAGTCGCCATCACCAGCCCCGCGTTAAATCCAGACTGACTGGCCTGCCGGGTCAGCCAGTGCATCACCGTCGGCGACACCGTTCCCAGCAGAACCGTTGGTGCCCCAAACAGCACCAGCGATGCCAGCAACGACCCCCATTTTTCGTCCAGCCCAAGGTCAAATATCGCATTGCATACCGGCTCTGTAAAAAACGGAATCCCGCACTGCCATACCCCAACCGCAATCATCACCACCCCCAGCAAGGTCCACGCATTGATCTTGCCGCTCAGCCACCCGCCCAGCAGATAGCCAATCGACAGGCTCAGCAGGAACACCCCGATCACACTGCCGGTAATGACATACACTGCGCTGCCGAAATACGGCACCAGCACCCGCACGCCGAGGATTTCCAACTCCATCATAAACCATCCGCACGCGCACGCAATAAACACCATCGCCGCCGCCGCAAGCCGCCGCGACTCTGCCGACTCCGCCGATGGAGTTGTTATCGAATCATGGTTTGTCACAGAATCACACCTTTCGCAAGCAATCAAATCGTATTGCAGGACCCGCTGTCCGATGGCGGGTATTATAACGGAATGAACGGAAAAATAAAACGGAATTGTCTGCCCAGGGTGCGGCGATGTATCATTTCAATGTATTCTATGGCTATCCTTTTGACAAAACGATATTAGTTAAGTCTGTTTCAGTCAATTCCATCCAAAATCATAGGGGCGACACGCAGATCGCCCCCTTTTTGTTGTTCCCGTGAAATTGGGAATCCGTTGTTTCGGATTTCGTGCTTCGGATTTAGAATTTATAGTTGCTGCTTTGGCATCTTGCTCAACGGAATCCCCAGTGCCATGGCCACACCCTCACCATAAGCCGGGTCCGCCTTCAGACAGTTGCCGATATGACGAATCTTAATCATCTCCGGCGCATCGCCCATCGCCCGTGCGGTATTGCCGAACAGGGCCTGCTGCTGCTGCGGGCTCATGAGTCGAAACAGTTTGCCCGGCTGCGTAAAGTAATCCGCATCGTCCTCGCGGAAATTCCAATGGTCTGCAGCGCCGTTGATTTTCAGCGGCGGCTCGGCAAATTCCGGCTGCTGCTGCCAGTCGCCATAGCTGTTGGGCTCATAACCCCGTGTGCTGCCGTAGTTGCCGTCCACCCGCATCATCCCGTCCCGATGATAACTGTGGAATGGACATCGTGCCTTATTGACCGGAATCAGATGATGATTGACGCCCAGCCGATACCGCTGTGCATCCCCATACGAAAACAGCCGTCCCTGCAGCATCTTGTCCGGCGAAAAACCGATACCCGGCACGATATTGGCCGGATTAAACGCCGCCTGTTCCACCTCCGCAAAATAATTCTCCGGGTTGCGGTTCAGCTCCAGCACCCCCACCTCAATCAGCGGATAATCACTGTGATACCACACCTTGGTCAGGTCAAACGGATGGTAGGGCAGTTTCTCCGCATCCAGTTCCGGCATCACCTGAATATACATCGTCCATCGCGGAAAGTCCTTCTTTTCGATGCTCTCATATAAATCACGCTGATGGCTCTCGCGGCACTTGCCGATAACTTTCTCGGCCTCTTCATCCGTCAGATTCTTGATGCCCTGATGGGTCTTCAGATGAAACTTGACCCAGAACCGCTCGTTGTTGGTATTAATCATGCTGAATGTATGACTGCCGAATCCGTGCATGTGCCGATACGTTGCCGGAATGCCCCGGTCGCTCATCACAATCGTGACCTGATGCAGCGCCTCCGGCAGCGACGTCCAGAAATCCCAGTTATTCAGCGCACTGCGAAGATTTGTCCGCGGATCGCGTTTAACCGCATGATTCAAATCCGGAAATTTCAGCGGATCCCGCAAAAAGAACACCGGCGTATTATTGCCCACCAGATCCCAGTTGCCCTGCTCGGTATAGAACTTGATCGCAAAGCCTCGGATGTCCCGCTCCGCATCTGCGGCCCCGCGTTCTCCCGCCACGGTCGAAAACCGCACAAACAATTCCGTCTTCTTGCCGATAGTCGAAAAAATCTTAGCCTTGGTGTAGCGCGTGATATCGTGCGTCACCGTGAAATGCCCATACGCCCCCGACCCCTTGGCATGCATCCGCCGCTCGGGAATCACTTCCCGGTCAAAATGTGCCAGCTTTTCCAGAAACCAGACGTCCTGCAGCAACTGTGGCCCTCGCGGCCCGGCCGTCATCACATTTTGATTATCCGGCACAGGTGCCCCGGCATTGGTGGTCAGTTTTTTCTTGTCATCCTGCATAGTGTTTCTCCTTTGTCCTTAGGTTAGCTTTGATTCAGCACAAAACTTGAATAATGGCATGGAAACCTGATAACCGCAATACTCCGGCCGAATCTGCGATGCACTGAAAGAAAATCGAAATGACGTTCCTTTATCCCCTGTCGGACGGCTCCGCTCTGATGGAATTGCCTTCGATTCAGCATAATTCACGACCCTTTAAAGTCATAATTACTAACAATTACAATATAAGAATTATTCTTAATGTCAAGAAAAATACCTCGAAAGGGAAAATAATTTATCTAAATAAAGCACAAAAATATCTATAATATGCATAATAGTATAGAACCTCACGATCCAAACCACCGCAGCAGGGGCGACCTGCAGTCACCTTTTCTCAAATCTAAAATCTGAAATTTCAAATTTTAAATCTCAAATCCCTCTTTCCCCCTGTGCCCTGCATACCTTGTATCTTAAGAAACAGATGATATTGTAGTGTCTATCGTTCTTTAACAAGAAACGTTCGGGGCGGGGTGTGGGGCATGCCCCACACCCCGCCGGCGGCCGCCGAGATCGCTTATACCTGGG